>JACCEA012036059.1_pt1 | contig 11585 bp, 13 predicted proteins | sample 7449851 | NCBI WGS metagenome assembly JACCEA01 (sample SAMN15323453, study PRJNA562643) | freshwater metagenome | isolation source: river surface water | place: USA:Blue River Watershed | collected 2017-08-18 | reverse complement strand
GCGATCACGGCCTGGATCTCTATCACGACCTCGCCTTTCTTGTCCAAGATGATAATCCTCGTCCGACATCATTCAGCTTGAAATTAATTTAGGTGAGTTGCTATTGTTTTGCCTTGTGAAAAAAGATCCCCGGAATTTCGAAATTGCATTGCATTAGACATGCTTAGACCTAGAGTTGGCATACAAATTATAATTGTACTAAATGTATGGGCATAGAAGTGCTGTCGTATTTGGTATTAATCAATAATGATCATCCCACATCTATAATTTGGAATTGTTGGTGCTTCTTGGTTGGTTCTCATTGAAGCAAGACATTGATGTAAATGTACTTGTATAAGTTGAAGTTGTCTTGATTCATAACCATGCGTAATTACTCAAGATTATGAACTCTCCCATAACACAACAGATCTGCTTATCCACACACAAACCGAAAAGAACCGATTTGCAATTTCCCAAGCTTTCTTGGACAAGCATTTATAAGTTCACAGATGAGGTTGTGGTAGATGTTATCGATGAATTTGAATGCATTGAGCGCTCAAACTCCCAAGAAACTTTTCCAGAGTTGCGATTTGCTTCTTACTTGAGGAAACTACAAAATGAGGCTCACATCATCCAATATCAATTGGCTTGTTTATCAACTTTGGGAGGCGCATATCATTTGTGTAACAAACCGTTGGTGGCTTTAGCCATTTCTATCAGACAAGAGGCAATTGGTAGAAAATTAGGATCAACAATGTTGATTGTGAGAGCAAAAGTTTTCCAAGCTGTAAATTTGAAGATATTAGGACGAGATAAAGAGAGCAATGCTGTGTTTGAAGTTTGTTATTCCATTTTGGAAAATAATCCTTGGCTACAAGAATTGAGTTTTGTTGATGCATCCAAATTGTGGTTGATGAATAATTTTGGTCATGGACCGGAAAAATCCGATTCGTGTAGTACATAGACCAATTCGAAATAATCCAAATAAGGCAATTGAGTGTGTATATGTAACAATATTAAAGAATCCATTCGAGACTTACTTTTGCAACGTTGTCGAGTTAAGTGGAATTTACAATGCTATGGTGAAACTAACTTGGGTAAGAGATATACAAATAGACAATTAAACGACAACCGCTTAGATGTCATCATCGTCATCTCCATCTGGAAGGGGAACTGCAGCAGCACTCTCTAATTCTTGCTGGTATCTAGCCATTTGCGCCATATCAATTTCCGCTTCAGGAGGAGCCAATGCTGGGGCCTCAACAAATTCAATAGAATTGTTACCAGCAACTTTTCTGGTCAACCACAAGAAAGGCTTTTCAAAGTTGTAATTGACTTTCGCAGAAATTTCGTAATACTGAAGATTCTTCTTTCTGTGGAAGGTGATTTGTTTTGCTTTAACTTTTCTGTCCTTGACTTCCACTTTATTGCCACACAGTACGATAGGAATATTCTCACACACTCTAGTCAGATCTCTGTGCCAGTTTGGAACATTCTTGTATGTGATACGGGAAGTGACATCGAACATGATGATAGCACATTGACCTTGAATGCTGAAAGGACGAAATGTTGACCATACGTAACGCGACAACATAAAATTGTACTTACTAGTAACCATCACGCAAGCCTCCAAACTTTTCTTGGCCAGCAGTGTCCCACACATTGAATTGGATAACACCACAGTTAGTATGAAACTTCAACGGATATACTTCGACACCGAGGGTAGCTGTAAAATGCATGGTAACATGTAATGAATGCAATGAAGTAAACATGTTTTACTAACCGACGTATTTCTTCTCAAATTCTCCAGTAAGATGCCTCTTAACAAAAGTTGTTTTACCGACACCTCCATCTCCGACAAGAATCAACTTGAATTCAGGAACAGTTTCAGCCTGACAAACAACTCCATTAGACAAAATGTTGAGAATGATGAATTGGGAATTGAACACGGTCAATCGATGTGATTGTCACAGCGTGGCAAATTCGGTCTTACCATTTTCGATATTTTTACAGGTGAGAATCCAATGGAGAATTGGCTGACGTGGATGACTTACAATTCAAATAGTGCTGATAATTTGTAGAATTAATCGTTTGGTTGTCCTTCCAGAGTTTTAGAGCGTGTGGCTCCTTCTCTCAGCGGCTATAATTCCGAAAATTCGAAACACAGAATCTCAAAGCCCCAAAGTCCTAAATGCTGAAAATTGGGAGCATTGGAGGAAATGACCAGAACTACAGTAGCATAAGATGCATCATTATAGGAGTAGGACTGGAAAAGTTTAAATCATAATATAATATATAACTTTATCCACACTTCCCTCAACCATCATCCCATCTCCAGCATCATCAACTTTCACAAAATGTTTTTGCAAAGAAATAACTAAACGGATGTTAAATTAAACAACGATTCAAATTACAAGGTCTCTTCTTCAGCAATAGAGCTATCACCAGCAATTTCACTTGAATTTGAATCGAGCGGCTTATTGGTAGAAGCTTCGTTTTGTACATTCTTTGGGGAAGAATTTTCAACGATTTTCTCCTTATGAACATCATCGTGAATATCAGCAACCATCCTTTCTTCCACATGGTTATCCACAGCAGTCGATTCTGAACTCAAGCTATCTTCACATTCTTCACTTGGCTTAATAATATTTTGAATTTGCACTTAAAGTACAAGATAGAAAAAATTACCACTGTAATACATATGGTAGACTGTACATTCTTACTTGACAAACGCTTTGCAAACCAACTTGTCGCAGCTGTTGCTGTTTGGGCGGCATTTGCGCTCACTGATGTAGCCGTAGTAGCAGCTGTTCCCAGTAATCCCAACACACCAGCGAAGCTCCCATTATTGGCAACTTCGTCAGTTGCAACATCGCCACCCTGATCATCCATACCACCGGTTTCTTCGAATTTGGACTCAGGTGAAAATGCTTTGATCGCACCTTCAAGAAATCCACTAATATAGTGATCGATTAGCAAAACCATATAAAACTTACTTTTACGATGATTTACTTACGAATAATATTTTTCCCGGTCCTCTAAAACGTTGTGAATTTTCTCTTCATGCAACTTTAATTTCGACAATATAGCATCATACGCAGCTTTGGCTTGAATATATTCAGCCTTTGTTTTATCTAGTACCTTTTTTATCTCCAGAAGCTCTTGATCGCTTTCTTCGATGCCTTTGACATCAATATCAGTTATCTTGGCAGGCACTGCGATGATATTGAAGTTTGTTTTTCCAATGAAATTGTCACCGTAAATACAAACCAAATACTGTCCCGGATCGATTGTCTTCCGACTAAGAACAAAAGATTCCAATCGTTGGAAAACTGGGGGCAATGTTTTGTCCGTCGATGAAATATCATCTAACCTGTATGTATTAAACGTGGTAAAAAAAAAGGTAGCATGGGTAAAGTTTTGAGATTTCCCACGCACTGCATCTTCTTGATGCAAAACATTCCCATCTTTATCAAACATGATCAATTTAAATTTTCCTTTGTTCGAACTTCGACAATCAACAACAAATCCCTTTTCAGAATTTGCAACATCCACAGTCAAACGGAAATAAATAGCTGCTTGTCGGTCAACTTTATTTTCTGCTCCCCAACCCCAAGGTAAATCTATCACTCTTGGATCCAAAGGTGGTCCACCACCTTCAATTCCACCATTTCTACCAATAAACCTTTAACGCTGTATTAAATACTTATTGGAAGAGACTTACTGACATATGTCCTTGGCTGTTTGAATAATGTCTGCAGAAACTTGAGTAGGTATGGGAATTCCCAGTTTATTTATGACAGCACCAAAAACTCGACTAAGTCCACCCAATGAGGACACATCTACTGAGTCAATATTGGTGGAAGGTATTTGGTCACTCTGTAAATCGTATTGTCTCCGCCTAGTGGGGTCTATTAAAACTTCATATGCTACAGTTATGGAAGAAAAGCGTTTCGCTGCTTCTTCATTGGATTCTTCATCTGTGTGTCTATCAGGTTGATACTTCAAAGATAGCTTTTTGTACGATATATTGATCTGCTTGTCAGTTGCATCGCGAGGCACCCCTATTCATGAGGACAGTGAGAAACGGTTAGGTATAAATGCTGTATATTCTCACCTAAAATACTATAGTAATCGTTGTCATCGACAGGTACATCTTCTACAACATCAGATGCAGTAAATCCATTACTTCCTTGTCCCTCCTCGTTCATTTGGGCTATAGGTCCAGAATTGAAAGCAAAATACATGCAATCCTATACATATATATTCTGATGATTAGAACAAAAACTGAGTAGTATTGTAGTGTACTTCTTTTTAACTATTCCTTATTTTATTGTAGAAGTATTTAATTTTTTATTCCATATGTATAATTGTACAGTAGAAGTTGACATATTACATTTTATAAGTGTAATATAGATATTTATGCATGCAATTTTCATAGCCATTCGTGTGGCGTAGCGGCATTACTGTTCCGTCAGCATCCAATCCAAAAACTCTTATTTTAATTAAGCGTCATCCACAATCATGTCGGCATTCACAGGAAACGCAGAAATTGAAGACAGTTCTCCCATCATGCAGGGTGGTGAAGCAGCCAAAGCTGCTGATTTTGCGAATTATTTTTGTTCCTATGCCTATTTATACCACCAAAAGCAGATGTTGATGGATCATGTGAGAATGAGAGCCTACCACTCTGCAATTGTAGGGAATCGAGCATTATTTGAGGGTAAAACGGTTCTTGATGTTGGAACGGGAAGTGGTATCTTGTCTATATGGGCAGCTCAAGCTGGTGCTGCCAAGGTATTTGCTGTTGAATATACTGATATGGCGAATCATGCAAGAAAACTCGTAGAGAGCAATGGTCTTTCTCATATCGTTGAAGTTATACAATCATCTGTTGAAGATTTGCAACTACCTTGCCAGGTTGATATCATTATATCAGAATGGATGGGATATATTCTTCTGCGCGAGAGCATGTTGGATTCTGTTATTCGTGCCAGAAACAGATGGTTGAAACCAGGTGGATCATTGTATCCATCGCAAGCAACCATCTACTTCTCCGCAATATCTTATGAAGAAGATCGAGAGGGGAAGTTTCAAGAGTACATTTCTTCCATGAAAGACTGGCAGTCATTCAATGGAGACATGTCAAAATTGTATAATGTGGACGTATCATGCTTGACTCCATCATACAGAAAAGAGCAAGAAGACTATTTTATTTACTCTGGTTTATGGACTGAATTAAAACCTGAGCATGTAATAGGGCAACCAGTCATCATTAAGCATTTGGATTTGAATACATGCACCTTGCAAGATGCGGAAGGTGTACCAACTGTTCCATACAATATTGAAATCCCTTTTCCAGTGACCATTTCTGGTTTTGCTGGCTGGTTTACTACTCATTTCAATGGCTCAAAAGAAAACCCAACACAAAAAAGAGTATTATTATCAACCGGCCCGGAAGCTGGATATACCCACTGGGGGCAACAGGTTCGCTTTCAATTTTTCCAGAGTGAAAATGCCTTAAAGTTTTTACTATTTTCCTCAGGTTTTTTATTTGAAAGATCCAATTGATTGCTCAATGGGAACGAAACTCCATGGTTCTGTGTCCATGATGCGACAAGATAAGAACAAGAGACTTTACAACTTGAATTTGTCATTGCAAGTTGACGATGAGACGCAAGTATTGAATCAAGCATATGAAATTCCTTAATCACTGCGTATGAAACAATTTTCTTCTGTTCTGTCTATCGTAGTGGGAGTCTAATATGTATTGCTACAACATGTGTATAACTTTATAATGTGGTAACTACATCTTCATATGAATATATGCATATCATAATTATTTGGTATTGCTCCCTGCAAATTGTTATTTCCACAATATTAAGTAATATTGTGATCAGAACGTTTGCTTCTCCCTGTTGCTGTCCCATCTATTCCATATACCATATACTTATTATTCCAAAAGCTGCTAAGGGTTTTATTTTCGAATTTGTCCGTTTTCTGTTTTGTGTTGCCTCGATTTTTAATTTGCCCTGGGGCGATCTCCCCGGGGCTTTTTCATAAGAAAATTGAGTGGCGACAGCACGTGCGGCGCCACCGCCCGCGGATAAAAGGGCTTTTGGAGCCTAGTCTAAACAAATGTGTATACAGCCGTTACAACCGCCTCGCCGCCCGTGGGCGGCGCGTCCGACATGAATAGCATTACCGACATGGATTACATAATCACATAAATAATAATAATACAAAAAAAATAATAATATATAAAATCAATACCATATTGTACCATCTAGGTATCATCATCGTTTGTTGAGTAATTGTGCCAGATGTCTGTTTAGGGCATTTAGGATTTTGAAAGTGCAACCCCTTCAAGAGAAACAAGTCTTCACACGAATTCAAAATATATGTCGAGGACAGAATAATGCGATTTTCTACAATCTTCCTCAAGTTTTGAAGCTACACCTTCAAATATGGACAATAAAACTGTCATCGATCCAAATAATCCAGGGTATCATTATCCAGTTCGAAGTGATTTGTTTCCTTCAAACTCTGAACATGTAAATAGTAGAGAAGATATTTACAGCCACTACGCTCATAACCTTCATGAAAAGTTGCTCCAAGATGTCCATCGAAATGAACAAAATTATGATTGTTTCAAGAGACCTGAACAAGAAAAAGTAAATGATCCACTATTTTCTTCAAGCAGGAAGTTGGTGGAAGTTGATAGAAAGCAACGCAAAAAGTTAGGTGGTCCTACAATATGTCAGACAAAATTTCATGCTTCATATTGGAAGGTTTGGAATAAGGAACGCGATCTTCTTGAAAAAATGAGCAGAGATGAGATTATAAAAGAGATGCACCATAAAATACATAGTACCATTGATGAAACAAAAGTCGTCGTGCTTCATCAGCGTCAACCCGCTCATTTGTCACCTCAGTCAAGAACGGGCAAAGGATTTGTGAAGGCTTCATCAATAAGCGATCAAAAATCTACTGGAGTAATTTCATTCGATGGAAACAAAACTATGGATGATCATTTTGAAAAATTTGAAACATTTGATTCACACTTAATGAATGATGTACCAGTTAAAGCCTTGTTCGATATGTCCAGAAAACCAAACCCTAATACAAACGGAAGCCATCGCGATGGCAAGAACGCAAATCGACGAACTGTGCAACATAAATTAGATTTATCATATATTGCCGATCCGCAAGCGTTAGGTAAGGGGTTTGTAAAGGGTGGCGGTCTCTCAAGATCGGATAAATTTTCTAAAATTGAAAATTCTACGACTAGTCGTTGCGACGTTCCTCCATTGTCCCCATCAATTCAACACGTCGACTCTCATAATATTCACGGCGGTGGATTTTCTGTTGCGAAGAGATTTAGCAATTCAATGTTAAAAGTTGCTTCTGCTGGTGGAAACACGGTAATTCCTCTCCCTAGTACAGCACCAGAAATCTCATTTTCTCAGGCCCCACGATTTAAGTCCGGTGCTCCGGTAGAAGGTCAAGCGTCCCAAACGCCTGGGCCGGGTACTTATGATGTAAGGGAATATTCGTACATAAAATATTGTTGATAACTTATGAATGAAACTTATGCGTAGCTTCCTCGGTTAATGGATGCCCCAAAGGTTGATTTCCTGAGCAAGAACAAAGTAAAAGATTTTAAAAGTATTTGTGAAAAATATCTTCCCAATGAAGATGATCGTGAATCCCATGGACTTTTGTAAGTTGTTAGTGATAGTTATATCCCGCGAGATGACTAAAAACTATTCTTCAATAATGACATTAGAGGTTTGTCCCAGGCTCATTTCACCTCGTTAGCCTTGTACTGCTATGGCTGCAATGAAATACAACATATCAGATATGGTATGTGTAGAGATAATCCAAATTGTGGCCAAAAATCCAACATGGAGCAGGTAATATTGTTAATACTGATCATTTCATGATGTAGAATTTTCATTCTTCCTGCAGGCTATAATTCGTCGAAACGATTTACGACGATTGGCTGGATTAAATCATGTTGAGAAGTTGGGTAAAAACAAAGACTCGATCCAAATGGACATTGCATTAGCCAGTGAACTTAGTTCTTTGGTTGATGATCCTGTTTACAAGATGACTGCTCTTTACACGGCTGCATTTATGGACGATATTGAAACGATTGAAGTGCTAAGCACGTTAGGAGGTGGTGTGAATCCAAATGTTCAGCAAGAAGAAAGTGGGTTTACTGCTCTACATATTGCAGTTGCGAGGAAAAATGTTCGTTCAGTTTTTGCCCTTGTCAACTGTTTCCGCGGAAAGATAGATTTGCATCGACAAGATTTTATTCGCGGAGAATCTCCACTTCATATCTCTAGCCGCCAGGGTTATGTTGAAATTACTTCCATATTGTGCCAAGAAGAATCATGTGACCCATTAAAAGTTGCGAACTTCGGTGGAAAATATCCATTGGACTTGGTAGCAAATCATCAATGTTTTCAATATATCAAGGCAGCAATTGAAAGAAATTCCTTGCTCAACCAAATAAAAGAACTATCCTCATAATTTTATTATGGTTTGAAAGGAATTGGAGATTCATCAGATCCTAACTACGTTGATCTGAGATAGTATACAGTTCAACATTACTGCAAATGTGTGGTCCCAATTCCTCTCTCCAAGAGACGATTTTACTATCTGTGCAATCATTTTCATTTGGGACATTGTAACGAACATGATCCGGCAATAGACTAATCGGTGCCTTATCATACCACCGAGGAGTTCATTTTGTATTGATACCAGATCATTAATCCTAGTGAAGTGCGATGGAGAAATGGGAGAACAATTTCCGGGAACAAGCAATATACTTTACTTCAAACGGGAATTGAGGTAAACTGATGGCAGGGATAGTTGACAGGACCTCTTTGTTTGAATTCTTGTTTCGTAATTTAGATTGTTTGATGAATTTGTCTTCATTTGGCAATCATTGTTGATAGTACTATAATCAAGAGGAAGTAGATATTCCCATTAAGCCTCACAGCTTATTCTAGTTGCCTCTCGCTGTATCTTGCTGAATATAGTCATTTGCAAATAATTATTACATTCAATTTCTTGATTTCTCAACCTCGATTCCAATCAACGTTCGGTATGACTCCTATTAGGGTGTTTGCGGAAAACGACTTTCGTTCAATATTCACGTTTAATAAGGGGTAGCAAATCTACATAATTATCGATTTCTATGAACAAAATAAAGACGAAGGACGAACAAAGTTGATTTCCGCAAACACCCTATTGGGTTGATTTTCATATTCATTTTGATTTTCTATACCTATATTCAGGCCTCATTCGGCATTGTATTGATTTTCGTCATTTTTCAACAACTTCTTTTCGTTGTATTGTCACGTGACTTTGTCGTAAAAATGCCCATTGAACATGTTTATGTTGCTAGAGTTACCGATGGATTGATTCTTGTAGGCACAGTATGCTATTAATAGTTGACATAGTTTCGTTACAAGTATTTTGTGTTCATATCAGGTTGCTTCCATGGAACAAGGAGGTTCCCAAAACGAAAAATTGGAACTGTTTAAAAGTCAGGTGCAGTTTTTAATTATTGTATTGAATGAAACAAGTATTGAATGCTGGGTTCAGGCCAAACAATTGTTGAAAAAACTCAATCCTAGATCCACTTCCAAAATGAGTATAGAGTCGCACCCTTTCGTATTCCAGTGAGTCATGTGAACTTTGTTCATGGGATGTTGTCAATTATAAATAAATGTAGCTATTTGATTGAAAATGGGATGTGCTTCCTCACACTAACTGAGAAATCGTATCCCAAGCGCTTAGCATTCTTGTTTTTGGAGGAAATTGCGAAAGAATTTGAGGCTGATCTAAGAGCTGAATATGGCGAAGAGTGAGTTACCTTCGTATTTATTTTGAACCTTTAAGATGTGATATTTACATTCTCAGGTGGCTTCGTCAAGTAGAAACGGTGGGGAGGCAGTATGCATTCATCAAATTTGGTATGACAGTACAATACACAGAAGAATTTTTCTTACTCCGGGAATTAATTCATTAGATCGGGTGATTCAAAAGAAAAAGCGCGATTATTCTGATCCGAACTCATCTACTAACATGAAAAAGCTGAATGATGATTTGCAGAGCATTCATAATATAATGAGAAAAACGATAGACGATGTTCTTGACAGGTATCTTTCGTTGGTGTGTGCTTCTTATGTGAATTTCTTCTCATTTCTTCAAAGGGGAAATAAGCTTGACGAAGTCTCAGAAATATCCAAAAACCTAGCAAGCGAATCAAAAAAATACAAATGGGGAGCAAAACAGCTTTCCACGATGGTTCGTACTTGCCATTATACTCTGCAATTTTTACTCTTATCACAATTTCCTAGGCATTGCTGAAGCAATGGGCTCCATTGATTGTGATTGTCGTTCTTGCCATAGTGGTATTAGTTGTACGATTCTACTGGTGATGGACTGATTCTTGCAAATTTACACTTCAAGTTACAACGCAACCGCTCTGAGATTCTGTATCGACTTTGGTGCGTAGTTCATCTTTAGATGATTGTCGCCGCTCGTCCCTCTTCTTATTCAAATTAAATCGTGCATCTTCTTCGTCGGATTTTGGTTTTGTATTCATCTCTTCTTTCTTTTCCCGCGCTTTCCTTTCTTTATATTCCCGTTTCCTTTGATAATACCTTTGGTGTGGGCCGGCATCATTCATCCAGGAGTTTGAACATCGAATGTTTTCAAATGTATTCATCTCATCACCGTAATGAGCAGCATTCCAAACCGGAATGTTGAAATGATCATTTACATCAAAAGGCTTATGATCCCGAGTACTGTGGGTGGTGTCAGTATTTGATTTTGAAGTTGGACGTGGATTCCAATTAGCATGGCGCATCGAGGAATTCCCGTATCGAGAAGTGCCTGAGAATCCACTGGAGCTATCATATTCTAGCCTTTGCTTGCTGTTGCTCAAAACTTGATAAGCTTGACTAACCTTTTTGAAAATGGCTTCAGCTTCTTGTCGCGCTGTCCCTGGAGGGTGCAGATCAGGGTGGTGTTTTAGAGCAAGTTTTCTATACGCATGCTTTATCTCCGCAATTGAAGCATTTCTACTGACGTTAAGAATACGATACAAATCCATGCTAAACACTAATAAGGCCCTAACTAACTATAATTTTATTTACTGTATACTTCAGGAGGTTGCACCCTTTTATTATTATCTTCCCCTACAATATATAGCTACTACTACACGGGTCTGGGCGCTGCTGCCTCCTCAGCCATTTCATCACTTGCGGCATATCGCACCTATTTTCTCTGCGGCCTGTGCTGGTGTGCTCCTCTCCCCTGCTGCTGCTGTTGTATTCTTTGGTGTGCTGCCGCCGTGCTCTGCCGGCCTGCTGGGCGGTGGCAACTCTCCCAGCAGCACGCCATCCCATTCCACATTTTATTGGTGAAGCAGCATTTCCTAATTGGTTTGGTATTGGCAATGTTGGGCGCTTTGTTCAGCCAACCATCAGAGGAGCCTTGTCATCATGGAGAGGATGGTCAACCAGCGGTGCTTCGTTGCAAAGACGTTCCTCAAAAGGTTTGTAGTGTTCACCGTCGTTTTC
>JACCEA010861780.1_pt1 | contig 11585 bp, 11 predicted proteins | sample 7449851 | NCBI WGS metagenome assembly JACCEA01 (sample SAMN15323453, study PRJNA562643) | freshwater metagenome | isolation source: river surface water | place: USA:Blue River Watershed | collected 2017-08-18 | reverse complement strand
TACCTGTGGGTGTAGTGTTGGGTGATTGCATGTAAATATTCTCTGGTTCAACAATCAAGTGAGTATAGCCCGCGCAGCCGACAACCAATCGATAACAACAACAATTAAAAAAATGAGAAAGATGTAGCCTACATCTGCTCCGGCAACCAGGTAACCAGCCCTGGCCATAATGCGATCGCGCAGAGCAATAGAATTTGCAGCACGATAAACGGAATAACACCGCGATAGATTTCGCTGGTTTTAATTGTTGCCGGGGCAACGCCGCGCAAATAAAACAATGCGAATCCGAACGGCGGAGTGAGAAAGGAAGTTTGCAAATTTACGGCGATCATAATGCCCAGCCAAACTGGGTCCACCCCCATTGCGAGGAGCACGGGGCCAACGATCGGCACCACCACGAAAATAATTTCAATAAAGTCGAGAATAAAGCCGAGCAAAAACATCACCACCATGACCAGCAACACGGCGGTAAATACGCCGCCCGGTAATTGGCTAAAAAATTCGTGCACCATTTCTTCGCCGCCGAAACCGCGAAATACCAGTGAGAAAAGTGACGCACCAATTAAAATCATAAAAATCATAGCAGTGATTTTTATGGTGGATTGGGAGACTTCGCGCAAGCGTTGCAGGTTTAATTGTTTTTTGCCGAGTGCTAACAAGCAAGCGCCTAATGCACCTACGCCCGCAGCTTCCGTGGGCGTTGCTGCGCCGATGAGAATTGAGCCGAGCACTAAACCAATCAATAGCAATACGGGCAATAAGCTCAGCAATACTTTGACTAAAGGAACCTTTTCCCCCTCATCACTTTGCACGCGCGGAATAATGTGCGGACGAAAGTAAGCGGTGAAAAATACGTAGAGGATATAGAGCACAACCAGCGCGAAGCCCGGCACTAGCGCGGCTACAAATAAATCGCCCACCGAAATCGTTTTGGGATTAAACACGCCCAATTTTAATTGCGCTTGTTGATAGGCGCTGGAGAGCACATCACCCAACAGCACCAATGCAATTGAAGGTGGAATAATTTGCCCGAGGGTTCCGGTTGCGCAAATGGTGCCGCAGGCAAAACTCGGTGAATAGCCGCGCTTGATCATGAGCGGCAGTGACATCAACCCCATGGTCACTACCGTTGCACCGACAATGCCGGTGCTGGCAGCGAGCATTGCGCCCACAATCACAACGGATATTCCCAAGCCGCCCGGCAAGCGCCCGCAGGCTTTGGACATATTTTCCAGCAAATCTTCTGCAAGGCGCGATTTTTCCAGCACCGTCCCCATAAACACAAACAGTGGCACTGCGACTAACGTGTAGTTATTCATAATGCCGTATAAACGTGCGGGAAAACTTTTTAGCAAGTTGGGATCAAATACCCCACCGGCAATGCCGCAGGCGGCAAACAAAAGTGCAACGCCACCGAGCGTCATAGCAACGGGATAGCCCAGCATTAAAAAAATGCAGATAGCGGCAAACATCAACAACGGCAGAATTTCAATTAGCATGATGCTTCCTCCTGCGCGGGAGTAATATTCATCAGCACTAACAGACTGCGCAACATTTCTGCAATCGCTTGCAAGCTCACACTGAGTGCCATCAGTGGCAATAAACTTTTCAACAAATACACACCACCAAGCCCGCCCGAGTCAGTGGAGCCTTCGCCAATGCGCCAGCTTTCGCTCACAAACTCCATACTGCCCCAGCCGATAAAAATCATCAGCGGCAAGGTGAACAGCAAACTGCCCAGTACATCCACCCAGGCACGCGAGTGCGCAGACATTTTGCGATAAAAAATATCCACCCGGACATGATCGCCCGTTTTCAGTGCATAGGCGGCACCTAACATAAACACCAGCGCATGCATGTAGGTAACCGATTCCTGCAAGGCGACTGAGCCAATACCAAAGACATGGCGCAGGGTCACAACCGTGCAGGCGACAAGCACCATAATCCCGGTGAGCCATGCGGTGGTGGTACCGGTATATTCGGCAATGGAATCGAGCCAGCGGATGCTGCGTTGAGCAAGGGAATTTGAAGCAATCATGATGAGTGGACTAGTTAGTTTTATTGGGCGGCGATTATATAGAAATCCCGCCCACTTGACCCGGCAAAACGCTTCAATTAATCAGGTCGATGTTTGCGGAAGCAAGTGTTGATTATCTACAACAAACTCTTTCGCGCCCGATATACCATGCAAGTAATAAAAATAGTTGCTGATCTGCTCACACAGTTGATCGTAATCCTTAAACAACACCGACGCGGGCAAGTCGCACTGCAAGCGACCTTTTTCAAGAGTGGCTTCCGCCTGGGCAATGCGATCCAGGTCCGCGGGATGAGAGTCCCAATAATTGGTTTGTGCATCTTGAAGGTCCGCTTCAATCTGACGCATAAAATCTGGAGGGAACTGCTCCGCCAAGGTGACAACAGCGGAAGGAAGATTTCGAAACAGCCGATCTGACTTGTGCAACGCATAATAATTAATTTCCATCGCCTGTTGCCACGCGTAGGACAGCTTGCGTAAATTCAATGTATTAGCGCGAAAAATATGACTGCCAACTAATTGCGCCTCATAGCGGTCAGCGTCAAATTCCATTTGCCGCGACATTGATTGCGTTAAACGCAGACTCAAATGGAAAAGATGCTTAAAAAGAAAACGGACAACTGCAATCATTCCGCGAGCGATTAACAAAGGAATCTGGATAGCGGCGATTTCAGTCGCCTCTGTCCAACGATTTAGACGTTCTCGCCAAACATCCTGTCCATAGGCACACTCAGCCAACCAACGATTAACGCCATTAATAAATTGGTAGGCAAACATTCCTGAGCGCTGCGCAAAATGACCGAACTCATGTGCAATAACTCCCATCAATTGCTGCACATTGGAGCCTGCCACTAACGACATACCAATCATCAGCCTTAAATGGCCGCGACTCAAACTCACCAACCCCCCTGTCGGGCCGGCAGCAGCGTTCACCTCGGGAATAATTTCTATCAATTGAGGCACTGGCACGCCCGCCGCCTTGGCCAATTTTTCAATGGCGCGATAGAAGTTCGCGTTCTTTTTTGGATCCAATACATAGGGTTTGATGCGCTTGCCGTCTGGCCACAATGGATACAACAGGAATAAAATCAAAATAGCACCGGTCACCGCAGGCACCACGAAAGAAAATATTATCTTCCACATGCCTCTATCCCAATCTCCCAAATATAGCTCGCGTCCTTCGCTGAAATACCACCACAAACCCCAGCCAGTGCCGCACAAAATTCCAAAATAAATCGCCGGTGCGATAAGCGAAGCCAGCATGACCAGACACAGCGATAACTTGTAACCGGCGGTAATTTTTATCGGGGTAAACGGGGTACTTAGCGCAGCATCCAACACCGAAAAAACATCAACCTCAGTAGTATTTTGTTCGTCAACCAGATAGGACTGAATATTAACCACTAGCCCAGCCTTGGCAAAACGCTCCTGATAAGCCAACGCTTTTTGGTAATCCAAATCCTGTTTTACGACTAACTTTTTCTGCAAAAGGGCCAGGGCCTGTGGAGGCTTAAGCCCAATTGCCTGCAAACGCTGTACAACTACTTGGCCGTCTTCACCTGCCACTGTCGCAGCGGCAGAGACTACGCGATACTTTTTTGCCATAACTTGAGATCCGTGTTGATATTTTTAGTAGACCAGAAATGACACCGCCCGGCAGAACCGGGCGGTGAAAACGATTGAGCAGTTATTGCAGGCTACCCAACTTACCCTTAGCCGCTTCACCGATTTCACCACCGCCTTGTGCGGCCTGCTGGAAATACTGCGCAGCTTGCGAGCGATTGCCTTTGGCGAGGGAGATTTCACCTAAATAGTAAGTGGCAATTTGTGTAGGCAAATAGCGCTGGCTGGTGAGTAAATCTTTTTCCGCCAGATCGCGCTTGCCCTCTTCGTGGTAGGCAATACCGCGCAACACATAGGGCTTAAAGTATTTCGGGTTGGCCTGGATGGCTTGATCAAACGCGCCCACCGCTTCATCAGTTTTTTTCTGTTGCAGCAGCAGCTGGCCTTTCATTTCCCAGAATAAATTTTCTTTGGGTTGTTGGGCGATGGATTTATCCACATAACCCAATGCATCAATATATTTTTTCTCGCCTGCGAGCTTTTGCGCTTTTTGATAATTTTCGTAGGCTTTTTTGTCTTTGGTGACTTGCGCCATCGCGCGCTGGAACGCGTCTTTATTGCGCACACCGCCAGGATATTTCGCGGCAGTTGCGCGATTCTTTTCTACCCGCTCTTGTGATGGCGGATGGCTGGCAAACAGGCCTTCAATAAAACCGGAGTTGCGGCCTTCTGATAATTTCACAAAAATTTCCTGCAGTTCGACGGCGGCTTGTGCGTCGTAACCCGCTTTGGCCATGTATTTAATGCCCACCTCATCGGATTGCAGTTCATGGCCGCGACCATACTTGGCTTGCCAGGCTTGCGCACCTACCGCCAATGCACCCATACCCAACATGCCGTACTCGGGTTTTTTTTCAGAGATGGCGACACCGGCAATCAACACCGCACCACCCAGTAATACATTTTGGGTTTGCTGCTGGGCACCATGGCGCGCCGCGGCATGGACAATCTCGTGGCCGAGTACAGAGGCGAGCTGGGCTTCATCCTCCAAATACACCAGCAGGCCACGGTTAATCGCCAGCTTGCCACCGGGCATTGCCCAGGCGTTGGGCACGTCGTTGTTCAGTACCACAAACTCATAGGGCAAGTCCGGGCGATCACTCACCGCTGCTAACTTTTTCCCCACCTTTTGCACATAGGCCGTCAACCCCGGATCTACTGTGTATTGACCGCCTTGGGATTGTTGGGCCGGGCCATAATTTTGCGCACCCGTGGCGACCTCTTGCTCGGGCGACATTAACGAGATTTGTTTTTCGCCAGTAACCGGGTTGACCACACAACCGGTCATAGTTGCCAAGAGGGCAACCCCGAGCAGACGTAAGAAAATGTTCATAGTGAGACTCCTTATGAATGAGCTGCGTATAATGCCACAGCTTTTTTAAACCTGAATGTTAACCAGCAAGTGACCCCCGAATGAAATCCCTGCAAATTATTGAGCTTTTCGCCGGTATCGGTGCCGACAACAAACCCATAGTAGAACAACTGCAAGTGCGCGAACTGGATGACGGCACCCTGCAACTGGTGCAATCGCCGGCCTTCGCCAAGGGGCTGGCCAGCGGCGATGTGGTGCGCATGCTGCCGGAGACACGCGAGTTTGACCTGGTACAGCGCAGCGGCAACCTGAGTATTCGCGTGTTTAGCCGCGGCGATACCGGTGCCTTGTCCGACCAGCTCAGCCCGGAACTGGAAAAGCTGGGCGGCGAGCTGGACCGCGAAACGCCGCGCCTGTTGGTGTACAGCATCCATGTCAGTTGCGGTTTTGAAGCCATCGAGGAAATCCTCAACCGCTATGTGGGGCGAGACGGCCAGAGCGCCTGGATGTACGGCAATGTCTATGACCCTGCCGACGGTCAAACCCCGCTCAACTGGTGGTTAGACATCCTCAAACCCGAATAAGCCCTCCGATTCCTTGATAAGTTGTTTGAATTTCTATGTTGCATGTGATTTCCCCCGCAAAAACCCTGGATTTTGAAACCGCGCCGGCGATTGATGATCACAGCCAGCCGCAGTTTCTCGAACACTCGCAGGAGCTTATTGACCAACTGCGCCAGCTGAAGCCGGCAGATGTTTCACGCCTGATGGCGATCAGTGAAAAACTCGGCGAGCTCAATGCCCAACGTTTTCAGGATTGGCAATTACCCTTCTCGCCACGCAATGCCAAACAAGCTGTGCTGGCGTTCAAGGGCGATGTATACACCGGTATGCAGGCCGAGTTGTTTAGTAAAAAAGATTTCTCGTTTGCCCAGAAACACTTGCGCATTCTCAGCGGCTTATACGGATTACTGCGGCCATTGGATTTGATCCAGCCCTATCGCCTGGAGATGGGCACTGGTTTTGCCAACACACGCGGCAAAAATCTCTATCACTTCTGGGGCGATATCATTACCGACCAACTCAATGACGAACTGAAATCGCGCAAAGAAAAAGTGCTGGTCAATCTCGCCTCTACCGAGTACTGGAGCTCAGTCAGTAGCAAAAAATTGGATGCCGAAGTGATCACGCCTGTGTTTAAAGATCGCAAAAACGGCCAGTACAAAATCATCAGCTTCTTTGCCAAAAAAGCGCGCGGCATGATGAGCGCGTACATCATCCAGCAACAACTCAAAAGCAGCGAAGCTATTAAAGATTTCAACACAGCGGGCTACACATTTAACGAGGCCATGTCCTCCGCCCGGGAATGGGTTTTCACCCGCGAGGAGCAGGCTGCCTAATCGAAATATTAAAAAATATTTTGAGCAATAAAGCCTATATATCCAAAAGCTCGGCACTCCCTCAGGCGCCGCAAAAAACAATCTTAAGCAATGATTGCTTTGCGCCGCCTTGCTACCTACATTGGGCACAGTTTTACAACTCCAATAATCGATAGGATATCGCCCCATGAACCTCAGTCACGCCTATCTTGATCGTGTGCTTGCCAGCCTGTCGCGCGTGGCCGAGGTTTCCTATCGCCGTATTTTCAACGGTGTGGGGATCTATCATCGCGGCGTACAATTCGCGCTGATTATTAATGACCGCCTGTATTTTCGCGCTGACGATGCGTCGCGCCCGTTGTTTATGGCGCGCGGCATGCAAGCATTTCAACCGCGCGTAGCAGTGCAGGTAGAATCCAGTTTTTTTCAACTACCCGACAGCGTGCTCAGTGCACCGGCAGAATTAACGCACTGGATGCGCATTGCTGTGGAAGCGGCGCACGCGGGCAATTTTTGCGATGACGAAACCACGTTGGAAACTCCCATCCACCACCTGCGCCAACGCGCGTGAGTAGTTCTACCCCAAGCGATTGATACGCAAACCCATAAAAGCTGCGCTAGTATTTAATGATTATATTTTAGCCATTAGCACTTGGGGCACTCATCATGGGAATTCGCATTCTAGTCGTGGACGACGCCACTTTTATTCGCGATATGATCAAGAAGCAACTGCGCGATAAAATTCCCGGCGTGGAAGTGATTGATGCCCCCGATGGCGCACGCGCGCTAGCGCAAATGAAAAACCAGGCGGTTGACCTGATTCTCTCCGACTGGGAAATGCCCAACATGACCGGCGCCGAATTGCTGACCACCGTGCGCGCTATGCCCAACTCCGAAAAAATTCCCTTCATTATGATTTCCAGCCGCGGCGACCGAAACCATATTGTTAAAGCGATTGAATTAGGCGTGTCTGATTATTTGAGTAAACCCTTTTCGGCCGATGAACTGCTGAAAAAAGTGTTCAAACAATTAAAAGTGATTGGCAAAACACCCGCGATGCGCGCCAGTGGTGCCACGACGCAAGGTATTGCATTTGCTTCGGTGGATGTCTTAACCGGTGGCCGCGCCGAGCCTGCGGTTGCGGCAGCGCCAAAACCAGCAAATCCTTTCGCTAACGGCAGTGCCAGTGTACTCGGAGCCAAACCCGCCATAAAAGCGGTAGAGCCACCCAAAACAACGCGCGGCAAGGCCCAATTGCGCTTTGCTAACAATCGCATTTTCAGCTGCGTGATTCGCGAAATGTCGCTGCAATTAATGAGCGGCCTGATGCAGCGCGGCGATAACCTGCCGAGCGTCTTTGAACAAGCCGCGGTGGATATTGAAACGGGTGATGGCAGCAACCTGGCGCGCGTCAACGGTTACGTTCATAGCATCACCGCAGGTGAAAACCGCCCGGATACCAACGTCGTAAAAGTGGTGATTCGCTTTGTGGATAACGACCCGGAAAAATTTGAAACCCTGTCCAAATACATCGCGCAAATGTAAGCCCTGCTAACTCAAACCAACCTGCAATTCCAGACTCGCTGGCTATACTCAGTCAATATCGATTCACTGGTGATTGCCAGCTTTGCAGGTTGTTCCTCCATGGATGTACGCAAATCCGTTTTATTCCCGCTATTCACGCTGCTGTTAACCAGCGCTTGTTCTCTCGCGCAGGCGGAGGCGGAACACCGTTTTTCCGGTTTTGCCACACTGGGGGTTGCGCTCAATAGCAGCGATGAGCTGGTATTTCGCAACGATGTCACTCAGGACAACGGCGCGTATAAAAACAACGGCTACTGGATGAATGACTCACGCCTGGGTCTGCAATGGCAGGGGCGCTGGTCAGCACAATGGGAAACCACCGTCCAAATTGTCGCCAAGGATCGGTTTGATAATACCCCGGCCAACTCCTTCGAGTGGGCCTTTGTACGCTACCGTCCGGTGGATGGTTTGGATTTACGCCTGGGTCGCCTGGGTGTCGATGCATTTATGCTCTCGGATTTCCGCCAGGTGGGTTATACGCTCCCCTGGGTACGCCCGCCCCAGGATCTTTACGGTCTTACGTCAATCTATCATTTCGATGGCATGGACCTGACCAAACGCGTTGCGCTGGGCGATACAACACTCAATCTTAAAGCTTTTTACGGCAACTCCGACGAAAAATACCCCACTGGTTTCAACAACGGCCGACACATTAATTTTGATTTTGACTTGTTCGGTCTTAGCAGTACTCTGGAATGGCGCGAATGGAAGCTGCGCTACAGCGTCGTAACCGTAGAAGTTAATAGTGACCTGACCCAACCCCTGCGCAATGCCTGGACGCAGTTCACCCCCCTCTGGCCGGGAGCCGGGGAGTTTGCGAGCAAACTGCAATCCAAAAACCGGGATTTCCGCTACCACCAGCTGGGCCTCAATTACGACAACAATGACTGGTGGTTCCAAAGCGAGTATGTCCGCATCGGCTCTGACTTGATGCTAGTCACTAATGCCGAGCACGCCTACGCCAGTTTGGGTAAACGTTTTGGCTCGCTCGGAATCTACGGACTGACCGGCTACGCCAGCCCGCGCCAGGCAGAACTGGGCATCGCATTGCCCACCGGCCTGCCCGAGCCTTACGGGAGCCAACTCCAATATCTGTCCCTTGCCACTCGCAACCGAATCAATGGCGCACGCATCAAGCAACACAGTTATGGAATTGGTGCACGCTGGGATTTCACCGCCAAAATGGCCCTGAAATTCCAGATAGAAGAATTTACGGTGGATAAAGCTGGAGCGGGGCTCTGGTTTGCCACCAATGCCGCACAAGACAGCAATTCAGATCACGACCCAAGAGTCACCAGTCTCGCATTGGATGTGCTTTTTTAATGGCTAAACTGTTTACGCTAATCACTCTGCTGTTATTCAGCGGCTCACTCCAGGCAGACATACTGGTGATCGTGAACGCGCGCAATTCCGTTACCCAGCTGGAGAAAAAACAGGTAATCGATTTATTTATGGGCCGGGTGTCAGCTTTTCCCGGCGGCGCTCCGGCCCAGACGTTCGACTTAAAAACCGGTACGCCCTTGCGCGCCGATTTTTACAAACGCCTCACCGGTAAAAGCGAAGCGCAAGTGGATGCCTACTGGGCCACCCTGGTCTTTGCAGGGCGCATGTCGCCACCAGAACAATTTAACGATGACCAATCAGTAATTGCCGCCGTCGCCAAAGACGTGGAAGCCATTGCCTATGTAACACGTCAGGCATTGCCTGCAGGCGTTAAAGTAGTTATGGAGCTGCCACGCTAACGGGCACCTAACCAGAATCGCTCGCGCTTAACTAGAATCGACATATGAAGATTAACAGTTTGCACATCAAAGTCTCGCTGAGCGTTGCCACAATGGCGCTGCTGGTGGTGGCGGTGTCAGCGCAATTCTTTTATCAGCGCGACTACAAGACCTCCTTTGCTGAAAGCGAGCGCTCGGTATTGCAGCTGTTGGAAACCGTTCAAGCCACAGCGGCAATTGCCGCTTATGTAGGCAATCGCGAGCTCGCCCAGCAAGTGGTCACGGGGTTAACCCAAAACGACATAGTGATTGGAGCCAAAATATTTGCGGGCAAGGAAATCATCGGGCAAAACGGCAAGACCAGCCGCGAGATAAAACAGGAGCTTATTTCAATTTCGTTGGTGGCGCCCTTTGACGACAAAGAAGTGGTGGGCGAGTTGGCCGTAGTCCCTAATGCGGCGTTGATTGCGGCGCGCGCGCGCGACTCCGCCATGTCGACCGCCCTCGGCCTTGCTGCCCAGTCGGGGCTGGTAGCACTACTTGTGTTAATAATGGTGTACTGGTTGATGACCCGCCCGCTGTCGCGCTTGTCGGGCAGCCTGCATCGCATCACCCCCGGCGATGGCGGCCGACTGGATGTCAATCGTATCCATCGCGGGGACGAAATTGGCCTGCTCGCGGGCGATATCAACGCGCTTCTGCATACCGTCGAAAAAATGCTGGAGGAAGAGCGGCAATTGCGCCATCGCGTGGAACAACTGGAAACCCGGTTTCGCGGCATTTTTGAAGACAGTAGTGCGGGCATTTTTCTGGTGCGCGAGCAGGGCAGATTGGTGACTGCCAACCCGGCGTTTTTTCGCCTGACCGGCATTGACGAAACAGAACAACAGCCGCGTGGAAATACTGATTTGATCAGCCAGGTATTTCTGGATGGTGATCAAGCCAAATCACTGATTAAGCTCGCCCTCGTCAGCAAGCGCCCCCATTCGGCCGATTTACGCATTCGCAGCGACATTGAAGATACCCTGCGCTGGGTGCACTGCATTTTTTCCCCTGCGGGTGATAGCACCACCGTTGAAGGGGTGATGTACGACGTAACCCAGCGTAAACATTCCGAAGCGCGCATTCGCGAACTGGCCGAAACCGACAGCCTAACAGGGCTGCGCAACCGCCAGGCCGCCGATGCCGCACTTCAGGCATTAATTAGCCAAACTCCCATTGGCAACAAAGCCTTTGCGGTGATGCTGATCGACCTGGATAGGTTCAAATACATCAACGATACCTATGGCCACGACGCGGGCGACAAGGTGCTAATCACCGTAGCCGAACGCTTGCGTAATCTGGTCCGCGAGTCCGACCTGGTCGCGCGCATGGGCGGCGATGAATTTTTTATTATCCTCAACCACGCCGGCAATATCGGCATAGTGACTCGCATCGCGCAAAAAATTCTCGATGCCCAGCAGGCGCCGATTGAAGTACAGCAGGGCGTGCAGGAAAAAATCGGTATCAGCGTAGGCATCGCGCTTTATCCAGAGCACGGCGACAATCCACTCAGCCTGCGCAAACACGCCGACCAGGCCATGTACGCGGTCAAACGGCGCGGCAAAAATAGCTTCGCCATTTACGAGCCGGGCGCTGAAGATCCGCTGATGGAATCCGCTTGATTTATCCTGCTAGCGCCTCGCTCAACCTACTGCCTCAAAATCACCCAAAAATGTAAACGATTACATTTTTTAGGTGCCATGTAACGAAACGTTTTCACACAAAAATGCTAAAAAAATAGGATTAAAAATTCAATAAAATCTATTTTTGAACAAAATATTTTCGCTCTCTGCTTGCTCGTTTGCATTTCGCTGTGTAGGATTTTTACTAACAGCTCTGCAGAAGCTCACCTTATCGGCAATACACACAGTCACCCATCACAGAGGTAAT
>JACCEA010291177.1_pt1 | contig 11588 bp, 8 predicted proteins | sample 7449851 | NCBI WGS metagenome assembly JACCEA01 (sample SAMN15323453, study PRJNA562643) | freshwater metagenome | isolation source: river surface water | place: USA:Blue River Watershed | collected 2017-08-18 | reverse complement strand
TTAAATAATCCCTTCTTTCTCCGCCTGGTTCTTCATATCGTTAATTTCCACTTTCTTCGTAGAGCGCTTGCGCATCTGGATGTTGATGAATTCAACGAAAAGGGAGAAGGCGATGGAGAAATATAAATAACCCTTAGGGATGGTGCCTATGGAGTTTCCTAGGATCACTAGTTCGGAGTCGTGGCTCGCTTCTGCGATGAGCATGAAACCGATCATGATTAAGAAGGATAGTCCCAAAACCTGTAAGGACGGGTGATTATTCACAAAGCGGCCTACGGGGCCAGAGAATCCCATCATAATGAGGGCTGATACGACTACGGCGATGATCATCACGGACATGTCGTTGCTTAAACCGATTGCGGTTAAAATAGAATCAATAGAGAAAACTAAGTTAATCAAGGCGATCTGCGTTACGACTTTGGCAATCGAATTAACAGCTTTCTTTGTACCCGAAATCTCGTGCTCCTCTCCTTCCAGTTTCTGGAAGATTTCATTCGTCGCCTTGTATAATAGGAACAAACCACCCACGAACAGGATGATCGCCTGACCAGACGGCGCCGCTTTCAGCCAGGTCGTCTCGATGTGCATGAAGGGCTGCTGCAGGGAAATCAGGACCGAAATCCCGAACAACAGGATAATCCGGAATACCATCGCCAGCAGTAGGCCTATATTGCGCGCCTTGCCTTGCTCCTCTTTAGGTAAGCGAGAGGCCGTAATCGAAATAAAGATGATGTTATCGATCCCTAATACGATCTCCAAAAACGTCAATGTCAATAAACTGACAATACTATCTACCGAAAGCAATGATTCCATAAAAATAATTTTCAGCTGTAAAGATGGTGTGTTTCAGGCAGATAATCAACGAAAAGGGCCTCAGGGTCAAAAAAAATCATCTTTTTTCAAACCCTGACTTGCATATTTTAAATTAAAATAAGATATTTGCAAACCAATTCAACGGAATGGTCTTATAGCTCAGCTGGTTCAGAGCACCTGCCTTACAAGCAGGGGGTCCTAGGTTCGAATCCTAGTGGGACCACAGAAACCACCTCAAACGAGGTGGTTTTTTTATTTTACGGCAGGGGGTAGCACGAGAGTGAATTTTGAGAGTGTTGTAAAAACTTAACCTACAATTGTAAACCCCTTTTGAGAATTATATTCTATCAATAATTCATTCCCATCCCAAATTGCCTCGGAACTTGTCAACCGATAAGTATCACCTTGATTCCAACTATCACCGACTATATCTTCTATCAAATCCTTAATAAAAACTCGTTCCCCAATTTTAATGTCATTAGGTATAAGATATGCTGCAAAAGGTGATTTAAAATAATGTGGATAATAAAATGTCCAATCTAAAACTGTTTCAAAATCAGAGTTAACATTGTGCCTAAAATCACTAATCACATCTATCTCACCTGTTACCTTATTACGAATGATCGAAAATTTAGAATTGATTTTAGGTGAAGGCTCAACCTTTTTAATAATTGGGGTAAAACCATTTCTATCAGCCCGATTAATTGCGCTCTTACTTCTGGCAGTTCCAATGATGCGTAAGCCATTTTCATTTTTACTTCTTCTCCAAAACATCTTTAAATATAATTTCTAGGTTTTCTTGGTTGAAATTCAACTTAAGGCAAGTGTTAGGATCATCCTTGACAATGGATAAAATTTCACTATCTGTAAGTTTTACTGTATCTATTATCACTTTTTTACAAATTTCGCAACATCGACTTGCTTTATCAGAACCAACTTCTAAATTATCCCATTCAACTTTAAATGGGCAATGTAGTTTTTTAATTAAGTGCCCATCATTTGAGAACAATTCATTGGATATTGGATTGAACTTCATTTTTATATAATTTCAAGAAAGTACAAAAAAAACAATCATTTTGACAATACTGCACACTTAATTAATTAAACTTTAAAGCCACAATAGTATTAGAAATGGAAGATTCAAGTGTTTTTGATAGATACTACAATCCCTTTGATGTAAAGGATGGTATTGATTTGAACCCTGGCTTCAAACCTGATCCTCATTATCAACAACTGAAATCACTTTGCGATGAAGCGGTTTTTAGAATCTATGCCAAGTCACCTCTAGTCTATAATTTATCTGAAATCAACAATTTAATAGATGAATATGAATTTCTGTTTAACGAAACAGAGATATGGATTATACTATACTCCGGGTTTGATTGTTTCAGTCATCTATATTTGGAGCTATGTGAACACAAAGTATTTATTGAAGAATATGGCAAATATTGTGAGAAGGCCATTAACAATTTCAATTCTATACCGACTGAAAAGTGGATTGAAGAACACCAAGGGTTATTCAAACACATAAACGGCAAATTAGAATACCATAAGAAATGTGAATGCAATATTGACGAAATTAGGAAAATTAGTAACTCATCCGTTCACGTATATCTGAATGAAATTGAAGTTCAAATATATTTCCACGATCTATATTTCAAATACAATAACTAACAATATTATCATAAATGAAACTTACCACATTTCAGAAAATCAACTTACTTCTAATCTCCTACTTAGTCCTTTGTTTATTAATCGAAGTAATAGTTTTATTGATTGATGTTTTTCACTACCTGGAAATTGAAGAAATAAAGGCACAAAATGAATATGATTGGCAATCAATAGAATGGGCGCTCCTCTTATTTGTTGGACTCTTTGTAGTCATTATTCCCAATACGTTTAGCATTTTAGTTCACGATCAAAAATCATCATTAAATCCTCCAATAAACAAATGGTCAATTCTAATAAAAAACCTACCCTTGTACTTTTTAATAATACTAACTCTTGCCGCTTTAGTAACATTAGCATTTTTTAAGGATAATGAGATTGCAACACTTTTTGCAAACAAAATTGCAGGTAATAGAATAAGTTATCACGAGAAAGGTAATCTCGGTAACAACTTATTAATATTTGGATTATTTCTTTTATTTATTCTACCAGTTATATCATTTTACAATTGGCTTCACTTTATAGGCGTCACAATTTATAGAAGGCTGAAAAATTTAAAAAATTAAAACACTTTGTTAGTATTTTTTTTGCTTTAAAAAATCTCTCAAAGAAATAGTTGTTACTCCTAATCCTTTTGCTTTGATCTGTAAGCCATTATCAGAAGTTAACATAATAGGATTCTCGTTTTTAAATTTCAAAGCAACAGATAGTATTGAATTATCAGGAGACTTTTTATTAAAATCATTTGGCAATAGGGCCAAATTTTCCGTATGCATTTTCACTCCTCTTGTGTCTAAGCTTTCATTTATCAAACGTAATGCTTTTTGAACATTTCTTTTCTGCTCCTCACCTAATGAAATTTTAAGAAAATCAAGTTCATCAATAACCTTTGCTGATAGCACTATGGAATGTTTCTTATCTATTTTAGATATTACATCAGGACAATCAACAAATACATTCGTGTCAATAACATATATATTTTCTTTACCCATTATAATTTCCTTTCTAGGCTTTTCAAATTGAGAAGGATCAATCTTATCTATAATTTTTAAACCCGGTAACTTTGAGGTATCTTCACTCGTAGACGCAGAAATGTCAGTTTTCTTACTTTCATTTTTAAAATTATTGTCTCCAAAATAACATTTTGAAATAAACTCGGCGACCAAACCTTTAAATGGCTTCGTAACCTTGAACAACTCATCCATTAGAATTACCGAACAATATCTAGCCCTGCTAGTTGCCACATTAAATCGATTTTCATTAAAGGAAAAAGTTGGCTTTTTTTCTGAATATGCGAAATAGAAGCAAAAGTCTACAGTTAACCCTTGGACACTATCAACAGTATTTATCAAAACTTGATCCTGAACCTGATTGAATCGAAATAACAAATTATCCCTTAAAATTTTTACCCCTGCTTTTGTCGAGGATAAAATCGCAAATTCAAATTCTGGATTTATTTTTAGTAATAAATTTATCTGAGTAAAAAGCAAATCGTATAATACTTTGGAGGATTGGGAGTCATAATAGTAAAGGGAAGTTCCTCCAGATTTATTATACATCGAAGGAAGTTCTGAAAAGACCGAATTACCAACCTGAATTTTAGACTTGGAGTTTAAACTATTTTTATAAAAAACATTAGTTTGATCACAGGCACTTTCAGAAAATCTAAATGTGGTCGTCAACATAAATTTAGGACAATTTATTGTTGAGGCATAATAAGAAAATGCCTTTTCCATCAAGTCAATATTGGGAGAAATACTTATAGAATTTTCTTGATTTATAATTGGAGGTAATTGTTGGGGATCCCCAACTAAAATAACTTTCCCTCCAATTAATTTAGCAGCTGCAATAGTTCCTAATAAACATTGACTAGCCTCTTCAAGTATAATATAATCGAAGATTGGATCAGAAATACTTTCAGTTGCCAAACTAGACATCTGATAAAATGTAGTTAAAAGAACATCACCTGTAGATGGAAGATAATTTTTAGACATTGGCCTCAATTCACTTACAATCCCTCTTTCTTCAAGAGTCAGGTTTGATTTATAAACATTTACACTTTCATTAAAATCTTCTTCAAAATACTTTTTAGCTAGTTCTATTAATGATCTATTCGCTAAAGTAGCTACGAGAACGGATTTTTTTTCTTGTGAAAATTCCTTCAATAATTTAGAAATGAAATACGTTTTTCCTGTACCTGGTGGCCCTTGTATAATTACTGTTTCTTGATTTTTGAGTTCATTTTTGAATTTATCGATAAGTAAGTTCGAATTATCAATTTTAAGTGGATTAAAATTTTCAGATTGATAATTACCCAACACTACCTTGTCAACAGAAGATGATTTTACTTCATTCTTAGTAACGTGAATTAAGTTATAATAATATTTTGTGGGGGGATCTGTTAATCCAAGGACAATTTTATTTCCTTTTACCAGTTTATTGACAAATTCAATATCAAAGTTACTGAAACCGACATAAACGACATTTCCAACCTCTTGATAATAAACTCCAATGCATTCTGAGAAAGTTGAAATACAATTTTTTCTATAATAACTGTAAGTATAATCCTGAAAATCAGATTGTATAATACTTAAAGACTTGGGTATACTAGCAGTTAAAAGAACTTTGGTCTTGGGTAATTTATCTTTTGGAAATGATATTACTACTTGATTTCTAAGACTATCGATATATTCAAATGTTCCAATATACAATTCATTCTTATTTAAAAGCTGAATACATTTAGAATCAAGATAACCCCTAAATTCAGAAATTATTTTTTTTATTTCTTCCTGATAAAACGTGATTTGAGCTTCCTTTGAAAGGTTTTTCATATTTAAAAATTATAATCTTCAAGGTTCATTATATCATTATAATTCTTTGCGGCATTGGTATTTTCATTTACTATTAATACAAAGTGCCACTTACCTTTGTCAAAAGTATTCTTATTCAAATTATAATCATCTAAAGCATAATCCTCGGGCATCCTTAATACACCAAATTTATTTAGAGGCTTAGTATATGAAATCAAATCCTCTGGAGTTTTGTAGAAACTTACGACTCCGTTAGTATATAATGCTAATTGCACCTTAGAATCACTTAATCTATCCCAACTATATAAATCAAAATATAATAGTCCATTTTGTGCTGATCTTACTAATATTTCATCATTACCAGCTTTTAAAAACCTACCTTCATCTGATATTTCTTCCAATTGATAATTCAACCTAATTTCCATCAGTGTTTTAATTTTGGCCGTTGTATTTGCATCAATTTGACCATCTTTCTCATAATTGAAATTAATTATCGAACGGATAAACTCTTCATCTTCTGAAGTAACATCAGGAATGATATCAACAATTTCTTTAATTTCCTTTATTGACGAATCTTCAACGATTTGAGAAATATCACTAGTTGAATGATCATTCAATTCGATAATTGGGATCTCTTCTTTAATTTGATCCGGTTGCAAAATTTGTCTCTTAAAAATAAATCTATTTTTAAGCTCATCTGGCACATTTTTTCCTTTTATTTCAAAGTCAGAAATTATATCAATTGGAGAGTTTAGTAAAATGTCTTGTAAAAATTGTAATTGCTTCTTTACATCCAAAATCTGATTTTGCAACCACTCAACAAGAATATAGTTTCGGAGCTCAAACCAGTCCCCGATATAAAAAATAGTTTTAGTTTCCTCTATAATAAAATTCCGATTGTCGTCTTTAACAATTTTACTTTCAGTTGATGGATATTTTAATGAGATTTTACGGCACTTCTTAATTTTCCATTCTTTTAACTTTTCTTTGTACTCTTCCTCTATTTCCAAATATTTTTCATTGTCAATATCAAAGGCTAAAAACACTAAACGTTCATTAACCCTCTTCAAAAATTCGAAATCATCTTTTTGCTCTTCAAATTGCGGATTAAAATCTTCAAGTTTTAAAGTTTTGATTCCAAAACGATTGAGATATTTATTTTTGTTTACTTTATTCTCCTGATCTTGTCTAGTAAAAAGTGGGTCAATTATGTATTCACTCTCTCGAATACCACTATTAATTGATTCATCGATAGCATATAAATTTGCAACTAAATTATAGGTTTTCGCAGTAGACAGTAAACTTCCCTTACTTATAAAATTGTTCAAATGAAGTCTATCATTATAACTATTAGGTCCAAAATCCAAGTGAAATTGTATAATCAATTCTTTTAATTCCCTTCTGGAAGGTTTATGCACTGATATATAATTAAGAATTGATAATACATCAAGCCTAGGGATAAAATCAAAATAATCCTCTATGGTCTTACCTTCATAAGAAAAATTCGAAAAATCAACTATAGATACATTACCTGGCCCAACAACCTTTACAAATTCATACTTGAACAGCTGATTGGCAGGCTTATATTTCCCATCTAAAGTTGGTATTTGCTTTAAAAATGCCCCCAACCTTCCTCTTTCAAACACTTGCGTCACTCCAATCTGCTCGAATAACAATAATATATCCTTTGCCCCATCTATTATATATTTTTCAGATAGGAATAAAATTTCATTGTCTAAACCTACTAGTTCCTCGAAATCAAAAATAGGATTATAGGCACTAGAAAAGTGAATTAAATTTGGAAGTACAAAATCATCGTTTTCTCCTTTAACTAAAAGTGGGATGTTTTTTAAAAGGCTCAAATTGATGCCATTTAAAGACAATCTGCCAGCTTTATAAAGTTTGTTTAATTCATCAAATAAACGAACTGAATTAGATGGTATTTTCCAATAGTCTAAATTATCATTTACACTTTTTAACTTAAGAGATATAATTTCAGATTCAACATTTAACTGAGGGAGTTCAAGTTTTTCATTAAAAAACTTTCGCCAAGAATCGAAATTTTTATTAGAATATTCTTCGGACACTTGATTCTCTACTTTGATAATACCCAAAGTGTTTTGATGAGAAAAATCATCAATATATGGACTCCCTAAAATACAATCCTTAATTGGCCTAAAATTCCCCTCCTTCGTTTTTATTTTAAAATAAGGACTATTCAGTACTTGGAAAATAATTTCTTCAATTTCTCTATTTTCATAAATTAACTTAGTCAGAGGTAGAAGCAGCTCATCATCCAACAAATTCAAATTTGGAATTAATGTATATTTTAGAAAATCAATTGAATCATCTTTAACATCTAGCAGTTTAAATAATTTCTTGATCTTGCCTTTTTCAATGGCTGGATATAAGAGATAATCTCCACTTACAAACGAAATGTTGGAATTTGGAAATTGTAACATCAACCTTTCTAATGACTCATCATCGGTATATTCAGATGATAAAAAGAGATTGTTAATGGAGTCATATTTTTTTGATTTTGAAAATACCGGTATTTGTTTAATTGTTGATTTAATTGAATCAATTTGAATCGAAGATAAATTTTCGAATGAAGCTAGAATAAAATACCAGAACGCGGCATTGCTTTCAATAGACGGAGATGGATCAGTTAAATAAAATGATTTTATTTTCTCATAATTAAATACGATTACAGATTGAGTGAAATTAAATGGCTCGAGATCAGAAAACTCTTGAGCTCCTAATAATTTTCCTAGTAAAAATTGGTCAGTATTATCCCAATTTTCTTCTAATAGTGAAAATGAATTCGAAGGAAGAGACTTATTGGACAATAATATCTCTAATGATTTAGAGTTAAAATAAATAGGGCTGGACCAATCATTCAAAACTCCTTGATTAGTTTTTAGTGGAAAACCCTTGATGTTTTGATATGGGAATGATGAATAACTTGAGTACTTTGATAAATATGAATAGAATTCTTCAAACTTAATTAAACCACTCAATAAACTATGAATTATATAATCTTTTTTTTCGTGACAAATTACATTATTGATAAAATTAATTGGAACATATTTTTTCAAAGGGAGCGAAATATCAAATAGCTCATTTGATATTGACCTATTTAACACCTTTTTATAATCCAACCAGTTTAATGAATCAAAATCTTCATCTAAATCTGTATATAATTCATCTCCTTTAAATAAATTAAAATCTTCTGACAAAAAAACCGCTTCTTCCTTAAAATAGTCTAATTGCTTAAATCTATTGAGGTATTCGATAAAGTTTAAATTGTTTGCCTCATTTTTCAACCAACTTTCAAAATGATTTAGAGATACTATTTTTTTTAATTTTGAAAAATTAAAAATTGCATCTGAATTTATACTCTCAATTAATTTCTCTATTCTATCATAACTTCCTAAATGATTAACTCCAAAATATCCCCCCCCAATTAGATTCTCAAAATCAGACTTACCGAAATTTGAAAGAAAACTAGTTCTGTCGATAATAATGTTGGCCAACTCTATCCTTTGATCACCAACAATTAAAGAAGTACTTGGAAGCAATTTGAATAAACTCTCAATAAAAACTCTAGCTGCATTAGGGTATTCAAAATTAAAATCAGGTAAGAGTCTATTTAGGTTTTCTAAATCATTCCCATCTGCCAATTCTTGTGCAAACTCTTTTAATGATACAGCTAATAACCTAAGAACTTCATTGTTATATTTTAAATTGTGAATTATATCGGTTCTATCTAAATCAGGGATAAAATCTGCATTAACTAAAAATGGTAATTTAAATTTAGTGTTAGATAATGGTAGGTAAGCGAACAGATTAATAACATCATCGTTTAAGGTAGTTTTTGGTAATGCAATAGTAATTTGTGGAGAACGAAAAGTTCTCATTTTCGCAGGAACAGCTGTTTCCGTTTCATCTAACAATTCATTAATTACCTCTTCATCTTGAATTATAATATCGTTTTTGGTGTATGTCAACCATTCACTATGTAATTTATTATTAACAACTAATTCTATAGATTTAAATTTCCCAATATCATTTAAATCTTTCCTAAAAGAGATGTCTAAAGGAGGTAGATATACATTTAATCCATTTTCAGTGTATGCAACACTCGGAGCTTTAATTTTTATTTGACTTAAATTCTCTAAAAAAATCAACAAATATGGATTTTGACTTAAGAGATTCAAATATTTAATTACATCATTTTTATTCTTTTCATTATTGAATTCAAAAGCAAACGCAACAGGCGAGTTAAAAAAATCAAATTGAGGGATTTTATTTACCATATCCTTTTCAATTTGAAAAATTGGCAATACTTCCCAAGGCTTTTCTTTCCCTGATTCAATTTTAGAAAATCTAAAACTGAAATTCCCAGATCGTACATATGCATTCTCGGTAAATCTGAAAACAGATTTAAATCCTATACCCTTGTAACCAATCCTACCCTTTTCACTTTCTTGCTGTTGTTCACCGTATAAAATTCCAGTAATTGATTCAAAGTTATTTTCCGTAAACAGAGCCCCATTGTGCTTAACTAACAAATAATTGTTAAATACTTCAAAAGTTATATTGACATTAAAGTCGAAATTTCGATTAGAATGATCAACCGCATTCTGAATTAATTCATAAAGAAATGTAAGTTCATTTGACGACAAATCGCCTCTTAAGCGATCCAACTGATTTCTATGTTGAATTATGAATTTTGAGGGGATACCCAAATGATCCTCTCTATTTTTCTCAACAATCAATTTACACTTAGTAAAAGATAAAATATCATTTAGTGCGGTTCTGAATACCCTCGTACTAAAAGTAAATCTTTGGTTTACTGTATCAATGTTTATTAAAACTAAATTTATTAATTCTCCAATCTTTATAGTATGAAATAAGGTATGCTTCAATCCGTATTCATTGGCAATTTCATCCAAAGGAAGAATAGCTTCAAATCCATAAAAATCAAAGTATATATTTTTGGTTTGATTATCTTTCGAATTAACTGGTAATTCTAAAATAGACTTAATAGAGACTTTTGACAATAATTCTTCCCAATTCATAAAATTCAATTTACTATCAACGTTAGTAATTAGGCGAAATTTATACTAACTATAAAATTACCTTTTAACAGAATTAATACTTAAAAACTTATCACTTGTAAAAATCAAAGATATCTTTCAGAATTACTAATTATCTTTAATTTAGCACTTATTCATTTAAAATAAAACAAATCAAGACCAAACCAGAGCAGCAAATAAGAGAGCACAACGGACTGATTTCAACGAACCTTAATCAGTTCAGAAAATCGAATAATATCAAATAGATTAAACCGGTTCGGTTTCGATACGATTTAGATTCGTTAGTGTACGAATCGAGTCAACTAGTGGGACCACAGAAACCACCTCTAACGAGGTGGTTTTTTTTATTTTAAGCTTGATAGCAAAGTGGAATTTTACATTTTCCCAAAGAGTATTTGCATCAAACACCCTCCCTATCAACCATCCTAGGCCACTCAATTATGAGAGTTAAAGCTTGAGGGCGATAATAAAACAATTCATCAGAATCCTGCTTATTTGAAAGAGGCCCCACGATAAAGTCTTGGTGTTTATAATCTGGAAGCTTACTTTTTAACGTTTCCAAAGAAGTGTAGAAATCCTTTCCATTTAAGATAACTACTAAGTGCTTAAGTTGATGGAAGATTTCATGTGCTTTCTGCTTAGACAGCTTATCTTCAATTGAATTAATCCAAAGCAGGCTATCGTCTAAAATGCCAGCTTGTACATAGGTTTCTACACCATGTAACTCTTGCATATCATCGGGTAAATCGTCAAAGTTTAGAATACGGCGATTCTCCCCTATTTTCTCATCTACTAATTTCCAAGAATCATTCCAATCGCCTACCGCTGAAATCCTATCCGTATTTTCAAAGTCTTCAGGATTTTCCGTGATGACAATTACGTTTACGCCATCAGTGCTTAGGTTGTGGATGAAGTTTATTATCCTTTGCATTGTGTAGTTGTATCTAAAGTAAATTTAGGTTAGCCATGCATGATTTTTTCACATAATGGTATCCCTGGATGCGTGGCGAAATAGGCATTAATTCCCACTCGGTAAATAACCTTTCAACTATGGAGTTCTCAATAGGTGGCTCTTCAAATCTATTCCGAATTCCCAATTCGTATTCCATATGACGAAATCTTCTTTCATGTTCTTCTTCTCTTCGGTAATCGGATTCAACTTCTTCTAAATACTTCACCCGCAAAGATTTAGGTG
>JACCEA010501106.1_pt1 | contig 11590 bp, 10 predicted proteins | sample 7449851 | NCBI WGS metagenome assembly JACCEA01 (sample SAMN15323453, study PRJNA562643) | freshwater metagenome | isolation source: river surface water | place: USA:Blue River Watershed | collected 2017-08-18 | reverse complement strand
GGAAATCGATTAGGACAGGGAGGTGGATCTTATGATCGGGCTCTGGCCAGAAGTAAAGGGTGGAAAATTGCCTTACTTCATCGAGGTGAAATAACAAATGAGCCACTACCGCTTGAGCCACATGATCAAAAGGTTAATGCAGCAGCAACTCCTGAAATTATTGTTCGGTTTTAATTACTTAAGGTATCTAAATTTCTAGCCATAACTACCCTTTGAATTTGATTAGTTCCTTCATATATCTGCGTTAATTTAGCATCGCGCATCATTCTTTCGACTGGATAATCACTTACATAACCATATCCGCCTAAAATTTGGACAGCATCAGTAGTTACTTTCATAGCAACATCTGTTGCAAAACATTTACTGGCCGCAGAAAAAAATGTTAAATCACTCTCTCCTCTTTCACTCTTAACTGCAGCTGCGTATGTCAGCTGGCGAGCTGCCTCAATTTGCATTGCCATATCAGCTAGCATGAATTGAATTGCTTGAAAATCAAATATGGGCTTGCCAAATTGTTGGCGCTCATGCGAGTACTTTTTAGCAACATCAAATGCACCTTGGGCAATACCTAGTGCTTGAGCTGCAATGGTAATTCTGGTGTGATCTAAAGTTTTCATTGCAAGAGAAAAGCCCGTGCCGATATCACCAAGTCTGCGATCATCACTAATTTTTACATTATCAAAATAAACTTCTCTAGTTGGTGAACCCCTAAATCCCATCTTCTTCTCATGCGCACCAAATGAAACACCAGGATCGGATTTTTCAACTATAAATGCAGAGATACCTTTTGCACCCTTACTTGGATCAGTACTAGCTAAGACGGTGTAAAACTCAGATATCCCAGCGTTTGAAATCCATTTTTTACTTCCAGATAAAACCCAATCATTTCCCTCTTTTACAGCTTTAGTTTTCATAGCTGCAGCATCTGAACCAGCCTCTGATTCAGATAAGCAATATGAGAATCCTTTTCCTGCTGCCAACTGTGTTAAATATTTCTTTTTCTGTTCATTATTTCCAGCGATCATTAATGGCACAGAACCTAATTTATTAACGGCTGGAATTAGTGAAGATGAACCACAAACTCTGGCTACCTCTTCAATAATTATTACTGCAGCTAATGCATCAGCGCCCTGACCACCAAACTCAGTTGGTACATGGGCTGCTGCTAAACCAGCTGCTTGCAGCGCATCGGCTGCCTCTTGTGGGTAGCGTGATTTCTCATCAACATCTTGGGCAAAGGGTGCAATTTTCTTCTCTGATAGCGCTGCAACGCTTTCTCGTAAATCTTGGTACTCCTGACCAAATAATGCAGGCATCTCTGAGTTTATTGACATGGGGTAATTCTATTCTCTTAAGTCTTTTTTATTTAATTCAGATAAATATCTGTTGTATTGAGCTAATTCATCATCTTCACCCATGGCCGAAGCACGATCAGCGGCACGATCGATCCGATTTGCCTCTTTTTTATCGGCCCTACTCCACTGAATAAAAGTGGCAAGTAGTGCAAGCAGGATTGGTATTTCACCCATCGCCCAGCCTATTGATCCACCTAGTTTTTGATCTGCCAGTAGATCAGTAGCCCAAGGCCGCTCTAATTTGGCAAAGTAACCACCATCAATCAAGGTTGAAGCTGACATGATCGAGATGGAAAAGAATGCATGAATACTCATTGCTGCAAAAATTATAATTATCTTCACAAGATGTGGAACTTTTTGCGGCATTGGGTCAATTCCAATAAGTATTTGAAAAAATAGAATTCCGGCAAGTAAGAAATGTAAAGACATAATGAAATGGCCGGTATGGCCTTGCATTAAACTGCCAAACAACGGTGTGAAGTAGAGTGCAAATAAAGAGCCATCAAATATTGCTAATGCCACTATCGGATTTGTATAAAGCTTTCCAAGCTTTGAATGAAGAAGCGCTACAAATGAGCCTCTAATCCCTTGCTCTTGAGAATCTCGGCCTATTGGAAGAGTTCTAAGCGCTAAGGTGATTGGTGCACCTAAAACTATTCCGATTGGTGCAATCATCCCAATAATCATGTGCGCCGACATATGTGCCGAAAATGAAAAGTGTGAATACAAACCTAAACCGCCACTAGTTGCAAAATTAACAGCTCCAATTCCAAGTGCAAACGATACGGTCCTACCTACTGGCCACTTAATTCCGCGCCTACTTAGAATAATTACACCTTTAATATAAAGAGCAACTGCGAAAATTAATAGTCCAAGCATTAATCCATCAATCTCATAAGAGAACAAGATTCTAGAAATAGTTGGTTCTGGTGGAAGCTCAATCCCAGAAACGACTACCGAAGATGTAGTAGTAATTTTTTTTGCCGGTGGAGCAACTGTTGAGAGCCAACTTCCGACAAATAATGTTCCAAACATGATTGCAATTTCTGCCGTGATTAACCTGAAAACTGAAGGCAGTTCTGACGAAATAATCCATCGCCTATGAATTGCACCGAAACCAATAAGTATCGTGGTTAAAAATATTTTTAAAATAGTAATTGCACCATACTTGCTCTGCCAATCCGATATGGAATCCAACCTGGTAAATGCAGTAGCTGCACCGCTTACAGCCACAGCTATTGCACTCCAAAGTGCTATTGCACTAAATCTAGGGAGAGCAATAATTTTCTGATCTTTATCTAGTTGAGTTAAACCAAAAAGCCCACCGACCCAAAAACATATGGCAATTACATGAAAAACTTGTGATCCAATTGCTAGACCATGATTTCCAGTGGCACTGCCATGGCTTTGAAAGACGGGAGAAATAATTGATAAAAGTGCTATTACTAAAGCTAAGTATGAAATAAGAATTTTTCGTATTGGAAGAAGTAATAGAAGTAAGATACCAATTAGTTGAATGAGATACGTTTTTCCAAGAGAAGTTTGAGTTAAATATGAACGAATAGCGGTTAAATCAAAGGATGCAGTTAGCGGTTGATCAAGTAGATAAGCTAGTTGAATTAAAACAAAAAGGGATAGAGAAAAAAGCCAAAAAAGTAAAAATAACTTAATTTTTCTAATAGAACCAAAATTGCCTATAGATCCCTTTATATCTTTATCTAAAAATGCAATTGCAATTAATAAACCAATGCTTAAAACACCGGATAATTGCAGTAATCCCTTGGATAAGGGCGCTAGTACTTCTATCATTTAAGGATTTACTTTAGAAATTTCTTACTGGTACTTGGATTTTTTCTTTGAACTTTTGGCTTGCTTGGCGTATTGAAAGTTTGTTTTGCATATCTTGATAAAAAAACTAGAACTATGAATGCAAATACCATCAAGCCAACTACAAACAAATCTGTCAGTCGATTGGGATTGTTTGTAGAAAGTGGATCCTCACTTGCCGCAGGTTCTGGCGTTGCTAGGGTCATTTCACCTGGTGCGTTATATATAAAGGTAAATGTTCCAGATGATGATTCTTCATCTACCACCATTAATGTGTAGGAGACTGTATAAGTTCCAGATGTCTCCAATGGCTTTAGCCCAACTAACAAAACAGAACCTTGTACCTGTATTGAGCCATCATCTACTCGAACACCAGCTGGATTAGTTACCTCTATTGAATTGGCACCTTCGACTAAATCTGAATTAGCTTTTATTGAAACTGCGCTAGGAGAGACACTTAAAATTGATCCAGCAGTTGGCGAGGTAGAAACAATTGAAGTAGCGAATGCAGAATTTGTTCCCAGTAAAGCAAACATAAACATACTAATGACTTGGATTAAGCGCTTCATAGGTCTAATCGCCTCTCTGGTTAGCCCTTATCTTCCCACTTGCTTAAGATTATCCCCTATGCCTACCTATGAATACCTGTGTAATAAGTGTGAACATTCATTTGAGGTCGTTCAATCATTTACTGACCCGGCAATCGAACTATGCCCTAAATGTCAGGCAAGCGTTCGTAAGGTTTACAACAATGTTGGCGTTGTTTTTAAGGGTAGTGGATTTTATAAAACAGATTCAAGAGCTCCGGCGGCTAGTAAGTCAGAAGGTAAAACCGAGAGCAAAACTGAGAGCAAAACTGAGAGCAAAACTGAGAGCAAAACTGAAGTTAAAACAAAAAAACCTGATTAGGAGTGATGTGGGGGCTTTTCAGCCGTAATTTCTGCATCTCTGTTCATATCAATTTCTAAATCGATTTCATCGTTAGTCAATTTAGGCAAGAGGTGATTAACTTCACCAATTTTTTGCTTTCCTGAATTAGTATTTTTCTGAGAATTTTGTTGATCGTTCATTAGTATACAATTCTACTCTAAATCCAAAATTGTTAATAATTAAGGGAAAAATGTTTGAAAAATTAGGTTTGTTAATTGTAAATCGTAAGAAATTTATTTTTTCCCTGTTCATAGCTTTAATTTTGGCAGCCGGAGCAATTGGTTCATCGGTGTTTGGAAAATTAGATAGTGGCGGCTATTCAGACCCAAAGAGTGACTCAGCAAAGGTGTTTGAATACCTAACCGATGTATTTAAGGTAAAAGACCCAGCCGTAGTTTTAGTTGTTGAAACTAAGGACGGTGTTATCTCACCTGCATCATCGGAATCTGCTGTAAGACTTGAGGGACAAATAAAATCTGAGGCTGGAGTTGAATCAACGCTATCGTTTTGGAGTTCAGGCGGTGCGCCATCGTTGAAAAGTAGTGATGGAAATTCAGCTTTCCTTTTCATTTATAGTGACAGCATTGAGTGGGATGATGTACAAGACTTAGGTAAGAGAATGCAGGCAAAATATGAAGGTACCTACGAGAATTTAAAAATTTATGCCAGTGGTACTGGAGTATTTGCTCATGCAATAAATACTAAAATCGCAGATGATTTAAAACTATCTGAAATCATTTCTATTCCACTTACTTTTATATTATTAATATTTGTATTTGGCAGCCTCGTGGCAAGTGCAATGCCATTACTTGTGGGAGTATCCGCGATATTGGGCTCTTTGTTGATTATGTATTTGTTAACTTTATTTACTGGCGTAAGTGTTTTTGCCTTAAATCTAATTACTGGTCTTGGACTCGGACTCGGTATTGATTATTCACTGTTGATGGTAAATCGGTTTAGAGAAGAGTTGCATGCCGGCAAATCAGTTGATGAGGCAATTCGTAAAACTGTGAGCACTGCTGGAAAAACGGTTTTTTACTCCGGTCTAACGATCGTTATTACTTTAGCCTCGTTAATGCTGTTTCCATTAATGTTCCTAAAATCTTTTGGCTATGCAGGTGTGACAGTAGTAATCATGGCAGTACTTGGATCATTAGTTGCACTTCCAGCATTGCTTTCGATATTAGGAAATCGAATTAACAAAGCTGTTGTTAGAAAAGGTGCAATAACACCTAAAGAAGATGGTAGATGGGCACAAACTGCAAGATTTGTTATGAGAAGACCAGTAGCAGTAGTCACACTTTCGCTAATTTTGTTAACTATATTAGCTGCGCCAATTAAGGACATCGTATTTACACAAGTTGATTCCAGAGTCTTGCCAGCTAGTAACCCTGCTGCTGCTGCCTCTCAAATAATTTCAGAACGTTTTCCTGGTCAAGAAGGAAATCCAATAGAAATTGTAATTCCAAAAGGTGCAGCTATTACTAATCAGATTGATCAATACACTGCTGAATTGGCAAAGGTTGACGGTGTTGTACGAATTGGACAGTCGCAAATTTTTGGTGAAGATGTTCGCGTAACAGCAATTCATTCAATGGGACCAAGAACTCCTGATGCTGAACGCTTAATTAAAGAAATTAGAAAATTACCAGCCCCGCAAGGAACTTTAATAGGCGGTGTGGCAGCTGATTATGCTGATACACAAAATGGAATTGCTCGAACCATGCCATGGGCACTGCTATGGATAACTCTTGGTGTCCTAATTCTAATTTTTGTTTTTACTGGATCAATTATTTTGCCGATAAAGGCTGTACTGCTAAATATTCTCTCACTGGGAGCAACAATGGGAGCGATTACCTGGATATTTGTTGACGGAAATTTGAAGTGGTTAGTTGGTGACTTTACGGTAGTAAATGCAGTAGATACTGGTTCAATTATTTTAGTTGCTGTAGTGGCATTTGGTTTATCGATGGATTATGAGCTATTTCTATTATCACGCATAAAAGAAGAGCATGACGCTGGTAAATCTAATGTGGAGTCTGTAGCGATTGGATTACAAAGGTCAGCCCGCATCATCACTGCAGCAGCAGGATTGCTCGCAATAGTTTTTGCGTCATTTATATTAAGTGGCGTAACTTCGATAAAGATGTTGGGTTTTGGTGTGGCTTTTGCAATTATTCTAGATGCCACTCTAGTTAGAGGATTACTAGTTCCTGCACTAATGAGACTATTTGGCGAAAGAAATTGGTGGGCGCCTAAATCAATGAAGAAATTTACAATATCTCACTGAACTAATAAGATTTAATATGCAATTAATTGCAACGCTTCAGTGTCAAGATCAACCGGGAATAGTCAACGCAATGACTTCGGCGATTCTAGATTGTTCTGGAAACATTATAGAAAATCAGCAATTTACTGATCCAATTACAAATCTATTCGTTATGCGAACTAAATTTGATACCACTAAACAGGCCCAAGAGGCTCAAGAATTAATAGATATTAAAATGGGCAAATTCTCGCCAAAAGTTTCTGTTAGACAGAGTAATGAGAAGAAGAAAGTGCTTATTCTTGTCTCAAAAGAAAGCCATTGCTTGCGAGATCTTTTGTATTTGATGGAGTTAGGCGAACTACCGATTGAAATTCCTCTAGTGATTTCAAATCATAAGGAGTTAAAGTCTTTAGTAGAGGTTAACGGGATCAAATTTCAATTGATAGATAACAAAGATGAGGTTGCAATTCAAGATGGGATTAGGGAATTTGGAATAGATTTAGTGGTTTTAGCTAGGTATATGCAAATACTCTCACCAGCTATCTGTGAGAAAATGATTGGCAAGATTATTAACATTCACCACTCATTTCTGCCCGGATTTAAAGGTGCTAAGCCCTATCATCAGGCTTATCAAAAAGGGGTAAAGATAATTGGTGCTACCGCACATTTTGTAACTAAAGACTTAGATGAAGGCCCAATAATTGAGCAAGATGTAACTAGTGTTAGTCATGCCACCTCACCAGATGAGTTAGTTGCTATTGGTAGGGATATCGAAAGAAGAGTTCTTTCAAAAGCAGTTAAACTATTTGCTGAGGATAGAATTTTTCAAGTTGAAAATAGAACTATTATTTTTAATTAATTTTTGCGTCCCCGGCGGGAGTTGAACCTGCGACCTACCGCTTAGGAGGCGGTTGCTCTATCCACTGAGCTACGGGGACAATATTAAATTTTAAAAACAATTGTTACATTAATTGTAAGTTAACACATTAATTATTGATAACTAATCATAATTTATGCTTAATTTGTCTTTAAATTAACGCTGCGATAGACTAGCAATAATTCGTTTGGAGTTGAATGTCATGAAGGCCCTAGTTATAGGCGCCGGTGGAGTTGGTAGAGCGATAGCAAATATCGCATCACGTCGTTCATTTATTGAATCAATGGTGATTGCCGACCGTACACTTGCAAGAGCAGAAGAGGCTGTGGCGCGCGTAAAAGATCCCCGCTTTTCTGCGGCAATGGTTAATGCGGCTGAACTTGAAGATGTTAGAGAGTTAATCCGAAAAGCAGCTCCAGATGTAGTGATTAATGCAGTTGATCCTAGATTTGTTATGCCAATATTTTTAGCATGTGAAATTGAGAATACCAATTATGTTGATATGGCAATGTCATTGTCGCGTAAGCATCCACATTATCCATACACTGAAACTGGCGTTAAGTTAGGTGATGAGCAGTTCGCCCGAGATTTCAACTGGGATGAGCGAAAAATTTTTGCTTTGATTGGTATGGGCGTAGAGCCTGGTATGAGTGATATTTTTGCTAAGTACGCAAGTGAGCGCCTATTTAGCCGAATTGATTCCTGCACAATTTTGGATGGATCAAATTTAAGAGTTGAAGGTTATGACTTTGCACCATCTTTTTCGATCTGGACGACAATTGAAGAGTGCCTAAACCCACCAATTGTTTGGGAGGATGGTCGAGGTTGGTATACAACCACTCCGTTCTCAGAGCTTGAGATCTTTGATTTCCCAGAGGGCATTGGACCAGTTGAGTGTGTGAATGTTGAGCACGAAGAGGTGGTCTTGATTCCACAGAAAATAGATGCCAAAAAAGTTAACTTTAAGTATGGCTTGGGTGCTGAGTTCATTACAATTTTAAAAACAATTAATATGTTAGGAATGGATAGAAAAGAAACTGTTGAAGTTCAAGGTGTATCTGTTTCACCAAGAGATCTCTTAACTGCATCACTTCCAGATCCTGCAACCCTTGGCGAGCGCATGCGTGGAAAAACTTGTGCCGGAGCACTTGTTAAAGGTTTAGACAAGGAAGGTAATCCAAAAGCCGTTTATATTTACAATGTTGTTGATAATGCTTGGTCAATGAAGGAGTTTGGTGATCAAGCTGTAGTTTGGCAAACTGCTATTAATCCAGTTATTGCACTGGAGTTAGTGCATAAAGGAATTTGGAAACCACAAGGTGTAAATGGACCAGAGTGGTTTGAATCAAAACCATTCTTGGATTTACTTGAAGAGTATGGAACTTCTTGGCATATTCGAGATGAGGATACTTCAGGGATTAAAAAGTAATGGCAACTGCACTAGTTACCGGAGCTACAGCAGGTATTGGTGCGGCTTATAGTGAGTTACTAGCAAAAGCAGGATTTGATTTAGTTTTAGTTGCTAGAGATTTACCTAGATTAAATTCTTATGCAACTCAGCTTAAAAAATCGCATAAAGTTAAGATTGAAACAATAAAAGCCGATTTAACCAAGCCAATTCAACTACTCAGGGTTGAAAAGCGCCTAGCAAATACTGCAAAGCCCATAGATGTTCTGATTAACAATGCTGGGTTTGGCATAAAAGATAGTTTTTTAGATTCCGAACTTAAAAGAGAGCAAGAGCTTTTAGATGTCCTAGTCACTGCGCCTATGCGACTAACCCATGCAGTTCTTCCAATAATGGTTAAGCGAAATAGTGGGGTTATTGTGAATGTAAGCAGTATCGCAAGCTGGATTGCTGGTGGAACATATAGCGCAGCTAAATCGTATTTAACCGTTTTTTCAGAGTATTTAAATAATGAATTGAAGGGTACGAAAATCAAAGTATCAGCACTCTGCCCTGGTTTTACTAGAACAGAATTTCATCAAAGAGGTAAAATGAGAATGAGTGGATTACCCAACTTCATGTGGTTAGACGCTAATAAATTGGTTGCCAAATCATGGCGTGATGCGCAAAAGAATAAACCAGTATCAGTTCCAGGATTTCAGTATAAAACTCTAGCAATTATCGCCCAATATGCACCAAGACCAATTGTGAGAAAGCTTGGTATTAATGTCAGAAGAAAACAGAGATAAATTTTTAATCTATAGTTAAAGTTTTGCTATTTGCAGAAAATTTAATTGCTCTAAGATCAGAATTTGCCGGCGGAACTTTTAACTTACCATTTAATAAAAACTCAGATCCATGTCCTGGTGGACTACATACCCAGCCTTCAGCAGATCTTTTAACAATCACACCAGCATGTGGGCAAGAAAGATTAAATACTGAAAATCCTCTAACTCCTTTTGAGGTTCGAACAACTGCGACCTTGCCATATTTTTTAATCGGCAGCTCTAAGACGCCACCTACTTGAGCTAATGCTTTATTGGCGGCTAGGTTAATAGTGGTTTTGCCATTTTTAAGAGTCTTAACTCCGGTGGCAGCAACCGCTGGCATAGCAGCTAGAGCTGCCAAGGCGGCTCCTCCACATATAAAACCTCTTCTGGTGAGTGCGTCCACTTATATTTTTCCTCTTCCCTACTTTAAGTACTTGAAATATTTTAAAATTCAATGATGCGTACTTGGAAAAGATACTCGATTTTAAAAGGCTTTGCCATCTTTTTTTTACTTTCCCACCTAATCCTAAGATTGCTCTTTCCTGAGCCTAATATCTTCATAGATTTGATTCTTTTCAATCTAGTCGGCTTATTGGCATCAGCCATTGCATTTAACGCACCGGTCTTAACAGATAAATTTTCAGCAGTTGCAGTAGGAAGTGCAACCTTAATTTGGAGCATAGGCTCCTTTTTATCAACCTGGGGCTCTTTCTTTAAATCTGAAACTCCGCAGTGGTTTTCTGAGCTTTCTTATTCAATTTTCTATCCACTTGTTTTCTTTGCCGTAATTAGAGGATTTACTCAAAGATTTAAAATCAAAGCACTTGAGTTATTAGATACCACCATTATTACCTTTGGCTTAACTGGTGTTTTAACTGCGTTCTTACTTAAACCTGCCATGATTGGATTTGAAGGAACTGCCTTTTCAGTTTTTATCTCAATCCTCTATCCAGTTGGTGACATTGTAATTCTAGCTATTGCCTTTGCCTATGCATTGTTAAGTCCCATTGGAGTTAGATCACTTTTACTATGCAGTGGATTGTTGCTATTTTCTTTATCTGATTTGTTTTTTATCTGGTCATCTTTAAATGCGACCTATTCATTTGGGTCAATTACAGATGATGGTTGGATTGCAGGGCTACTACTTATTTCTCTTTCCTTATCTTATGGCGCTGAGCAAAGTAAGTTTTCTGAAAAAATCTCCTCTTATAGCGCCACAATTGCGTTAATTGCCAGTAGTTGCTTACTCGGAATTGCTGCCTTAAAGCCGGGATACTTTCCAAGTTTTATACTACTTCCTGGTTTTATCACGATTGCTTTAGCTTTTATTAGAATGAGTTTTGCACTCTCTGAGGCAAATACTGCAGGCACTGAAAGAATTTTGGCCAGAACCGATGAGTTAACTGGGTTATCAAATAGAAGAAATTTTCTATCTGAATTATCAAAATTAAAATCTGGCTATATCTTTTTATTAGATTTAAACGGATTTAAAAAAGTCAATGACTCATTTGGCCACGAAGCCGGTGATCAACTGCTAAAACAGGTGGCAACTAGATTCGCTAGAGCACTGCCAGCAGGTGCCTTGTTGGCAAGATTAGGTGGAGATGAGTTTGGAGTTATAGCTGAAATATCACAGCAGGAGGCTCAAGAAATAGCACTTGCTCTTAGAGCGACCCTTAGTTATCCGATTTCACTAGCCAATCACCAGGAAAAAATCGATGTCAGTATTGGCTTTGCGCCAATAGAGCAGGCTGCAGATGTGGCTGAGTCATTGCGTCGAGCAGATTCGGCAATGTATGAAGCCAAGCGAAATAAAAGTGGCAGCCTTCTCTGGCGTGCCTAAGAGGAAAAAAGTAGGTTAATCTTCACTGGCTAAATGGTTTAGCGCAGAAAATGGAGGTCCTAATTGGCAGCACGTTTCCAAAATCGAGTTCTGGTTTTAGGTGCAGGTTCAGTTTCACAATGTGTACTACCACTTTTAATTGAGCATCTAGTAGATGCCAAACAGATCACGATTGCGGATATGCGTGATAACCGAGGACGAGTTTCAGAAGCCATAGCAGCTGGTGCAACATATATACAAGATCAATTGACCCGCGAAAATATGGATCAATT
>JACCEA011856473.1_pt1 | contig 11591 bp, 9 predicted proteins | sample 7449851 | NCBI WGS metagenome assembly JACCEA01 (sample SAMN15323453, study PRJNA562643) | freshwater metagenome | isolation source: river surface water | place: USA:Blue River Watershed | collected 2017-08-18 | reverse complement strand
CTGGAATTACACGCCCGTCATTGAGACGCATTCTTGGTCCGTAAGTATTGAAAATACGAACAATTCTAGTTTCAACTCCGTGAAAAGTATGGTACGCCATCGTAATCGATTCCTGAAAACGTTTCGCTTCATCATACACCCCACGAGGTCCAATGGTATTGACATTTCCATAATATTCCTCCGTTTGTGGATGAACTAATGGATCTCCATATACCTCTGAAGTGGATGCGATAAGAATTCGGGCTTTTTTAACTCTCGCCAAACCCAATAAATTATGAGTGCCTAATGACCCAACTTTTCGGGTTTGAATTGCAATTTTTAAATAATCAACAGGACTCGCTGGTGATGCAAAATGCAAAATATAATCTAACTTTCCTGGAATATGCACAAACTTGGTAATATCATGATGGTAAAACTCAAAATGTTCTAATTTAAATAAATGCTCGATATTTTTTAAATCTCCAGTAATCAAGTTATCCATCCCAATTACGTGATATCCTTCCTTAATAAAACGATCACACAAATGTGATCCTAAAAATCCTGCGGCTCCAGTGATAAGTATTCTTTTCATAGACGTATGTTCTTGTGAACAAATATAGAAAGAATGAGGTTTGTAATAACTCCCTTTTGGAAGTTTTTATCACATAATTACTTGTTTGAAGTGCTATGTTCTTTATATTTTTCTTCCACAAAAGATTTAATTTCTCTTTCAAATCTTTCTTTAGAAAATTGCAAAGCATGTTGTCGAATTACATTTGAATCAAAAGATATTGTTTCGAAATGTAAGATAGCTTCTTTAACACTTTTAATGGTTTGTTCCTTAAAAAAAGTTCCCGTTTTATTTTCAAGTACAGTTTCGAGAGCGCCTCCTTTACCAAAAGCAATAACAGGAGTTCCACAAGCTTGAGCTTCTACGGGAATAATTCCGAAGTCTTCTTCTGCTGCAAAAACAAATCCTTTGGCTTTTTGCATGTACTTTTTTAAAAGCATGGCATCCACAAATCCAACAAGTTGAATGTTACTTTTGGCTATTTTTTGTATTTTTTGAAACTCTGGTCCATCGCCAGCTACAATTAATTGTAAGTGTGGTAATTCATTAAAAGTCTCAACAATTAATTGTATTTTTTTATAGGAAACCATTCGTGAGGCGGTAAAATAATACGCTTCTTTTTGAGTTTCTAAACTAAAAAAATCAACATCTACAGGAGGGTAAATAACTGTTGCTTCTCGGTTATAAATCGCTTTTATTCGTTGGGCGATACATTTAGAATTGGCAATAAAAAAACTTACGTTGTAGGAATTGGCAATGTCCCATTTTTTAATTTTATTCAGAACAAATATTGCATACGCTCTTTTTAGTCCTTTCAACCCAGCATCGTCCAAATACTGCTCTTGTAAATCCCAAGCATAACGCATAGGGGAATGACAATAACAAATGTGCAACTGATTTTTGGTAGTACGAACTCCTTTTGCAATTGAAGACGATGAGCTCAATATTATTTCGTATTCCCTCAAATTAAATTGTTGAATAGCTAAGGGGAAAAGTTGTAAAAACTTTCGGTGATTGGACTTAACTGTTGGTAAATTTTGAATAAAGGTTGTTTTTGCCTTTTTCCCATTTAAAATGAAAGTTCTGTCGTTTTCATTCAGAAAATCGATTAGCGCAAAATGATCAAAATCATCCCATATTTGATTCAAGGAATGGATTACTTTTTCTGCACCTCCGTTTACATAATACCAATCGTTAATTAATGCTTTTTTCATGAAAGTTTATTGGAAAATTTTTCGTGCAAAATAATAAAAGTAATACGCGTTTTTACCAAAATTTAGATTTATAAAATACAGAAGTTTAGGAAACCAGTGATTGAATAGGCTCAGTTTTTCTAATTCTGTCTTAAGTTCAAATAAGATTTTTTTGGTAACTCCCACATTCATTTCAAAAACATGAAACGACTGTCGGATCATTAACTCATTTCTTAACTCTTGAGCTATTTTTACGTTATAAAATCTTTCGACATCATTACTTATATCTATTACTCCTTTCCACATTGATGCTCTACCTTTGGCAGAATATGCTCCTGAAATATGTGTTTTCCCATCCTTATCTGAATCCCCAAAAAGTGGTGGATTTCCTGCTCTTCCCGCTACAGAGGGCATAGACAAATATCCTATTCCATTTGTGCAAAAGGCATGAGCAGCAAGATAAATTTGATAATAAAGCGTGCCATCGTATTTATCAGTTGCCAACTCTTTAGCCCAAATTTTATTAATCACTAATCCGCCAACAAACCCACAGGCTCTAAATATTAATTTAGGAGAATCACCTTTCTTAATAATTGTTTCTTCTGACAAAATTCTAGAAATTCCTAAGGGTTTATTTATATCTTTTTCAAAACGCACAAAAGGCCTTGAAATCATAGCAACAGAATTGTTTCGCTGACAAAAAGAATGAATCTCTTCTAATCCACTTTTCAGAAACAAATCATCATTACCAATAAGGATAACCCATTTATAAAGTGCTATATCAATTAATTTTCTAATATTAGCATCATACCCAAGGTTTTCTTTATTTTCAACATAAGTCAGAATAACGTTTTTTAATTCAAATAAGGGCTTAAACTGATTGGTTATTTGAGTAATTACTGATCGCTCTTTTGAAAAATCTTCACATATAACAACTTCATCTGGCATTCGATTCATATCTAGAATGGACTGCAATAATTCTTCATATTCTTTAGGTCTCCCATAAGCTGGAATGGCAATGCTGTATCCTTCTTTTATTTTGTGCATTAAAAAGTTCTTGTTTTCTGATTTTTCCAAAAATAAAATTTTAATTTGTAAAAAGTTTCAAAAAAGAAACTTTGCTTTACGATTACTTTTATAAACGCAATCTATCTGTAAATAATGTTTAAAAATATTTCTCTGAGTTTTGGAATTAATATAGTCAATTTATTGTTTCCCCTTTTTTTAATTCCCTTTTACATCAAAACATTTGGAATTGAAAACTATGGGTTAATTGCCATTTCTATGGCGTTAATCAATTTAATATCTGTTATTTATGACTATTCCTGGTATGCTTTTGCACCAATTGAAATAAAGAAAATTGGTGATAATAGTAACTTATTAAATCAGTATATTTCTAAAATCATTACTACAAAGGTTTATATTTTTATCCCAACACTTTTATTTTTAGGAGCATTTGTTTTCTTTTTTGAAGATTTGAAAAACCAAATGGTATTTTCATTATCACTCTTGATTTTCTTGTTTTCCAGATCACAAAACAATCTTTGTTTCTTTATTGGCATGAATAAAGTAAACATTTATTTTATAATTAATACAGTAGTTAAAATTACTTGTATTGTATTAATTATTGTAACCTTAAATAAACATGAAGATTACCAATATGTTTTCTATTATTTAGGAATAACGGACATCTTACTATTTCTTTTATCAACATTATATTTGATTATTAAATGTCACTTTCGTTATAAAGTTTCGAACTTATCTGAGGTATATAATGAACTAGAGCTAGGTTTTAAATTATTCCTGACAAATGTAACGATTTGTGCTTCACTCAATTCAAGTACATTAATCCTTGGCTTGTTTTTAGACAATGCAACAGTGGGAATTTACAATGTTGCAGAAAAAATAATTATGCTTTGCAAACAATCAATAAGTGTTTTATTTCAGGGGGTCTACTATAAAGCTTGTTCTATTGGTATTGATAATACTACACAACTTAACAGGTTTCTAAAACTCATTTTTATTTTATACCTAGGCATCTACGGTTTGGGCGCCATATTCATACTTTTTATTCCTTCGCAACTTATTCAAATTTTTAGTTACACCGCAACGGCAGAATCTAGTAAATACTTAATTATGCTTGCTCCATTACCTTTGATTGCAGCCTTGAATCAATCTGCCTATATAAGTTTGATTCTCCATCATAAGAAAAACAGCTATTTTTACTCCCATTTATTTGGCTTACTTCTTAATATTCTTTTAGCTACTGTGCTGTGCTATTTTTTTGCTGTATATGGAATTATAATTGCGTTGATTCTGACAGAAGTATTTATAACTCTCTATCTCAATTTTTCAATAGTTTACAATAAAAAGTTGAATTTTTTTAAACCTCAAATAGACTAGATTAAATGAAACTAACAGCCAAACCTTTACTAGTCCCTTTGCTATACTTACTTATACTATCTTCCTTTTTTTATTATTTAGAAGCAATTCAATCACTACTTATGATTCTAATGAGTTTGCTTCTATTGTCTATAGTAAAGTTTCGTGATTTTAAGTGTACTTATAAAAATGCTCCTTTTATAGGTTCGTTTGCTATAGCGACCTTCTACTATTTGTTTTATTTTAATAGTCCTTCATTAAAACTTATAGGAGAAAGTTTTTTGCTGTTCCTTGCTCCTCTATTCAGTTGCTATTTGTATGAAACAGATGGATTTATAAAAAACAAACAAAGGATTCTATTTGCGTATTGTGTCTCCATAAGCTTATTATGCTTATACTTTCTTGGTTTTTATGCCATTGACATTCCTAATCATCATTTCGATTGGTATTTGGCAAGATACAATCTTGAAATGCACAGCAAAATTCACGGCACCTATATGTGTCTTTGGATTGGAATTGCCCTTCTATTTTTAGTAGATTATAGTTTGGGTTATAAAAAATATTCAACTCTTTTAAAGTTTGCCCTTATTTGCATGTTTGCATCTTTACTTTCTGGATTAATCATTTACAATTCTCGGAATATTATTTTAGGATTAGTACTCGTTTCTTTTCTTCTTATTCTAATTGTTAAAAAACAAAAAAATGTTATTCCTTTTTCAATCAAAATTGCGATTGGATGCAGTATTGTATTGGTTATTTTATTTTCTCAAAGATATATTGATGCCTTTCGTTTTTTTAGCACTGATTCTTATACAAATTCAACTCGTTATGCTAGTTGGTCATGCAGTTGGAAATTAATTTGTGAGTCTCATTTCTTAGGAATGGACTATAGTTTAATTCAAGAAAAATTAAATCAATGTTATGAGCCTATTGATAACTTTGAATTAAAAAAATTTAAAATAAACTCCCACAATCAATATCTAGATTTTTTACTAAAAGGTGGTTTAGGTTTATTTATTGCCTTTTTTTCTTCATTATTCATTAAAATAAAAGAAACACTACAACAGCAACACTATCTTTATTTTTCAATAACTGTGTTGTTTGTAATTTCATTTATTACAGAAAATATTTTGGTTAGACAATACGGTATCTATATATATTTTGTTTGTGACCTTTTGTTTTTAGGCAGTATTTTTAGGCATAAAAATAATAGTATTCACAAAATAGAAAAAAACTAAAGTGGGAATATACAACATACAACCATCGCTAAAACAAACAAATAGATAAGTAATACTTCCAAGAAGATAGGTATGATTATTCCCTTTTGTAGTTAAAGCCAAGTAAATTGGTGCAAAAAAGGAAATACAAAACAATAACAAACCTACAATCCCAAGTTGTTTAAAAATAGATAGATATACAATTTCTTCAATGAAATCAAACCTCTGACTTCCAAAGAAACTTAAGCCTGTAAACTGCCTTATTTGATTAATTCTCCCTCCCAAATTAGAATCCAAAACAAATCCAGAGAAAGAATGGTATTGAAAAAAACGATCCATTAACAACGTAGCGAAGAATAAAAAAATAATACCTAAGAGCGCATAAATCTTAATCAGCTTATAAATTCTATCACGGTAAATTAGAATAAAATAAAAAAGTAACCCTAACCAAACCGTTCTAGAAAGCGTCAATAACAAAGCCAAAACAACTATAGCTAATTTTATTTTTGATTGATTTTGTTTGTGGAAAATTGGAAATAATAACAACATACAAACTCCAAAAATATTTCCATTATTATAAGTAGAAATCAACTTATACAATGATCCTCTCATATTATACTTATCTTCTAAAGTACCTAAATCGCCTGAGTTGACTGTGATATATGGAATCTCAATGTAGTGACCCGTAAGCTGCTTAAAAAGGAATAAAAGAATACCATAAAAAGACACCCAAAAAACAGCCTTACTTATCAAAGTATCTAAATAGGGCCGATTAATTTTCTTTATGAATGGACTTAACAATAAAAAACATAAAGGAATAAACCCAAAACTGACATAAAAAGCAATTAAATTTCCTAAGGTCCCATCATAACCCCTAAAAAACAAGTTAATTGAAAAATATAAAACAAAAGGAAGAGTCGCTAAATAACTCAAAAAATGATTAGAAGAAACTAAGAACTTTTTCTTGTCTAAAATAATTAAAAGCGAAAGCAAAAACAGAAACCCTAAATACAAATAACCCCAAGTAATTGGAACACCTGCAAGTTTAAATCCTCCCTTAGGTATAAAAATTAAAAGTATAGTAGCTAGTAAAAAAAGATACTCTCTAATTTTTTCATTAGTATAGCTTATTTTGAAATTAAAAAGCATGTTGATTTTATGCTACAAATAAGGTTAATAAAATTCTATTAAATAGTTACTCTTTTGGTGGAGTATTTATTTGCTCCAATTTACTAATTAACAGATCATTCCCCATAAAGAAAGGGTCGTATGCGTTTCCTAATGAATTAAGTTTGTATCCATAATATTCAGGATCCCAAGAAATAAACTCATTAGGATAAAAGTAATCCGTAAAATTACCATTATTACCGTCTATAGTTTTCGTTTTGTAAAGAACCGAAATATTCTTAATCGTTATATTGGACTGAAACTTGTTTTCACCAACATCAACTCTAATATTTATTGGAGAAACTTTTTCAGGAAGAACAACTTCTATCTTTTGCATTTCAGAGGAAGCATAAACTGGCATAACAACAGAATTTTCATCATTCCACTCTGAATCTTTGGTGAGATAAAAAACCTGTAGTTTGTCATTTTTTCCAAAAACACCTTCTATAGTCACAGTAAAATTCTCCTTGGGAATTGTCGCTGATTCTTCTTTTTGATTACAAGAAGCCAAGGTCAAAAACAATACGAAATAGAGATAACACAATTTTGAATTCATTTTATGTATTATGATTGGGGTTTATTAATTTTTTCAATTTCTGAATGTCTTTGATAGAACTTTTTAAAATGATAGGTCAAAAGATAAATAAGGATAAACAATATTGGCAAAATAAATTTAAGCTTGCCTTCAATAGCTTCTTTTTTCAAAATGTTAATTACAACCGAATTCTCTTTTACAATCTTATCAGAAGTAATTAGTTCTAATTTAAGATTTGCATTTTCTCTTAATAGTCCATCCTTGGTTTTTATAATATCATTCAGTTGTGTATTTTCATTATAATATACTAGTTTATCACTTTTTTGATAACCCGTTTGAGTATTTGAAAATTTGTTCAAAACGGCATCAATTTGAGCAACTAATTGATTGTTTTCTTTGATTCTTTGTGCAATGTTAGCTAATTGTCTTTTTTGAATTTTAGAATAGTATGGACTAGTATTGAAATAATTTAATAATGCTTTTGCTGTTTGTTCGTTCTTTAAGACTCCATTCGTAGTAAAAACAATACTATAAAATGGATAATTTTTTACCGTTGTTTTTTCATTAACAATAGATTTTAAATCGCTATTAGCAGTAATTAATTTCAATACTTCTAAATTTTGTTCATTATTGTTAACGAACTTAAAAACATCAATAATAGGCTCAATCGAGATTTTAGTAATTTTTGTACTATTTGGTATGCCAATAGCCTTAAAAAATGCAGTATCGTTAGTTTGTATTTTTGATTGAATCAAATCAATTTTTGAATACAAATAATCCACACTTTCAAAATTTGGCTTTACTATTATTTCATTATTAAACTGTTTTTGTGTCTTATCTAAAAATAAACCTACACCAAATCCAATAACAACTAATAATGAAATGACTTTCAGATTATGGATAAAAAACTGAATTCCTCTAAAAATAGAAGTGCTTATCCCATCAAAAAATGCACTTATTTTTTTCGAAATCTGTACTAAATCAATTTCTTGTTCTCCTTGATTGTTTGGGGCTTGTGTATTCATTTTTTATTTATAGCGTATTCAAGATTTGTTCTAAAATTTTAATCGTAATCAAATACGTTGGTTTTACGCCAGTAGTTCCTAATCCGCCAGAGGCTAAGGTACTTCCTGTTTCTAACGGATTATCCGAAGCATAGTATGCATAACGCACTTTGATATCTTTTGGTACACTCTTTCTGATTTTAGAGGCCGATTGAATCGCTTTTTGATAATAAGATCCTTCCATTTCTAGGCCTATCACGCCCCAAGTAGACTCATGAAAAAACTTCAATAAATCTCTATTTTGAAGTGATGTTCCCAAAACGGTAACCATTGGTCCTGCAAAAACAGCGATGTCATTACCTTCGAGCATCTCAGCGGTCAATTCATTTTCAAAGAAATAATTATCGGCTGTTCCTTCGTTGATATGGGCATTTGGAATCATAATATCGCCTTTGCCTCCTTCGAGAATTCCAGCTTTTCCCATTATAGAAACCGACTGTACATTGAGCAAGGTCTCTTTTTTGTAGGGTTTTAATAATTCATCAATGGTTTCATAGGCTTGTTCTCCAAAAGCATAATCCATAACGATCAAAACAGGTGCTTTTTCTCCTACTTGTGCCTTTGGAAAAGCGGTTTTGGACCAATCAATTTTGGCGGTATCAAACAATTGCACATCAATATTGGTTCCTGAAGTATCAGGCAAAAATACCATTCCGTTTTTCTCGGCCACGGTTTCTACCTGCTTGCGTAATTCTTTGGCGCCTGATTTACTCAATTCTTCATAAATCACAAAATCAGATTGATCCTTAAACTTCGATTTGAGTAGTGGTGTGGCAAAAATAGAATTCATCACACTGTGCATGTTAGCACTAATAACGTGAATAGGTCGGTCTAATAAGTTTTTGGATTGTAAAACCTCTTTGATATTATTCGCCCAAACTTCACCATGAATATGGTGTCCCAAACGTTCTCTCAAAATAGGGCTAAAAGTAATGGTTCTTTTATTGTTGTCTACTACTTCCTCGATGGCTAATTTTCCTAACCAATAGATCACATGCAGAAAACGATCAGGTGCATTCTCTGAACCAAAAGCATCATAAATGTCTAATACTTCTTCAAAAGTTCTTCCTAAAATATTAGACGCATGTGAAATCGCTTTTTCTTTTTCGATTTGTGTTAGCTTCTTCGTTTGGTTTACGGCTACTTCTAGCTTTAACCAATCTCTAGAAACTTCGCCAGTATCATCAAGTAAAACGCGGTCTTTGATTTTATGAGATTCGATAAAAATGAAGGTCAAATGCGTCAAAATATCATAAATATCGGAACGTCCTCGAGTGATTTCGACATTCATTTGTTCTTCGTCAATTCGGTAACAATTTCTTCTTCGCTTTGGCGGAACAATAGCTTGAAAATGCGATTTAGAATACCCTTCATCCGAAGTAAGATTAATAAATCGACATTCTTCAATCCCTACTGGAAGTCGTTCGATAACGTATAATAAACCATTCAATTCTACTTTTTCATCGGCAATAGAACCATAAATTTCTGGGCGTAAAGCCAATAAAGCTTCCCGTAAGGTATCTCCCGAAATTCCCATTGGTTTATAAAACCCACGGTTGAATAAATGGCGCATCGTAATGTACATTTTTTCTATAGCCGCAGAAGATTCTTGCGCTCTAGATCTTGATATATGTTTGGTTGTATTCATCTTCTTTGCTTTTTATCACTTTTCAAAGGTAAGTAAAAGTTTTTTTTAGTTGGTTAAGGTCAATTTCATCGCTAATTCTAAATATTTGTCTTTGTAACGAGCTGATTCAGTTTGAGAATTTTTAAAATTATTATTTCGCCATTTTCCTTTGTAATAATCCCAAGTTGACGTTTCCTCACTAGGAATTGTCCCTACTCTAGGATCGAAACCTATCCCATCAAATTTTTTAGAACCTTCATTGACCTTTGTAAATTGATACTCATAACGATTGTCTTCAATGATCAACCACTCAACAGCAACGAAAAAACCGTTTGTAGGTACTTTTATTTTGTAGGATTCCAAATCAATTGAAGTATTCTTTTTTCCTTTTTTAATAGGAACTACAATATTTTGAGCTATCAAATCATCTCCAGGACTTCCATCAGAATTAACTTCAAAGAAACGCAATACAAACTTGGCGTTTCCTTTTTCCGCTTTTGTTAGAACAAGTAAACTTTTTAGAAAAGAATGCTGTTCCATTTCTTTGGTAAATGGAAAAAATTTAGCCACAATAAAAGGAGAAGTACCGCAGGCGAAATAATGATTAATCGATCCCTTATTATAATTTCCAATTACAATTTCGGAATCGTGTTTTGGAGGTGCAATGATTACCTCGTTTAATGCAATTGCTTCATTTTTGAGAACAACACTTTCAATTTTATCTGCTTTTATCTTTTTGGATGCAAATCCCAAAGCCGAAAAAACCAATACTTTATCCGACGTTGCATTGATAGTAAAAGTGCCATCTAGTTCTGAGGTGGTTCCAATGTTTTCATTCTCCACCCAAATATTTACATAAGGAATGGACTGACCTGAAATACTATCTTTGACAACACCTTTTAATTGCGAAAAACTAAATTGAAATGCAAAAAGCAGCATCCAAAACCAATACTTATTTCTCATTCTAATTTTTATTTTCAAAAAAGGCAGCAATTTTTCGATCATTACTCAATCTCGGAATTTTATTTTGCCCACCCAATTTCCCGATGGATTTCATATAGTCTTGGAAGCCGTTTTTGGCGACTTTGGTGATGACTACCTTTCGCAAAACGTTGCCAACAATCAAATCATCGTAATAGATGTTTTGCTTGCGCATCGCTTGGTCAATAGCTTCGGCAAAAGCAACCTCATCCTCTGGTTCGTTTTCAAATTCAATAAACCATTCGTGATAAGGCAATCCTTCTTTTGGTGTGATTTGCGGAGCCACCGTAAATTCATTGATGCGAATGTTGGTGCCTTGAATCGCTTCTTGCAAAGCACTTTCTACTTCTTTACCAATCACATGTTCCCCAAAAGCAGAAATGTAATGCTTGATTCTACCCGAAACAATAACGCGATAGGGTTTTAATGAAGTAAACTGTACTGTATCACCAATATTGTAGCCCCAAAGTCCCGCATTGGTCGAAATAATCAGTACATAATTTACGCCCAATTCGACTTCGCCTATGGTGTAACGCTTTGGATTCTCGGTAAAAAACTCCTCACTTTTGATGAACTCATAAAAAATTCCTGAATTCAAAAGCAACAACATTCCTTTTTCTTTTTGAGCATCTTGGTAGGCGAAAAAGCCTTCGGAGGCAGGGAAAAGTTCGATGCTATCTACTCTTCGGCCAATTAAATTTTCGAATTTGGCGCGATACGGTTCAAAATTAACGCCTCCATAAATGAATAAATTGAAATTTTGGAACAATTCTCCAACTGGCTTTTGAGCCTTTTGTTGCAATTTTTCGAAATACATTTGTACCCAAGACGGAATTCCAGAAATCACTCGCATGTCTTCTTTTATGGTCTCTTCT
>JACCEA011490097.1_pt1 | contig 11591 bp, 9 predicted proteins | sample 7449851 | NCBI WGS metagenome assembly JACCEA01 (sample SAMN15323453, study PRJNA562643) | freshwater metagenome | isolation source: river surface water | place: USA:Blue River Watershed | collected 2017-08-18 | reverse complement strand
TCGTCTTCCAACGCGGTGGCCGTCGCCCAAGGCCCCCATTCAACCCCCGGACGAAACGGCGTGGCGTCCATTTGTCTCCATGCGATTCGTCCGAAATACTTTTGGGAACGTCGGCATTCTCTTAGAATTTTTAGAATTGCGAATAACAGATGTGCACAAGCGTGACCTCCTTGGCCGGAGGGGTTTCGAGCGCCGCTTCCACGGCGTCCCTGAGCGCGCCGAGCCTTTTCTGCCAGGCCTCGCGTTGCGAGGGCCGCACGATCAACACGCCGGTGGTCTTGTGGATCCCCCACGGCGTCCGCACCTTCCGTCCGTGCTCGTCGGTGTAATCGTCCGGATTGAACCGAACGACCACCAGTGGTCTCCGTCCGGCGTCCGCGAAGATTTGCATGATCCGCTTGGACTCGCACGTTGTATTGTACGACTCGTGTTGGTCCTCGTCGATTTCCACGATGACGACGAACTCGCCCATGTCGATGAACACGTCGGGGCGCCGTGCGGAGCACGGGATGTCGTGCACGCCCGTGGCGGAAACGACGGGAGCAACACGCTGATCGAACACGAGCGTGCGATCCGCGCCGAACTGCTCTTGTAGGTAGTCCTGCACCGCGCGCTCCTTGGTCTTATAGTTGCGCGCCACGGGCTCGTCGGGGAACTTGTGGATGAAGCAGCGCACACAATGCCCGCGGTACTTCGGATTAGCATGCACGTCTCCGCACTGTTCGCACATAACGCTGATGACATCAACCATACCGTCAAGCTTGCACTTGCCACAGCAGGTCGGTCTCTGGCCGGCAAAGCCGTGCGATGGTTGTTTTCCACAGACACATCTCTTCTTGTTACGAATTTCTTTCATTCCCGTGAGTTTGCACCGGTTGCAGCACGTGGGTTTCTGGTCACCTGGAAAACCAAAGGAAGGTTGTGCGTTGCCGCATTTACATCGTTTGTTGCAAACATCAATCATTCCCTCGATTTTGCAATCTCGACAGCACGTTGCATTTTTGTCACCCGAGAAAGCGAATGTGGGTCGAACGGCACCGCACGTGCACTTCGTATGGCGAACGTCCGTCATCCCGTTGAGCTTGCATTTTTTGCAATGCGTTGCCTTTTGTCCAGACATTGCGTAACATGGTGCGGTTTTGTTACAAACAATGCACATTTTGTGACGCACATCTACCATACCCGAGAGTTTGTGCACGGCACAATGTGTCGCACGTGACGACGGAAAACCGTATATGGCCTGCTTGCGTTTGCCACCTTTGAAGCAGCCTTCGCAAATTGTCATTTTTGTTATTTTGCTCAGCGCCGCTCTTAGTCGTCCGAAATACTTTTGGGAATGTCGGTATTCTCTTAGAAAAGAAATGTCCGAGGTAGAGCTCAACATACGACGATGGGACCCTCGCGTTTTGGAATATAAAAGAACCCACGGCCACCCTCCAAAGATATTGGTACTGGGAAAGACGGGCGTGGGTAAGACGACAATGGTACAGGACTTGCTATTCTATATCCGCAAGATTCAGTCGGGTCTTGTCGTTTGTCCAACAGAAGCGTCCCTAGTCGATTACAGGCTTATGTTCCCCGAAACGTTTATTCACGAGTCATGGGATTCAAAGTTGATTGCAAATTTTATTAAAATGCAGAAGAGGATCCGCAAGAGGGACCCTTCTTTTCACCAGATTCTCATGTTGGACGATATCATGTACGACCGACAAGCTATATTAAAGGATGCATCAACCCGTTTTTTGTTCATGAACTCGAGAAACAATAATATATCCATGATTATAACTATGCAATATTGTATGGACCTGACTCCTGATCTCCGCAATAACATCGATTTCATCATTGCGTTGCGCGACAATGTCCATGCGAACCGTGAGAAGCTCTGGCGGAACTTCTTCGGCGTGATTCCGACCTCGGAGGCGTTTCATCAGGTGATGCAAAAGTGCACAATGGGTTTCAATGCGATTGTTTTGGATAATACATCGCGCAGTGCGAACATTGACGACTGCATCTTCTACTACGCCGCCGATGCCCGCATGGATCCGTGTCGAGTCCTGAATGTGTATTCCGACAACACGTACGACGTCGAGTTCACGGAAGACCACGCGCGCGTCGCACGTGTCAACCCGGCGCTCGTCAAAAAGTTCGACGAGCACGACCGGTCCCCCATCCGAGTCGGAGAAACCATCCAGGCAAAGTTCAAGCGCACGTGGCTCACACTTTCCCCGCATAAACGAAGGTGTTTCCACCGGACCATGTGGGAGTTTCACGACGCGCGGTTCAACCCAGAGCACGACGAAGATGACGAACCCGCAGCCGCCGCAGCAGCCACAGGCGGCGCAGGAGCTGGAGCGGGTGCAGGAGCAGGTGCGGGAAGTACTGCCGACATGTTCCGCAAGACTCGCAAGAACGACAAGAAGCTGATTGTACACACGATTTAAAAAAGTTTAAACGACATTGCAACATGAGACTTCATCGTCTCCCGACAATATCAGTCGGCGATCGCACGTCCGCTGGATTATGGTCGAGACCACTTCGACGTTCTTGTGTTGGAGGGCTTTTCGTGCAATGATCTCATGGCACAGCGGGGTCGTACGGATGACACGCAAAGTGTACATGTCGACCGCGTGGACAAGTTGCGCGACAAGGTCACGATTCGGAAGGTCGTAGAAGCTGTCGACGATGGAAATGCGCCTCGGCGAAAGAATCGTCAGAATCGTGCGAATGTCGTAGTCTTCGGACGTTTGCACGAGCAGCGCGGACTCCTCGGAGACCCACTGGAGATATGCATCGTGCGTGACCACGTCCAGAACTGCGAAATTCTTACGGGCACGGACGATGCCCTTAAGAAATTCCTCGGATAACTCGGATACGTTCGCGATGACTCTCACGTCAATTCCGTCAAGAAACGTTCTGCCCGTAACGCGTAATTGATACATATTGTATGACTTGCACGAATTCTGAAATTCCAACCGTCAAATCTAGGAGATTTATATATCCTACATACCACCCCGAAGTCGTAACACGAGATGCAAAGTAGCCTCTTTCTGGATATTAAAATCCGCAAGTGTCCGTCCGTCCTCGAGTTGCTTACCTGCGTAAATCAGACGTTGCTGTTCGGGAGGAATTCCTTCCTTGTCCTGGATCTTTGCTTTCACGTTCTCGATGGTGTCGGACGATTCGACGTCGAGCGTGATGGTCTTTCCGGTCAGTGTGCGCACGAAGATTTGCATTTTGTTCGATTTACCTATAGAGCCCCGACGAATCGTGCGGGCCGAACGCACATTGCAAAAAATGAAAAATCAAATGCGACGATTTTTGGGTTGACATTTTCTGCGCGCGGGTTCTAAAAAACAAATGGACTACTTTAGTCCGTACCTCGTGGACCCGACAAATGACGACTGGATGATCCATTTTGTGTATGTCACCGCGGACGCGAAGCGGCTTGTGGCGAACCAGTTGTTACGTGTGATGCGTGAGGTCGAGAAGGATCTTCGGGGTCCGATGGACGACAACCACAAGTACCGCGCGTGGCTCGCGGTGATCCACGGAGACCTCGATACGCGTGAGGGCCGCGACTTCAACTGCCTGGACCTGCCGCAGATCCAACAAGTGTACGACTACATCACGATTGTTCTGCAGATCCCGCTGCCCCCGTTCGACCCGGAGCTTCGCGCGTCGAATGAGCATTTGTGGAAGTTTTTCAGCGCGGTGCACAGCACCGTGTACCGTCAGACGATCGTCGGAGATCCGGACGTGGACATGCAAGACTCGCGTGACGCCTACGAAGCCCTGCGCGCACAGCTGCGTGGCGTTCTTCTGGACGGTTCGCACCGCGAGTGGGTGGAGGACCTCTTTTACAAGAGAGGTTTGTGGATTGCGAAGAACGATCTCCAACAGCTTCAAAAGGCACATGCGATTCCCGAGAAGTTCTACAACCTCGAGCATGGACAAATTCGATTCAACAAGTTGTTCAAGTACCACGGGTCCCGTCCGGAGCTCGTGCGGGTGCACGATGAGTGGAAGGATCTCGCGCGGTTCTACGTGCGTCCGTGGATCGACGACTGTCGCCGACAGGTCAGTTCGCGCACGACGTCGGAGCATGTGCGCAGCAAGTGCCGTCCAGTGGTCGAGAAGGCGGATAAGTTAATCGCGCGATTCGAAGTGACATGATTTTTTTTTCGGTGACCATTAAACAAACAAAAACGTATGCAACCCGCACCCCCCGAAAAGGTATACACGAACCCGCTCGAGTTCCGTTTTGATCTCTTTCGGGCACACACGCACGGACGCAATCCGTGCGGCGAATCCCACGCGCTCGCGCTCAAGGAAAGCACCCTCGAGGACATCAAATGTCCTCATGGGCACCATGCACTTCCCGGGAGGATCTGCTGTCGGAGCAACGCGCTCGCGAGCGGGAAACAAAAAGGGTCACGTGTAGATCCCGAGGACACCATGAGATACCGCACATTGGAAGAACATCCCACGCCATACGGTGGCATCGGTGCTGTGCCGTACACCCCGAGTCCTACGGGTGTCCGTGTTGCCGGCGGCGGCGGTCGGGCGGTGGCCCCGCCGAGTCTGACGGCCCGTGCGGGCAGCGAGTCGGCCGCCGGTGTGGTGCCGGAACTGCCGATTCGTCATGCGGGTGGCGGCGAGGCCGCGGCTGCGGCCGCTTTTGCGATGGCGGCGATGACAGACGATGAGCGCATCGCCCATCTGAACGAACGCGTTGCAGATTTGCATAAGGTGCTCATGTCGGAGCTCAGGCACGGAACGAGCCCTAAAATCATCAACCAGATACAGTTTGACATTGAAAACCTGGAGCGTCAGAGATACGCGCTGTACATGCGGCGGTTTGCGAGGACAAGGCGCGCTCTCGCGGAACCCGCGGAACCCGCGGAACCCGCGGCGGCGCCGGAGGAAAGCGGGCGCTCCAAGCGCGCGCGCGACATGGACACCGAGTTCGGACGGCGCAAAGTGGTGTCATTCGGGCGTTTTAAGAAAGCGTATTTACAAGCAAAGCCCGGGACATCGCATGACAAAGTGTGGGGCAAATACAGTGCGGGCGTTGCGAAGTGTTGCGGGCAGCTCAAAATCAATGTACAGTAGCGCGATGGGCGATGATCTCGTGGACGAGCTGGGCGTCGGTGATCTTCCAGCCGAACCAGTGGGGCTGGGTGATTTCCACACGTGTGCGATCGGGGCCGATCTCGTAGACGATTCCACTTTTCTGGGGCACGCCGAGGCGCGTGGGTTGTCCGAGCTCCAGGAGGAACTCTTCGCGGCGCACGGTGAGCCCGTAGCTCATAATCTGCTTGCGCTGGCGCGCGAGGATGAACAGCAGGTCCGATTGTAGAAGCAGGGTCTCCGCGACGGCGCGGGTGATCAGACGCGGAGCTTGTTGGGCCGGCGTGGGCTCCACAAGTTCCTCCTCGGGTTCCTCCGGCGGCGCTTCGGGGTCCAGCTCCTCGTCGGAGGTGTACGGGTCGAAGTCGTCCTCCGCCATGTCCACGGCGCCCGCTCCAGCGCCCGCGCCAGCGCCTGATCCGTGCGGATCCGCGGGGGGCTCTGTGGGTTCGGCGGCTCTCGTCGGCGACGCGGCGGGGGACGTGGGCACCGCCACCTGTTCGAAAACCTCCTCCATCCACGTGCGCCACACGTCCTGTGCCTTGAGGTACTTGACCGTGTGCTCTTCCACGGCCTTGCACTTGACCAGCTCGCCCTTGGAGGAGCCCTTGCGGAAGTTAACGTGATCCGCGAGCAGGATGTGCATGTACGCGAGGCGCAGGTACGGGTTGTCGCGAATCTCCTCCTTGATCCGCGGGTCCATCTTGTGCAGCTGACGGTTCTTGCGCAGCGACTCCCACTCGGGGTTCTCGAACTCGTCCGCGGGCACGAACTTGGCGACGTGCGGAATGTCGCGGATGCGTCGGCGCGCGCCGCCCTCGTCGGAGTTCATGGGCGGCAGCTTGTTCGCGGACACGCTCACCTTCCACGTGGGCAGGAAGGGCACCGATTGCTTCTCGTAGAGGTCGCGCGCGGTCTGCGGGTCGCCGCCGGTCAGGCCCTTGATCACCTGCATGTTCAGCGTCATGGTCCCCTTGCCGCTGTCATTGACCTCCTGGAAGGACACGTACCTCTTCCAGCGCAGCGCGATCATGGCGGAGTTGGTGCCCCCCGCGGCCTCGCGCGAGCCCGTCAGCAGCGACGGATGGCCGACGACGGCGTACTCGCCGAGCACCGTGAGCAGCAGCAAATCGATCGTCGACTTGCCGTTGGCGCCCGTCTGGCTCGAGTTCACGCCCGTGAAGAAGTGCACGTACTCATTCGGGCACCGACCGGTCAGCAGACTGGAGTGGAAGCGCCGGACGTACCTCCGCAGGGAGGCGTCGGGGTACACCTGTCGCAGGAGCCGCTCGACGAGCCGACGGGCGCGGAGGTATTTGTTGTGCTCCTCGGGGTTCAGGCGGATGGACTCCTCGGACACGTAGTCATATTTGGTCGACAGCACAATGTAATCCTCACGCCGCGCGTCGCGGAACGTGTTCGTCTCGAGGTCGAAGACGCCGTTGCGGAACGCCAGGAGGTCCAGACGCGTCTCGAGGTCCTCCACGAAGCGGTCGTTGAAGTACAGCGTGCGCAGCGCGTGGTTGTTGCCGATACTCGCGTCCTGCGTGATCCGCTTGACCGCCTTGAGCTTCGCCGCGAGCTTCTGTGCGGCCGCCTTGCGCTTCTCCTCCTCGGTCAGCGTGTGCCCAAAGTTCTCCTCCGTGTCCGCGTCGGCGCCCCGACGGCGCCGCTCGGGCGGCATGAGCGCGTCGTCGACCTGCTCCTCGTCGATGGCGTACTGTTCTTTGAGCTCCTTGAGCTTCATGTTGATCTCCACCTGCCACCGCAGAATGTTCCGCGAGAGCCACATGCCCTCCGGGTCCTTCAGCCAACGCGTGCCGTCGAAGAAGTACCAGTTGCCGTTCGAGTACACGTGGTTCGCGTGCTTGAGCATGAAAGCCTGTGCGATCTCGTTGTGCAGCAGACCGATGTGCTCGAGGGAGGACTCCTTGTAGAGCTCGACGAGCTCGGCGCCGTTGAGGTCGCGCTCGACCGCGGGGGTCGTGTCGGTGGCGGGGGTGACAGTGTACCTCACCCTGCCCGTGCCGTGGCGCTCGACGTGCGCGAGGAAGATGTGCAGGTCGAACGTCGGGTCGAAGCCGTTCCACTTGGACGTGCACACGCGCTCGTGCGCGGCGCAGGGGTCGTCGGGGTCCGCACGCTTCGACGGATGACCGGTGGACACGAACTTCCACGTGCAGTACCGCGTGGTCCACTTGACCCACGACTCGAGCTTCCCGCCCGCGCGCTTGAACTTGATGCCCGTGTCGACCCAGAGAGCGTAGTCGTCCACGGCCTCGACGGGGATCGTGAACAGCATCGCGGGGAGGTCGCGCTCCGCACGCACCTCGACCGTGTCCGTCGTGTCCAGCGTGGACAGCGCGGGCGCCTTGGTCGTCACCTTTTTGCGGATGCGTTCGCGCGTTTCGTGCTCCTTGGGATTGAAGTCCACGACGGGCACGGGGGCGGGGGCCTCCTCGAGAATCTCCACCGTGCGCTTGTCCAGGGCCTCCGCCGGAGGCTCGTCGGACACGCCGGTGCTGAGGTACCACAGGGAGCGTGTCGCCCAGGGCATGGGGTGCGAGGGGCAGTAGGTCACAATCTGCTCGTCCCACGAGAACCGCGGGTCCATGAGGAGCGGACGGACCTTGGGGCGTCCGTCCGTGTCTCGCTCGTACTTCGTGCAGAGCGGGAGGCGGAACTGGCGGTTGACGGCGTAGACCGAGGGGTCGAAGCCGACGAACTCGGGGAAGCGTGCAACGTCCTGGATGAGCTCCTTGGGGAACACGACCTTGTTGAAGAAGTTCTTGAGCGCGCCGCAGTCGCGAAAGTACACGCCGCGCGTCAGCACGACGTGGAAGGACACCTTTTCGTTGTTGCTCGAGTCCTGGTACGCGAACCACTCGTCGAGGATGTCGATGTCGTAGTACTCCTTGATCGCCGCCTTGATGCGGTGGATGATGCGCCCGATGTAGTGCATGATCCGGTTCTTGCTCGGACGAATCGTGCGGAACTGCACGGATCCGACGGCCTCGCTCTCCTCCTCCGTCACGCTCTCGAGGGACGTGTCGCTCTCGCGCCCGTTGGTGTACGGCACGACGCAGCACTCGGAGTACGGGGGAAAGACAGATCCCTCGGCTTCCGCCGAGACGTCGGACAGCTCGATGCCGTCGAACGGGCCCTTGATCTCGAAGTCGATGAAGGGCTTGACGTGCTGGTCCTTCATAAACATCTCGTAGAAGTTGCGGCAGTCGCGCGTGCGAACATCTGCGACGTCCGGACGAATCCGCTGGATCTCGTTGTACACCGTCTCCCAGCTGTTGACGACCGCAAACTCCTTGATGCACTTCTCGGTAGCGTCGCGCGTAACGACGACCATCGTGTTGTTTCCCGTGCGACGCGCCTCCTCGAACGACTGGTACGCAGGACTCGCGAGCAGGTCCTTCTGCGTGCGGAACCATGAGTCCGCAGGAATCAGAGGCTCGTTCGTCACCGCGTAGCGCTCGACATTCTGCGAGGCGGGGAAAAACTCCGAAACCTTCGCCGTCTTGCGCGGTTTCTTCTTCGGAGCTTGCGCGGAACCCCCAGGTACATCGGGGGACGCCGCTGCGTCGATATTTCCACCCGCTTCCGAAACCGAATCCGCCATCTTTTGCAAGTGCTTGCGGTACGCTCTAGTTCTCGTCCAGTTTCCGGAATTCTACCCGTTTTTCTGCGGAAGCACGTTTCAGGTAGTGCCGAGCGATGGGCTCCGACAGCTGCGTGGTGGTTGTGTTTTCGGTCTCGGGCTGGGGGATTTCGGATTTCATGTAGACCCGATATCTCCGCGCAGCGTGCTCGCGTTCCGCGGGGTTTCGTTCGGAGTCTTGAATGACGGCCAAGAGGTCCTGTACGACTTTCCAAAGAACGACGTTCGAGGGCCGTACGGGGGAGTTGCGGACCTGTGCGATTTGGTCCTGAAGGTCGCGCACTTTTTCGGGGTCCCGTTCTTTCTCGAGCTGGCGCAACAGCGTTTTCCGGCGCTCTTTGTACATGTTGTGCATGCGGTCGCGATCGTTGGCCAGCTCCTGGGCGGGATCGGACATGGGGGGGTCACAGGACATGAAGATCTTGTATCGCTTGGCGTAGAAGTCGCGGTCTTCGTCGGACAACTTGGGGTTATACAACATGTCAATAATGTGCTGCACACGGGGCCACAGGACGGTGTTGGAGGGCCCGACGGAAATGTTCGCGATCCTCCCGCGGATTTCCTCGAGTTCGGCGGCGTCCTCGGTTTTCGCAAGAGCCGCCATGAGTTGGCGCCTGCGGTTCTTGACGAAACACCGCATGTCCTCGCGGTCCTGCGCAAGAATCGCGCGGTGGTCGCCTTCAATCACCTTCAAATTCGCACGCGCGCGGTATCTCGCACGCGCCGCCGCGGCAGATGATGAGTCTTCGGAGGCCATTCGTGTTTTTATGGACACGAAAGAATTGTGTCGTGTCGACTTGAACGACTCATTTCCATCAATCCAACTCGACAAGTTCCTCATCCCCCTCCGACGCAGCATCCGCATCCGGTTCCGACGCCTCCGACGCCCCCGCCTCCACATCCGGTTCCGAAGCCTCGTCTTCCACCGCAGCGTCCGTGCACCGCGGCGCTTCCACGGACTTGACCAGCGACGGTGAGATCCACTCGCGCTTCACAGACAGGCGCGTCGCGCCAGGTTTCACGTCGGTGTGCACACGGTGACCCGTGAACTGAAAGTGCGTGCCGTCGAACGCGTACAGCTTCGGGTCGACGACAACGTTGATCACAAACTTCCCCGGAGGCTTCTCCTCGAACCGCGGAAACCCGAACACCGGAATGGAAATCTTGTCGCACCCGCCAAAGCCGACGCACGTGCCCTCCGGAAGATCGAGCGCAAACGTACGCCCCGACGGATGCTCGATGAAGCGACGGAAGACAAAGGGATCCTCGTGGAAGTCGTGCAGGTCCACGTTCACATGGAGGTCCTGAGAATGGCGCGTGAACTTCTCCGACGGCTTGCAGTGGAAATGCACCATCAGCGCGCCCGACGTGCGCGTGCGGGGATCGTAGTGGCCCTGACCGTCCACACGAATCACATGGTTCGCCGGCGCGCCCGCGGGGAGCGTCAGGGTCACCTTGCGCTTCTTCTTGCGCACCGCGTTGATCGCCTGGTCAAAAACACGCACGTGGTACTTGATCTCGTGCGTCGAATCCGTGAAGTACACCGCGAGATCCACGTCGACATGCTCATGGATATCCGTCGCGCTCGCAGGCACCGCAGGACCACCTGTGCCGCCACCGCCAAGAATGGACGACATGATTCCACCGATGTCGCCCATGCCTCCCATGCCACCGTTTCCGAGCGCACCAAACACCTGCTGCGTCGTCTTCGATACGAAATCGCGCATCTCGTCCTGGTCCGCCGCGGACATGTTCGCAGCGCCGGGAACGTTTTGAAGAATCGCGGGGAACAGAGCGTCCATTTTGTACTTTTACGATACAATCGAAAACGACGTAACAATAATTTGTCTCTGCGTTTTCAAAAGGAATGGATACGTACGCGAAAGTTTCGAAAATTGCATATCAGGACCCGAAGGGATCCGACGTCGCTCCGATGTTCTCGCATTTGCTTCCCGTGAAAAAGGCGTTTTTCATGACGGGCCCCGCGGACGTCGATGTGCAAATGTACACGCTGATTCTCACGGACTCGACGGTCGTGTTCGCCTTCCGCGGAACCGAGAGCGCTTCCGACGCAACCTGCGATCTCTCCGTCTGGAAACGCAAGTTCCGTGACGTGTCGGATCCGAAAATCAAGGTTCACACCGGTTTTCTCGACCAGTTCAATGTTGTCAAGTTCGGAATGACCGCAACGCTCTTCGGAACTCTCTGGAAACACAAGAACTCGAAAACGCGCATCATCTGCACAGGTCATTCCCTCGGTGGCGCGCTCGCGACCGTCGCTGCCGCGTGCATCAAAGCGCTCTTCAAGGACGCGTTTGTCGTCGAATGCTACACGTTCGGATCCCCGCGCGTCGGAAATTCACACTTTGTGAACTTTTTCGACAAACACGTCGACCGGTCCATTCGCTGCGTGCACTCCGCCGATATTGTCACAAGAATTCCGAGCTTTCTGTACGAACACGTCGGGGGAGAGTACAAGATCGGAGACCCGCCGACGTGCTTCGGAAGAATGTTCGGATCCGTGCAAGATCATTCGCTCGATTTGTACATCGAGCGTCTCACGCCTCCAACCAAAACAACCTCGACAACCCCGACGGAGCCCGCTGTGAACTCCTCAGAACCCGTCGAAACCCCGACGGAGCCCGTTGAATCTCTTGAAACCCCGACGGAGCCTGTTGAATCTCTTGAAACCCCGACGGAGCCTGTTGAATCCCTTGAACCTCCGACGAGCTCGACGGATTCGGTGCACGCGTCGTTGGTTGTTGCGATCGTCGGAGAAGAACATGTGGGA
>JACCEA010424793.1_pt1 | contig 11593 bp, 9 predicted proteins | sample 7449851 | NCBI WGS metagenome assembly JACCEA01 (sample SAMN15323453, study PRJNA562643) | freshwater metagenome | isolation source: river surface water | place: USA:Blue River Watershed | collected 2017-08-18 | reverse complement strand
TTAACAGCAGCCTATGAGGGAATAACGTTTTCCGATATGGCCGCCTGACATAATCAGTAATTTTGACCAAAATAAGAATGGATATGGAATACAGGAAGATGGGTAATACAGGGCTGAAACTCAGCTTACTATCCTATGGTTCGTGGGTCACCTTTTCTCGCCAGGTAGATGATAACGCTTCGGACAGGCTGATGGGAATGGCATATGACAACGGCATCAACTTCTTCGACAATGCGGAAGCATACGAAGGCGGACGCAGCGAAGAAATGATGGGACGAGTGCTGGCTGCCAAAAACTGGGACCGCACCTCCTACTGTATCTCCAGCAAAGTGTTCTTTGGTCTGCATGGCAAGGACAACAAGCCCAACCAGAACGGACTGAGCCGCAAACACATAATGGAAGCCTGCCATGCCGCACTGCGCCGCATGCAGACCGATTATCTGGACCTTTACTACTGCCACAGACCCGACCCTGAAACACCAATGGAAGAGATAGTGCGCACTATGAACATCCTTATAGAGCAAGGGAAGGTATTTTATTGGGGTACCAGCGAATGGAGTGCAGATGAGATACTTGAAGCCCACAAAGTGGCTAAAGAACTCGGACTCATTCCGCCGGCTGTGGAACAACCACAGTACAACCTGTTTGAAAGGACGAAGATGGAACAAGACTACCTGCCTGTATTTAAAAACCATGGCATGGGCACCACCATCTGGAGCCCGCTGGCGAGCGGCTTGCTTACCGGCAAGTACAATGACGGCATACCCGAGGGGTCGCGTCTGGCGTTGGAGAACTATGCATGGCTGAAGGACCGCATGATGCAGGACGACAAATTGGAGCGGGTGAAAAAACTATCGAAGGTGGCTACCGATATGGGCACCAGCCTTGCTACCCTGTCTATAGCGTGGTGTATCCACAATCCCAACGTAACCACTGCTATATTGGGTGCAACCCGCGAGGCCCAACTGATGGAGAACCTGAACGCGCTGAATGTGTATACGCAGTTGACGCCTGCAATAATGCAGGAAATAGACGGAATTATGGGAACAAAACCATGATGACCGTCCAATCGGTGCGACTAACACATGATATTAGGCTGACAAACAAGAATACAAGAACCCCATACCTTTGCATCAATGGCAAGTGTCAGAACATCAGAAAACATTCCGGGGATCGCTGAGCGATTTGCAGGTACGGGGAGCCGTGTCACCAACACGGTTTCGGTGCCTGTGAACAACAGCATACTTGCCGAATGCATGGAGGTGCTGATACCTACAGAAGACCTGCCGGAAGACAGGGGTATGTTGTATCTCTATCCGATAGGCGACAACCGGTTCTGCCTGCACCTCTGCTACCTCGAGTATCTGGAGACAAATGACGATGAGGCCGTGATCTATTCTATCCGGTTTCTCCCGTCCTTCTTCGACCAGTTTCCGGCTGAAGTACTGATGGCCAATCAGCCGTTCCGTTTAGATGAGACCACCGATCAGCAGTTCACAGTTTGTGCGCAGGCACGAGCATTGCTGAAACAACTGACACAGGAATCTGTTGCCGCTACGCCGCTGATACGGTCGCTGCACCGTATGGACGCTGCTACTCACCTTTTGCGCAGGGCGTTAGAAACCATCTCTGCTCCATTCGAAGCCAGCCAGGTGCCCGCATGCCGGTTCCTGGCGTTTGAAGGTGAACGTGACAAGATAGTTGCTGCCATGAACATACTGCAACAAAATACCGACCAACCGCATACCATAAAGGAACTTTCGCGCAAGGTGGCAATGAATGAATGCTACCTGAAGAAAGGTTTTAAGGCACTGACCGGGAAAACGATACACGAATACCAACAGGAATTGCGCATAGCCCGCGCCAAAACATTGCTTAAGGAACAAGGCCGATCGGTGACCGATGTGGCGCACGAACTTGGCTACAGCAGCATCTCGCACTTCAGCACCGCCTTCAAAAAGATAACAGGCATGAAACCCTGTGAGCTACTTGCCTGACAACTGCTTTTACGTTACCGCTTCACGAATGCCACGAGGCTTAGCAGATCCTGTGCCTTATCCGGCGAAATGGGTATGTTATGATTCCCTTTCATCACCAGGTATCCGCCATCAGATTTTACATAATCGGTAATGAAACCGGTATTGACGATGTATGATTTGTGACAGCGAAAGAAACTGCCGGTACCATTAAGAGTATCTTCAATATTCTTCAACGTTCTGCTGATGGTGAGGCGGCTTCCATCGCCAAAGAAGATCTCGGTATAAGTATTGTCAGCCTTGAAGAAGAGAATGTCTGACAATTTGAGAAATCGGATGGAATTGGAATCGGGAACGGCTATTGTATGCACGCCTTCTTCCTTAAGATTCTCGCGCAGGGGTGGTATGTTGTTGCCGCGTGCATGCACACCCTTCTTCCTCACCCGCTCCACGGCCTGCTCCAGTTCACCGGGTTCTACCGGTTTCAGCAGATAATCGACCGCTGACATTTTGAAGGCCTTAATGGCATGGTTGTTGTAAGCCGTCACAAAAATGATCTCGAAGGTCACTTCCTGCTCATCAAAAAAATCGAGCAGTTCCAAGCCGCTATAGCCGGGCATTTCGATATCAAGGAACACGACATCGGGTCGCCATTTACGAATGGCCTTCACGCCCGACGGCAGGTCGGTACCCTCGGCTACTACTTCCACATCAGGGCAGTACTCTTTCAACATTTTAGCATGCAAGGTGCGAGCCCTTGCCTCATCGTCAACAATTATTGCTTTCATTTGTTCAACTTATGTCAAAGGTATGGTTATAATCACACATGTACCTTCCGGCTCTCCATCCTTACCCTTCTTATCGAAATAGGTTATCTGTATTTTTTGTTCTCTTTCCCTGTTCAGCAAGGCCACGCGTCGGTTATTGGCTTCGGTGGAGAACGGAGTATGTCTTTCCATTCTTGCTGTTGCCATCTCAGCAGCTCGTTCTCTTCCTATACCGTTATCGTCAACCACTACCCTCAACACACCATCAGTTAAACTAAAATCAACCAGCAGCCTTTTATATCCCTTTTTGTGCAGCAAACCATGCTTGATAGCGTTCTCCACATAAGGCTGAACGATCATTGAGGGAATGCGTACAAGCCCCGTTTCCAGGTCCCGGGCCAACTTTAATTCAAAATCAAAGTCCTGAACAAAACGCATCTTCTCCAGATCAAGGTATAATTTCAGCGCTTCTACTTCTTCTTCTACCGATATCGATTCGCGCTCAGACATCTCAAGCACGACCCTCGTAAGACGGGACAATTTAGAAAGGTAGGTGGACGCGTTTCTTTTGTCGTCGGAGAAGATGAATGATTGAATTGTGTTCAGTGCATTGTAGAAAAAGTGCGGGTTCATCTGCGCCCTTATAGAGGTGAGCATAGAATTGCGTAAATTCTTTTCCAATTCCATTTTTTCGAGCATCAGTACATTCTTCCGCTGTAACTGCCTGGTCTTCCAGCGGAAAAACAGATAGGTAGTATAGCCGGCCAACGCCACAGACACAAGCCAGAACCACCACTTCTGCCAGAACGGAGGCCTGACAAAAAGATCCAATGACCGCTGAGGATAGACAGCACCTCCGTCGGCAACCAACCTGAACAACAAGTGATACCTGCCGGGAGAAAGTGCCACCAGTTTAATGTTGCGGCTGGAGTTTGGATTGGAGCGCCAGGGCTCGCCGTTGATGCTGTACTGCAGTGCATACCGACGGGTCATATCAAACGACAGAACGCTGTAATCGACCTCAATATCGTTCTCATCATAGTCCAGCGAGTTGATGGCCTGCTCGGGGACATGTCGGCCATTAACAATTACTTTGTTTACGTAAAACACCGGCTGCACACCAGACCTGGCAGCTACATTATTGAGTTCCACTATCAGTCCTCTGTCGGTAGCAATTATAAGCTTACCGTTGCGCTCCTCCAAGTCATTGATCTCATCGCCTCTTACGCCGGACCTTGTCTGTACCAACTCGAACCGGCCTGTCGCCTCGTCCAACTTTCTTATGCCTGTACCGGTGACCAGAAAAAATGAATTGCCTGAGCGCCTGATGTGGAACATCCTTTCTGCCGCCTCACCTACCTGCAACTTCACCGGTGGCACGCCCTTTCTTATTGCCCACAGATCGTTCTCAGGAGTGAGGGCATATAAAACCCCATGAAAATAGACAAGACTGTTAGGGAATATCCTATTGTCGGGAGTTCTTATTTCGCTTATGTGCTTGGGGGTAATTCGGTATAGCCCGAGATTAGAAGCACTATACAATACCTGATTCTGTTCATCGAATGCTATGGTTTTCCCCCGTCCACCCTGCAAGAAATCGCAGTCTCCGCTCGACAAAGTCCGCGCTTTGTATATACTGTCCCAAATACTGACAACGTCATCACGCATTGGCATCAACCCGGTGACGCCACTTGATGTGAAAGCGACATACTTTTTATCGACCGGCACAACCTTTTTGACAGCAAATGCCAATCGTCTGAAATCCCTAAAAAGTGTGTCGGTTATAAAAAATGCCTGAGCAGCAAACAATAATTTTCCCGACCCCGGATGATAGGACATACACTGTATCTTGTGTCGTACATCGCCACTATATCTTTTAACCAGTGTGTTCCGCCATTCGTCAAAGGTGTAAATAGTATTGCTCTTAGTCCCCACATACATTGAACTCTCCGTGTTGAACAAGATACCCGGTTGAAAATTTTCTTCCGTTACAAGTTGTGTTCTGAGATCGGGTACCAGCAATATGCCTTCATAGAGCGTTCCCAACCAAAAGTTACCATCGCGGTCACGCATCACCGATGATATGTTCTTATCGGCAAAGAAAGGCCGCCCATTACTGATGCTATTCCCCATTTTGTCGAATGCCCACGCACCTGTGGGCGTGAGGAACCAGTAATACCCGCCACAAAACGAAGCCCCCTGCAACAGATTGATGGGAGGCAATGCTATGGTCTGCTCAACGCGACCATTATTGAGCACAAAACACTTCCTTTCCGCATTGACTTTGTCAGACACCAGCAACTTGCCATCTGCCGCACCATCCAGAGAGCCCGCAGGAACGTTTTTTGCTATGAGGACCTGCCCTTCAGCGGTAAACGCATACAGGTCAATACCATTCAGCACATACATTGCGCTGTCGTTGTGGTACTCATACAATATCGATCTTGTATCCATCGGAAGTGACCTGACCAGTCGGAACGTTTCTAAGTCATAAACAAAAAAACCCTGCCTGTTGAACACAAAAAGATGATCGCCCACAACGCCGAACGGACCTGTAACGGTCTGCTCCAGCAAATTGAAATGGTGAAGACTATCGGCCTGCTCATAATATATCTGGCCATCAAAATTTCGGTACCAGATACGCCCGATTTTGTCTTCAGCTATAGAATTTCCGGCCCTCGATGTCTGACCGGCAGAGGTGTAGGTCCTGAACTCAAACCCATCGTAACGGGTAAGGCCGTCTTCGCCCGCTATCCATATAAAGCCCTTGCTATCCTGAAAAAGATCGTATACCGAATTGGAAGGGAGCCCTGAAGCCTTGTTGATGAAAGTATAATAGGGGTCCTGCGCCAATGCGGGTAACACCCGTAGCAACAGCAACATGACTAAAACACTGAGACGCCCCATATATAACATTTCAAAGATAGAAATTAGCCGGCAGGCCTGTAATAAGGGTTAGTGAAATGATATTTACAGTTAGTAACACCCCCTATACCTACTAATCACCCCCTATTTCACTAACCCAAACGATCCTTTCACTAACTGCCACCACCTGAGACACACACACCTACTAATTTTGGCACAAGAACTGGCTTTTACCCTCAACAGATCCGATAACAGGTAACAAGAACATTGACTAAACCAACTGAAGAATAATAGCTGTACCTGTAAAAACGCCGGTTTATGCTTGCCGATACCAGGCCCCTTTAACCGGCACACAGGTGCGTCTATCCCTGTGCAAACTGAAATGAACCGCCGCAGAGGCGGTTTGTTTTTTGTGTAAACCGTCAGACTGAGGACCCCACATATGCTGCTGCCTTCGCAGCCAGCATGGACCACGACCCTGAGTGCGCCGCAGGTACTTGTACCCACTCCTTCATGGGTCTACCCTTGCCCGACGGGTCAAAGAGTTTCGCCCCGGCCAGTGCAAGCGCTTTTGCGTGGTTGGCACCGGTGAGCTTGAAGGCCGCTTCCTGCTGAAAAAAACACACAAACGCCTTACCACCTATTTTATAACAAGGCTTTCCAAACATCTGACTGCCCACTGCATCTTTCACTTTGGAAGCCGCCGTGTTGTATAGTTGCTCTTCGTTTGTCATTTTTCAATGCTTTTTGATTGCGACCTCTTTTTGTTCATAATGTATACGGCAGCTATGCCCAGGATACCACCAACGGCTGTGTGTAGCTTTATCTGCTCGCCAAGCAACGCCCACGAAGAAACGGAAGCACAAAGCGGCACCAGGAATATGAAACTACTGGCTTTTTCTGCACCCAGTTTAGTGGTAGCGTAGAAATACATGGTGGTGGCACCGGCAGTAACAATGGCGCTTGAGAAGACCAGATTACCCCAGAAAACGGGATCTTGTATCTGAAGGGCCTGTCTGAATTCGGCCATATCTGCCAGCGGCAGCATACACAAAAACGTAACAAGGTATTGCCACAGGCTGAAACCAAGTGAAGAGCCGTAACGACCACCTTTTGAGGTGAACTTACTCATGACCGCCCATGTAAATGCTGCAAGGAGAAAATACAGGTTGCCACTGTCCAGCAGCGAAGAAGTATTGCTCCACAACTGCAACAGTACCACTCCGGCTACCACACCTACTGCCAGCCCGGCTCCCTCGCGCCCTGTGGGCCTGCGACGATCGAGCGCCAGCCCCAGCACATAGGCCATCAATGGATTCATGATGGTGACCAGAACACCGCCGGCACCAGGCGAGCCCGTCTTCAGCCCCATGTAAAAGAGGTAGCTATACACGGCGAGCAACAGGCCGGCAGTGGCCACAATCGGGATACCCTTGCGCTGCAGGCCGAAACTTGTGCGTGTTGCCAGCAAGATCAGCACCATACTCACCAGCACAAGAGCATAGCGATATACCGAAAAGTTGATAGCAGAGCAATACCCGCTCAGCACCTTGCCCGATGGCCAGCTAAGCCCCCAAAGGAACATGCTGACAACGATACCGGCTACAAGCCACACCTCGGAAGACTGTTTTTGCTGCATAGGGCGATGTGAAATCGCGTGCAATCTACAAAGATTCGCAAGAGCTGCCGGCATTTACCCCGCTGCCCGCCTGTGTGCTGCGAGAAACTTTAACAGCCAAAATATCCAAAAACCTGCTAAATTGTGCTTGTATTTGCCTGCCCTTTCAATAGCCGGCCATCATAACCAACAACAGAATTTATGAAGCATCTACTTCTTTTCGTTCTTTCGGCTGTCCTTTTCACCGCTGCTCCCGCCTTTGCGCAAACACATACTGAAGGTGGACTGGAATGGTATACCGACCTCATGCAAGCTCAGGAAAAATCGAAAGCAACCAACAAGCCTATATTCGGATTTTTTACCGGCAGCGACTGGTGCGGCTGGTGCCACAAACTGCAAAGAGTTGTGTTTGCCAAACCAGCATTTGTGAAGTGGGCAAAGGAAAAAGTAATTCTCCTGGAACTCGACTTCCCGAGGCGCAAACAACTTTCTCCTGAGTTGATGCAGCAGAACAACAGTCTGCAACAGGCATTCAGGGTGCAGGGTTACCCTACCATCTGGATGTTCACTATGGAAAAAGACAAGGCGACGCCCAACATGAACATCAACCCACTTGGCTCTCTCGGCTATCCGTCCGGCGCTGAGCCAGGGAAAGAAGAAGTGAAGTTTCTGGGAGAGGCCAATAACATTCTATCAAAGAAGCAGGGATAACAAGTACGTCTTGTTATGTACCGGCAACACCTTACCGTGAGTGAGCGAGCGCACAATTATACAGGGACTTTCTGCCGAAGACGCCAAAGCCCGGCTTGCGGAGCATGGATACAATGAGTTGCCTTCAACCAAACCAAAGACCGTATTCCATATCGCGTTTGAAGTAGTGAAGGAACCTATGTTCCTGTTATTACTGGCATGTGGCGTGCTCTATGTGATACTTGGCGATCATCGCGAGGGGATCATCCTGCTCTCTACCACATTTATCGTCATCTACATTACCTTTTATCAACACCGCAAAACTGAAAAGGCGCTTGAAGCATTGCGCAAACTATCGACGCCCCGCGTGCTGGTGATACGCGATGGCAATGAAGTGCGGATACCGGGTCGTGAACTGGTGCCCGGCGATGTGATGATCCTGAACGAGGGCGACAGGATAGGTGCCGATGCCACCGTGCTGGATTCTAAGAACCTTACCGTTGACGAGTCGTTGCTGACCGGCGAATCGGTGGCTGTGCGCAAACAAACCTATGCCACACAGGCCGACGACAACGGGCGTGTATTCAGCGGCACACTGGTGACGCAAGGCAAGGGCCTGGCAACAGTGACCGAGACGGGCATACATACTCAATTTGGCAAGATAGGCGCATCCCTTCATAGCATAGTGGCCACCGAAACTCGCCTGCAGCAGGAAATGAAGCGCCTGATCCGCAACCTTTTCATTATCGGTATTGCCCTCAGCATTTCTGTAGTATTAGCTTTCTACCTGTCCGGCACACCGTTTATAAAAGCGTTGCTGAACGGTCTGGCATCGGCAATGGCTATACTGCCTGAAGAGTTTCCGGTGGTGCTCACCGTATTCCTGACATTGGGTGCATGGCGCCTTTCCAGAAAGAATGTACTTACCCGCAAACCTTCAGCCATAGAAACGCTGGGATCTGCTACTGTCTTGTGTACTGATAAGACCGGAACCATCACTCAGAATAAAATGGAAGTGGTGGCTATCAATGACGGTCGTACAACTTATAGCCGCGGTGAACTTCGCAGTCAGGAAGCTATACTCCCGATCATCAAGACCGCACATGCTGCTACCCACCCTGACTCCATAGACCCTATGGAGAAGGCAATAATAGAAAGCTATAACCGGCACGCCCCTGCAACAGACACTGCTACGTTTGTAAAAGAATATCCGCTGAGCAAGGAACTAATGGCAATGACCATTGTGCGGCAACATGCCGATGGCAGCCGGTATGCCTATGCGAAAGGCGCACCCGAAGCCATTTTTGCGCTATGCAACCTCACACCAGCAGAACGCGAGCAACACAGCAACACACTGAACATGCTTGCAGGACAGGCATTCAGGGTGCTGGGCATTGCAGATACACCTGTTGGTGCAGACACGCTACCCGAGTCGGCAATGGGACTGGGGTTGCAGTTCAAAGGCTTCCTGGCGCTTGAGGATCCTATCCGCCCCGAGGTACCGGAAGCGGTGGCACAATGTGGCCGTGCATGCATCCGCGTCATCATGATCACCGGCGACTATCCGTCTACCGCACGCAGCATAGGCGACCAGATAGGGCTGCCCCACAATGGCACAGTGATCACCGGCAAGGAAATAGCCGACATGAGCGACGACGAACTGAACCACGCCATCGGCAACGTGAGCATCTTTGCCCGTGTGGTACCCGACCAGAAACTACGCATTGTGCAGGCACTGAAAGCAAATGGCGATGTAGTGGCAATGACGGGCGATGGCGTGAATGATGCACCCGCACTCAAGGCCGCCGACATAGGCATAGCCATGGGCGGCAAGGGTACCGATGTGGCCCGCGAAGCATCTTCGCTGGTGCTGCTCGACGACAACTTCGTGTCCATTGTGTCCGCCATCCGCATGGGTCGCCGCATCTTCGACAATCTGCAAAAGGCAATGTCCTACATTCTGGCCATACATGTGCCCATAGTGGGACTTACGCTACTGCCAGCATTCGTGTCGTCCATACCAATATTGCTTATGCCGCTGCACATTGTGTTTATGGAGTTGCTAATAGACCCGGCCTGCTCTATCGCCTTTGAATATGAACAGGAAGAACGCAACATAATGGACCGGCCACCACGTGACCCCAATGAACAGTTCTTTGGCGCAAAGCGGATACTAACAAGTGTACTGCGAGGGATTCTACTGATGCTGATGGTTATTGGTGTCTTCCTGCTTTCGTTGCAGGAAGGCCATCCTGAAGCAGAGGCACGTTCCATCACTTTCACCGCGCTCATTATTGGCAATGTAGCACTCATTCTTACAAGCCTATCTCAGTCGAGGTCATTCCTGGCTGTGTTCACCGAAAGGAACTATGCCGTGCTTATCGTTCTGGGTATTGCGCTCGCGGTTCTGGTAGCGGTGGTGTCAGTGCCCGCCATGCAATCGATATTCTCATTCAGCTTCCCGGGCTACTTTCATTTCCTCACTTCAATAGCCGGCGCGGGTATCATGCTAACGATCTTCGAATTGGCAAAGCTCGTGCGGTTGCGCAAGGCAGAATCGTCGCATAAATGATAACTGACTTATCACCCTTCCTGATGTAATATTGCAACCGGAAAATGATACAACACGTTTTAGTTAACGGGGTAAAGATCGCTATCGATCACGTGATGCAAGATGCGGCCTGGCCTACTATTGTCTTCCTGCACGATTCGCTGGGCTGTATAGAGCTGTGGCGCACTTTTCCGCAACAACTGGCCGCGGCAGCAAACTGCAATTACCTGATCTATGACCGGCAGGGATATGGCGCATCGGCCCCATTCGGAGAGGAGCCACGCGACAGCAGCTATCTGGAAAAAGAGGCCGATATGCTGGATGCATTACTGGCACATCTCCACATAGACCACGCCATACTCTTTGGTCATAGCGACGGTGGCTCAATAGCCATTATCGCTGCAGCAAAATATCCGTCACGCATCCGGGCGGTGATATCAGAAGCGGCACATCTGTTTGTTGAAGAGATCACACTGAATGGCATCAGAGACGCTGTGACAGCCTACGAGCAGAATGCGTTAAAGAGGCGACTGGAACGGTATCACGGCACCAAGACCGATGCCGTATTCTGGGCGTGGGCAGGCACTTGGCTCAACGAGGCCTACCGCAACTGGAGTATAGAACATTTTGTGCCGCTCATCAACTGCCCGGTGTTGGTGATACAGGGCGAGCATGATGAGTTTGGCAGCTTGAAGCAGGTAACCGCCATCACCGATCATACCGCCGGACGTGCCGAGAGTATGATAGTCGCGAACACCCGCCACAACCCGCACCGCGAAACACCTGATATGGTATTGCAGCGCTGTGTCGGTTTCATAGAGAACCACGTCAACACTCAACATAGCCTGTAAACGAACAGAGCCCCCCGAAGGGAGCTCTGTGTGTCGAAAAGCGACGTAAATATGAACTGATGCTTCCTGAAAGGAACAGGACTCATATTTTTTCTTGTTGTCGGCTGATTAGATAACGCGAACGTTAACTGCGTTCAGACCTTTTTTGCCGTTCTGCACTTCGAAAGTGACTTTGTCATTTTCGTAGATGTCGCCGCCTACCAGGCCCGATACGTGTACGAAGATGTCCTCACCGCCGTTTGATGGTTTGATGAAGCCGAAGCCTTTTGTCGAAT
>JACCEA011839930.1_pt1 | contig 11595 bp, 13 predicted proteins | sample 7449851 | NCBI WGS metagenome assembly JACCEA01 (sample SAMN15323453, study PRJNA562643) | freshwater metagenome | isolation source: river surface water | place: USA:Blue River Watershed | collected 2017-08-18 | reverse complement strand
TGTTAAATTTGTTGAATTATAATACGATATATTTTTTTTAATAAACTGAATACGTTCATCTTTTTCAGGAAGTTCATTAATTGTTCCATCAAATGCAAAACAAGGAATATTATACAGATTCAGAAAGTTTTTTTCAAACGTAATATCATTTGAAATACCACATGATATCAAACAATCATACTCGAGACCATCCACTATAACATAACCACCATCATTTTTTGATCCAATTCGAACTTTAGAATTTTTTGGTTCAAAAACAACTAAAGAATTTAACGACATTTATTATTTATCAATTATTAACTTTAGACCTTTTAAAACTTTTTTCACCCATGGCACGTAAGACAACGGGCACGCGACCAACATATTGTCCCACAAGTTGTGGAAGGATAAACTGAAGTTGTCCTGTTACAACCGTAAAGAGTTCTACGATAGTGATAATACCCTGTAAAAGGGGATCGAGAAGAACAACCATTAAAGTTGGTAAGCGTTCCAAAGGCACCTCCTTTAACGCTTTATTGTAGATATATTGATATAACGTATCATCTACAGTTGCTTCATAATATGTTTTGATTAAACTTGTCATGAAGGCCACAATGTACAACATAATTGTTTTTTGCCACGTATCGATTTCCATGCCAATAAAGCTTGCCGTATCCCCTTTGTCTGTTCCAGGACCAAAATGAAGAAACTTTTTAGTAAATGCCCCTTTATCATCAAGTAAAAATAGATAGACTAGAATGAATATGGTAAGTATCATCAAAGCCGTAGTCGGCTTGAAAAAAAAATCACTATAGTGTCCCATTCTATGAGTGTTATAGAGATTTAATTATTTTTTTGTTTTAGTCTTTTTTGTTCTTTTGGATCTTTTTGATTTTCTTTTTTTTCTTGTTCCTCCTTGTGTTTTATTTTTTTGTAAAAGTTCCCAATACATCTTTTTAAATTCAGATGAAGCACTTTTTGGAAGATAACCTTGATTAACTAAATTTTCTTCTGATTCAACAAATTCAAAATCTTCACCGAGTCCTTTATGAGAATTATACAATTCTTGTGGGGTTCTTGAATTTACAGGTGTTTTATTTTTAGGGATTTCTTTTACGTTTTCTTTAGCTTTATGAGGCGAAAAAGTTGTTTCAAACATTCGAATACCATTCACGGTAGTTTCATCAAAAGAAGAAAAATCACCATCGTCATCAATAATAATTTCTTTTTCATCTTCATATGATTTTGCTGAAAGTCCAGCTTTTTTTAATGTGGGATGAACATACAAAACGCGAATTCCAGGCATAACATGAATTTTAAATAAACAACACTTTTTATCATTTGAATTTAAAAAACTAAATGCTTCTTTAATGGATTCGGAAGTTGAAATCCAACTTCCTTTATTTGCTTTAATTGTTTCATTTCCTTTTTGTCCTCTATAAACAGTTATTGAATGTTCCAACGGCGTTTGTTTTTGTAAAAGGGATTTAATGCGATCATTAACTGTAATATCATTTAAACGTTCTCCATATTTTTCACGATACGATTTACTATCCTCTTTTACATAATATTGTAACGCAAGCAACTCAGGATTGTCTTTATGATAGTCCATCTACTTTATTACTTTACATTTTTACGAAGATAATTTGTTGTGTAAGAGGGGGGTGATTCTTCTGAATGATGAGGCTTGGGTTTGTTATATTTAGAAACTGGAGCAGGGTCGCCATGATAATAAGGAACTAATGTCATATTCAAAGGGACTGGTTCATAAGCAGATACCGCTACCGAGGTTTGAATACACAACAGTGATTTTCCATTCGTATTTTGCCATTGAATTTTGCTATTTATTTTTCCAGACACTGTGGAAGGCCATACAGACATTGTACTACGATTATTGACACCAACAACAAGAGGACATTCTGTATCTTGACACAAAGGTTTTACATCAGGTGTAAAAGGGATGCCATTGAGTGTAACAGATGTGGTAACTTTGCCATCGATAATTTCAGGACCAGGATTGTTGAAAATAACTGTCATATACACTTGTTCTCCGCGTTTGGGAGGATCGGGATATAAAGCCAAGTCAGTTAATTTAAATTGTGACGCAGAATCACAGTCGTGAATCGTGGCTTGTGTAAAAGCAAACGCTGAAAGTAAAAGGGTTAGTGTTTTGAACATTCTAAATGTTAGACTTCAATATAATTTTAAATAAGTATTTTTTAAACTCTTTTATAGTTTTACGAAACTGTAAAAGAGGGATTTGCAGGCGATGGGATTCGAACCCATGCGATTTTCATCATTCGTTCTTGAGACGAACTCCATAAACCACTCGGACACACCTGCTTTGTAATTGTAAAACAATTACAAAACAGCTGTTATTTGCACAGGGTGGGACTCGAACCCACGCGGATTACTCCACTACGACCTCAACGTAGCGCCTTAACCACTTGGCTACCTCTGCTTTGATACTGTACAACAATATCAAAGCAGATTTTGCGAGGAGTGGGACTCGAACCCACGCGGAATAAACCAAAAGTTCTTAAGACTTTCGCCATAACCATCTCGGCCATCCTCGCTGATTGTAGGACTTCCAACTCCCTATATACACATAGTATGGCCCCTTTAGGCCACCATTCCACCTCCCAATGCTCAAGGTGGGGTTTGAACCCACGACTATGGCGTCACAAGCATATCGTTTATTTGATATAAGCACCATGCTCTACCAACTGAGCTACTTGAGCAGTTGTGGTCTTTACCACATATGAACATAATAATCCGGCTTTAGGTTAGATGATCTCTGAACTTATTCTTCATGGTAACCTGGAAACCGTTTTTCAAAGCAAGGAAATTGCCGATAAGATTCTTGCGCTTGGTAAAGCTGAATATGAAGCATTCACAAAAGAAAAAGAAGGATCTGAAAAATATGAAAAACAGAGAATAATCTATAATGATGATTCTGAATACATTAAAAACGAAGCGTATATTGAAAGTTGGGATTTTCAATCAGGAAACTCTTTTGAAATAGCAAAAGGAGATACAATTGGCCTAGTTATTGGAAATAAACATCTCGAAACAAAAGTAATAGGGGTTGGTTCATATGGAACCATTTTACACTGTCTTACAAATAATGCCGTTTATAAACTTTTGAAATTTGAAACAAAAATAAAAGATGATGACACGATGGTCTATCAAAAATACTCATTTCAAAAAATTTGTAAAGAAATCACAATTCAAAATATAATTAGTTATATTGACTATGTAAATGATGAAGGTAAAAAACAAAAATGCGCCTCGCCAATTTTAGCAATTTATAAATTAATAGATGAAAAAGGAAAAACTGCTGAAGTTGGAATCAATAAACACATAAATTCAAAAAAAGATGAAGTGTTTGCAAAAACACAAATGATTTTACTGGAAATGAATCCAATGCTTGGCATTGAAGAACCTATTAAGTTTGATACGTTTATTTCTATTTTTAAATCCTTTTTACAAATCCTAAACTCCATTCGCATGCAAAACATTACATTTTCGCACTGCGACGTAAAATTAAATAATATGATGTATAAAACGGATGGAAACTTGCGTTTAATTGATTTTGGATACAGTTCAATTTATTTTAAATTACAAAAGACTGATAAAACAGTGGAAGACTTTATGTTACTTTCGCCAAACGATGAATGTGGTTGGGTAAAAGAAAAGAACTACAACTATCCTGAAAAAGATGTGCTTCAATTGCTTTTATCATTAAGTGCGTTTGAACTTGATGAAGAAACGTCATCCTTTCAAACCTTCGCATTGGATTTATTTGATCATCCTGCTTATCCATACATCATGAAAATTGAACCACTTATTCACGACCTTATAGTAAATGGAGATCATTTACCAGATTTTACATTGGGCTACAATTTCAAACTTAAGCTACGAAAAAAGCTTCGAAAACATTTAAAACAAGCTTTTATAATGTACAGTCCCGACTGGATTCTTAAGAATTTCGATACAATTCTTCAACGTTTCAAAGACAAACAAAATCCTAAGATTAAAAAAGACAAACAAACCAAAGTTCCTTATATTAATACAAAATCATTAAAAAATAATAATAATAGCACGCGTAAAGCAAACAACATAAACAAAAATGTACCAGGTAAAGCAAAGAACATAAACAAAAATGTAACACGTAAAGCAAACAACAATATTAATAAAAATGTAATATAATTACGTGAGCGAAATCGTAAAATTAATATTTAGATGTTCATTAATCCTGTACAAATGAAGAATACAAAGTTTAAATAGAAACAAAAAATGGGAAATTTCTCTGATATTGTTAAAGGATTAGGATACGTATTCCTCTTTGTCTTGGGAGTTGTTATAATCATATTCTTTCTCAAGTTCTCATATCTACTTTAACATCGTATCTAAACATATATAATTAAAGTTGATGCTCTACGAAAAGGACCTACGACACGGTAAAAGATAGCACGTGCCGTTTTGTTTTGATACGAATTCAACTTTTTCATATACGCGTTATACGTTTTAAAGGTTTGGTTACGAGAAATAACCTCTCCATCCAACATTACACATTCCACCTCTGGCTGCCGTATTTTAATTATTGTGAGCGCCGATTCGTAATCGTGAAAGGGGAGTGAAGGTGGCAAAACTCCATCGCGTTCAAAGAAGCAAACAAGACAGGCTGGAACTTCCATTATACTAAAATTTATGATTGCTTGGATTATGGAGAAAAACAATTTCAATTTTTTATTCAATCTTCATTCGTTTGTATCCATTTGATGTATTGGAACTTCCAAACCAATTCAAAATAGACTGTATTATTCCAGTTGTTTGTTCTTGTTGAGAAGGCAGGTCTTCTTCATCTTCCTCTTCCACAATGGTGTTAGAGGTGTGTGTTGTTTCTATGGAATGACAGGGTTTTTTACATTCAAACGTGCGTTCTTTTGTTTTTGCGTCAATAACACACCAGCAATCGTCAATTGGTTTTAGTTCTTGACATGTTGAACATTGCTCCATTTCAAATTGAACGTAAAAAAAGTTTAGATGGTCTAAACCCTTTTGACATTTTTAAAGGAGTAAGATGAGTTCCGCTGATATCCTTCGTAGAGAAGCCCATGAATTGATGGATGTTATTGTTCGCGATCCTTCTAATGTGTTGGTGAGCAACAAGAGTTTGTACAACGAACGTCTTGCCATGTGTGTGGATAGTGATATGGCAAGTTACATCCAAAGTTTTAAACAACAAGTAAGAGCAATGGCTGCTGCTCTTCAAGAAAGTGAATCTCGTTACAACGATATGAAAGCGCAATATGAAAGCCTAACCAAACAGTCAGAGGGGATTACTCTTGCGATGGAACAAACTGTGAAGATGTTGGATACTGCGGAACAACAAGCGCGCAGCAATCGCGAACTGTTGGAACAAGCTACTAAACATTTGGAAGATGAACGTGCTAAATCAGCTCGTTTGGAAGATATGTTTGTGCGCATTCAAAAAGCATTGAGCGCATAAATATTCTTAAAACAATATTTTGAGCGCAAAAAAAGCTTTGACATTTTGTTATTATTAATTTCAAATGTAAGGCTTTCCAAAATATCGTTAAAATGATATTTTGGAAAGTTCTTAGTATGTTAATTAAGCTTTTCCAGATATTCTGGAAAAGCTTATTCAAATGAAATATGACTTACTTGCTGACAAAGAACGGCACCAACCCGTGGAAAATCAGTCCATGTTTTTACAATTTCATCAATTTCCTCTTTTGTGGGTGGTGAAGAGAACCCGTAGATTTTTTGAAGACCATGTTGAAAATGCGCATCTGAAGTATCGACCCAATCTGTAAAGGTAGCCTTTACAAATCGCTTCGCACCTGCTCCAACTCCTTTGACTTCCAAATTCCAAACGTCTTCCCATGTTGATTCCTGGGTTGTTTGTTCCAACACAGGAATCAATATTGATTTCTTGTTTTCCGAAATATGGGGATCCACGCGAATGTCATCAATCGATTTGCGAAAGACGCGATGCCAAATAGCATGCCCATAGTTTGTATAGGCTTGCGTGTGACAAATGTAATAGAGGAGGTAATCTTGGACTGTTTGTGGATCAGTGTCTGAAGAAAATTCCATGCGTTGCTTTCCATTGCCAAATGGTCGAGGTGTAAAAGGGGCATGTTCTATGTAGGGACGAAACTGTGGATGAGATTTCACAAAACTCACGATATCAGAAGCCCAATCGACATCGTACGCCAAAAGAAGCTCGATATGGACGCCTTGTTTTCCAGTTAGTTGAAACGCCATGATGTTGTTATTTGGATTTTTAAAAAAAAACAGAATCAATTTTTATCCGAGGCTGGATAAAAAAACCTTTGTCTTTTAAACAGTGCCAGTTCTGTACAAGGAGCCGTATTTTTCTGAACTTTTCACAAGAATACGGTTTTTTAAAAGTTTTGTCGTGCGTTTGCCTCTTTTCAAATACGTGTAGATGCTGAGGTAGGTTTCATAAGAAAGACATGAACACGCATCGTCGTATTCTTCTTCATCATATTCAAAGTCTTCATTTGCGTCTTCATCGTAATCATCATCCGCTTTCGCAAAGATTTGACGTTCAAATGGTTCATTGTCGTATGAATGATTGTTAATAAAATCAAAGAACGTTTTGTAACATTGATGCGAGCAAAAGGTTGTGTCAAAGGGGTGTTCCATATGTTCTGAACCACATTCGGCACATGCTATAGGGGTTAGTGTTTCTTCATATTCATAAAAAGCAATATTAAGGACTTCCATTTTAAACTTTACTGGGAATTCAAGGTATGCCTTTTGAAAAGTAGCTGTTTAAATCAATTTTATTTTGAAAGAAGAGAAATGTTATTGGATATCAAGAAAACTCGAGTGTATATCATTTCACCTGGTCAAGGAAAGTATCGTGATAGAGCCTTAACAGTCGTAGGGCGATTGATGGATACGGGATTTCAGCATGTGAGCTTTTTCAAAAGTGTCAAAGGGGTGAATAATACGGCCAGTTTGACGAATACGATGCTGGAGATCATGAGTCGCGAACTTCACAATGATGACCCATTCATCATATTAGAAGACGACTGTGCCATATTCCATGAATACGATACGATTGATATTCCTGAAACGATTGATGTCTTGTACTTGGGAGTGGCGTTGTGGTCGTATCCGTATGGAGTGGATACGCTTTATGGAAGCCGTCCTCATATTGTACAAAACTCCCCTTTGACAGTTACCTCGGTTAGCGATACGCTTACTCGTATTCGTGGTATGACAGGCGGTCACGCCATTTTGTTTCGCTCTCGCAAATTTGTTAAAGAGTTCATTCGTCAAATGGATATCATATCCAATACAGTGAAAGACTTACCCCACGACCTTTTACTTTCCTCTCTTCACCTCTCACATGAAGTGTATGCACTAAAAAACCCAATGTTTTATCAAGACAAGACTCTTGGTGGCCAAGAAGAAGTGACCAAGTTGGTGTTTGATGGTTGTTGTTACAGATAAAAAAAGGCCTCCATGCCTTTACATTTGGGTCGTGTGGAATCACACGGGATTTTTATTTGTTTTCTTTTTGATTTTTAGGAAACAGTGCTTCAAAATCAACACGGTAGTCGTATTTTTTATTCATTTTTTCGACACGAAGTTTAAATCCTGGAAAGGCATCTTCGAATCTTTTTTGATAGTATTGCTGGTCATCTTTTCCAACAATGTTGGGTAAATGGGGGTCTAAATTAAATTGTTTGTATTCCATTGCATATCCATTGTGTTCTATACTGACTCCCTTGTACTGAAATAAATAAGGACTAAACCCACATTGTAACGGTTCATTGCTTTGTTTTTTATATCTGTAGAGAAGCAAACTCGCCATTTCTTTGAAACGAATTTGGAGTTCTTGCTCATGGATTTGTTGGAAATCTGGTTCTTTAATTTTTTCCCGAAAAGGATCCTCCTTTAAGGAGGCTAAGGCTTCTAAATCACTTCGGTTCATTGTAAAGTAATTAAATTTAAAATTACCTTTCATTTTTAAAAGAGAATAATTCAATTTTTTTATTTGACTTTTTAAAGCCAAATAAAAAAAGGCCTCCATGCCTTTGGTTCATGTGGAATCACACGGGTTTTAATTCTTGCGTTTTTTCTTTTAAATCTTTTAGTATATATTCATTTCTTTCTAATTCATTTTCTCCAATAATAACAACATATCGTGTAAAATTGGAACAACAATCTGCTAACACTTTGTTTAATTTTTTATCTTGAAGAGCCAGAGAATACAAAACAGGATCCGAAACAGTTTCTTTTATTTTTTGAATGACTTTTAATTTATCTTGAAGCGATACATTACCAATCGTGGTGACATAGTATATATTTTTCCAAATTTGTTCTGATTCTGGAAGATACGAAGCTAATCGACTTACTCCTAAGGAAATCCCAACCGCAGGTTTTGACAAAAGGTTATCGTAACGACCACCAGCAGATATGGAAGATGATACGCTATCCAACTTGAACTCCCAAATAAATCCCGTATAATAATCCAATCCTCTTGCTAAAGAGTTGGTAAAGACTAAATTTGTATCAAACTTAAATATGTTAGCAATTTGTTGTAGGGCATCATATTCTTTTTTTGTGTTGTCTTCAAGTGGTACTGGTGATTGAAGTAGTTCATCTAACTGTTGAATTTGTTCCGTGGTCAAACCTAAAGCTTGAAACTCTGGTACAAGAGTGTTAAAGGGTTGTTTATCCAACTTGTCGATGATGGGACAACATTTTTTCCAATCTTTAATTTGTAAAACAGATTCTAAAATAAACTGAAGATTGGGAATGCTGTTGATTAAGATTTTGAATGGTAGATTCAATCCCTTTAACACTTGACAGATAGAATTTAATAGAGTTGCTTCGGCTAACATTCCTTCTTGTTTTTCACCATAAATATCAAAGTCGGCCTGATAGAATTCACGAAAACGTCCAGCGTTTGCATTAGGTTGATCACGACGATATACTTTACCAATCGAATAACGACGCATTTGCTTACATCCTGTTTCTTTAACGAATCGTGTAAAAGGGATGGTTAGGTCGTATCGTAACGCCAATAGCTCACCACCTTCATCCGCCAAATTATAAATTAACTTTGACTCCGCTTCATCACCGTATTTACCCATTAAGACATCCTTTCGTTCAAAGACTGGTGTTTCCAAAGGCTCACCACCCATATTTTGAAACTCCTTTTCAACTCTTTGGATAATATCACGTATCTTTTCGTATTCACCTTCAACGAGGTCTTTTGTTCCTTTTGGGACTTTATACATTTTCTTCAAATTAAATTTAAGATTACTTTAATTTGAAGAACGAAATCAATTTTAAAGAAAAAAACCCTTTGTCTTTGTCTTTTTGTTTATTCATCATCTGTGTCATCATCGTAATCAGAATCATCGTCATCATCAAACCCAATTGGATCTTGCGTAGCTTGAACAGGTTCATCCTCACCAGGCTTATCCATCTCCTCTTCGTAAGCAAGAGCTACCTCAGGCATCAAACCACCGCGAAAGGCAACTTCAAAGAGCCGTTCCATCACGCCGCGCTTTGAAAAGCCACGTTCCAACATCTTTTCGTCAATGTTCAAGCAATCCTCCCCCTTGAGTGAGAATATGGTGACATCCACTTTCTCAGTCTGACCAATACGCACCGCGCGACCAATAGCCTGTTCCATCATTGCATTTGTCCACCACGGACTCATGAACACGATGCGACTGAAATGCTGGAGGTTCAATCCCACACCACCACTCTGAAGCTGTAAGAGGAGGACATCGTTGCGCCCATCTGTATCCAAAGGTTTCTTGGTTGCCTTGATCACATCCTCTTTCTCTTCCATCGTCATCTTGCCGTGGTAGCTGTAGATGTGACGAATCGCAGGAGAGGTGGAGAGAAACTCAGTGAGCAGTTTCATTTCATCGTGGAACTGACAAAACACAATCCACTTGGCTCCTGTGGCACCACTTTCAATCCGAGCCTTCAAGGCATTGAACTTGGTACTGGGTTCTGTCCAATCAGGGCGATTGTACATTCCAGGATGCTTGGCCTTGACAGACTTGATATACACCTGAGGATGTACGCTGATTTGACGGAGACGCATGAGCAAGGCAAAGCGACTTGTATGATTATCGTGTTCCGTAGCGCGCCATAACCGAACAGTGGCACCTTGAATTCCACGATAAAATTCCGCTTCTTCAGGAGTATCAAAGTCCAACTTCTCTTTCACAACTATTGGCGCTTCAGGCAATTCCTTTAGAACAGGACGCATTTCCATCATGGAACGATACATACATGCCTCTTTTACAGCCGCTTGGAGTTGAGTGTAGTTGTAGAGGGTTGCGCGATCGAAGCCAACATGGTCAAAGAGAGTACGAATATCTTTGAGACTATTGACAACAGGAGTGGCAGTGACACACCAAGTGATGTTGCGTTGGAGTTGCTTGATTTCCTTACAGATGCGAGTTGAGACCACGCGGTGTGCTTCATCCATTACCAAACGATCCCAGATGCGCCGACGAAACATGCGTTCGTTCTTATCACTCACCTTTTCGTAGTTGGCAATGAAGAGAAATGGACGACCTTTGAAGAACTCAATTGGTGTATCCCAAACCAAGTGAGGTTTCTCCTTGCGATAAACGCACACATTGATGGAAGCACGAAGTGCGGCAGCGATCCACTGGGCAATCACCGCTTTTGGGCAGAGTAAAAGGGTATTGCGTACGGGGTTGTTGATGATACAACCAAGCACCTCAATCGTTTTACCCAAACCCATCTCATCGCATAAGAGACCACCAGGGTGTTCCTTGGTTTCCCGCTCTAACATCCAATGAACACCACTGACCTGATGTGCCTTATATTCAAATTCGGTCCAAAGACCTTTAAGAGCTGACATTTTGCTCTAAACGTAAAAAGGGTTACCTAAAAAAAAGGCTTGCGCCTTGTCAATTTTTTTGTTAAAAGGGGGCTTTGTCTAGGAAAGCTTAAGGGAAAAGCTTAAGGGAAAAGTTAAAGGGAAAAGTTAAGTAGTTTGAAAGAGCTTTTTCGTGATGCCCTCCATGGCATCATCTTCAGATGACTGTACATTGGAACCTGCTTTCTTTGGAGCATTTGGAGGTGTGTAGGTGAAAACTGGCTGAGCTGGAGTGAAAGCATACTTCTTAAGAGTAGTTGATTTCTCACCGTACTCGTGGTCAGCATAGGTGTTAGAAGGAGCCAAAGAGCAAGGCTTTGAACCACCGCCGTACTCGTAGTCAGCGTAAGTGTTGGAAGGAGCCAAAGAGCAAGGCTTTGAACCACCGCCGTACTCGTGATCCCTGTAAGTATCAGAGGGACCCAAGTCACACACACGCATGAGATCAACCTTTGCTTCTTCAACAACACACATTGCCTTGGCAGCGGCACCGTAAGAGTGAGAAACAGGGGTCTTTGACAGCTTCCATGTTTGGTAGTAGGCTTCCATCTTGGCATCACCAAAGACTTCGGTAGCGAGCTTAGAGAACAGTTCGTAGGACATTTTCAAAATTACAGGAAACAAAAAATTGCCTTTGGATTTTGGAAGAGAAAAAATCAATTTTTTTT
>JACCEA012458201.1_pt1 | contig 11596 bp, 10 predicted proteins | sample 7449851 | NCBI WGS metagenome assembly JACCEA01 (sample SAMN15323453, study PRJNA562643) | freshwater metagenome | isolation source: river surface water | place: USA:Blue River Watershed | collected 2017-08-18 | reverse complement strand
CACCTGATTTAGAGACACGTATCGCAATTATTCAGAAAAAAGTACAAGCCGAGGGTATTCAGATAGCCTACGAAGTAATTGAGTATTTGGCTCATAGTATCGACACAAACGTTCGTGAGTTAGAGGGTGTAATGATTTCATTATTAGCACAGGCTTCACTTACTCGCCGAGAAATTGACTTGGAATTGGCCAAAACCACGCTTCGCCATTTAGTAAAAGATTCGGAACGAGAAGTAACAGTTGATACAATTATTGAAGCAATTACTGAATATTATAAAGTACGCACGGCAGATTTGAAAGGAAAAAGTCGTTTACGAGAAATTGTATTACCTCGCCAAGTAGCTATGTATTTGGCAAAGGAGTTGACTAATCTTTCGTTGAAATCAATTGGTTATCACTTCGGAGGCCGTGACCACAGTACGGTTATCCATGCCATTCAGACGGTTAATGATTTGATGGATACTGACAAAGAAATCAGCACAGCGGTAGCGAAGTTATTGAAGATGTTTAGGAAATAAACTATTGTAGTTTAAAATATATTGTAGAGCCGTTGCAAGCAACGGCTCTTTTTTATTTTCTTACAGAATAATTATTTTGCGAAGTGGAACTTCGCTCCACCATTATTCTACATAAAGTACCAAACCTTTCAGATAGCTACCTTCGGGGTGAAATAAATTTACGGGGTGGTCTGCTCCTTGTGTAAGGTGGTGTAAAACCCTTACTTGACGACCTACCTCGAGAGCAGCCGACATAACAGTATTGTAAAATAATTCTCGGTCAACTACTTGTGAGCAAGAGAATGTAAATAATATGCCTCCTTTGGCCAGTCTTTTTATGCCTTCTACATTTAATCGTTTGTAACCTTGTACGGCATTATGGCGTTTAGCAATGTTTTTGGCATAGGCTGGTGGGTCGAGAATAATCAAGTCATAGGTTTGGTCATTTCTCTTCAGGTAATTCATTACATCTTCGGCGTATGCTTCATGTTTATTGGTTTCACCAAAGTTTAAAGCCACATTCTGATTCACTAAATCAACAGCTTTTTTAGATACATCAACCGAATGAACCAACTCCGCTCCTGCTTTCAAAGCATAAATCGAAAATCCGCCCGAATAACAAAACGAATTTAATACTTTCTTACCCTTTGCATATTGCCCCAACAACGCACGATTATCTCGTTGGTCAAGAAAAAAGCCAGTTTTTTGACCAGTTAGCCAATCAATCAGAAACTTATTATCATTTTCTGAAACTTCATGAGGTACTAATTCAGTTTTTGAGCAATTAAATAAATAATCGTTCTTTACACTTTTGGCAAATTCCGACGGTAATGTTTCAGCACTTTTATCATAAACAGCCAGAAGACTTTCGCCATAAATTTGTTTTAATCCTGCCACAATTTTCTCTTTTTCTCGCCACATACCAATTGTATGTGCCTGAAAAACAACAACTCCTCTGTAAAAATCAAGAATTAAGCCAGGGAAACCATCACCTTCGCCATGCACTAATCGATAACAATTTACAGCCCCACTCCCACCTTGGAATACGATTGTCTGACGTACTTTATACGCCACCGAAAGTTTGTTTAACCAAAATTTCTCATTGACTTCAACGGCCTCATACGAAAAAATCTTAACCGCAATGCTACCTTTATAATAGTGTCCAGTTGCTAAATATGTATTCTTTTTATCAAAAACTTCCACTACATCCCCATCGGTAGGATTACCTTCAATTTTAGCAATTGCTCCCGAAAAAATCCAAGGGTGCAGACGTTTTACTGCTATTTCCTTCCCTGCTTGTAAAATTACTTTTGCGTACATAAATTGTTTTTTTGAGATTAAACAATCAAATCTATTCTCTAATAATTAGTATGTTAGATATAAAAATCTTGTTAATCGTGCTTCTCGTTTAAATCTTATTACAAAATAAGAAAAAAATGAGCCTTGATAAAATCATATCTCTGATTAAATATTATATTTACCTTCAAGTTTTAAAAGTAGATATAAACTTATAACCCTTAACCTCACTAATTATCATGAAAGTCAATCGTAGAAACTTCCTACGTCAGACAGGGCTTATCGCAGCTACCCCATTGATAGCCAGCGAATTATGGTCTTGTACTCCTTCTTCAAAAACCGAAGAAAAAAGTTCAGATTCGACCGCAACCTCATCTATAATATCAGAACCATCAGTAAAGGAATTTGGCTTACAGTTATGGACTGTAAAAGAAGATTTGGCAAAAGACACAAAAGGTGTTTTGAAATCTTTGGCAAGCTATGGCTACAAACAAATCGAGAGTTTTCAAGGAGATAAAGGCGTGTTTTGGGGTATGACAGCCAAAGACTTCAAGTCTTATATGGACGAACTTGGCATGACAATCGTCAGTACGCATTGTAACCCTGATTATACCATGAAAAAAGAAACCGAGAAAGAATTCGGTAAATTAATAGATGATGCAGCAAGCATTGGCATGAAGTATTTGATTAATCCTTTCTTGGGAAGTTTGAAAACTGCCGACGAATGGAAAAAAGCAGCCGAAGGGCTAAACCGTCAAGGTGAAATGGCAGCTAAAGCTGGTTTGAAAGTGGGTTATCATAATCATCATTTTGAATTTAAGAAATTTGCCGATGGCACTTGTCCTGAGCAAATTCTATTAGAAGGCACCGACCCTAAATTGGTTAATTTTGAATTAGATTTATATTGGGTAGTAAAGGCTGGCGAAGACCCAGAGGCGTGGTTCTCGAAATATAAAGAGCGTTTCCGTCTTTGCCATATCAAAGACCTTTACAAAGAAGATAAAATGAAGGAACTTGAGGCAAAAGAAAAACCAACCGATGATTTCTGGCCAATTGGAGGCTCAACTATTGTTGGTACAGGACGCATAGACTTCCCTAAAATTCTAAGTTCAGCCAAAGCCAACGGTATGCAATATTATATTGTTGAACAAGAACGTTTCGATGGTACTACTCCACTAAAAGCCGTTGAAACCGATGCAGAGTACATGAAAAAATTGGTATTTGCTTAAAATATATTCAATTAGTCCCCTTTTTGTAGCATTTTTAACAAAAAGGGGATTTTATTTTTTCCTATGAATAACAATGAACATTATCTTGATGGGTTACTTTTAGAAGCACTTCGCAAAGACGATGAAAAAGCCCTTGGATATTTGTTCAACACCTACTACAATAAACTCTATCGTGCTGGTATTAAGTGGAGTTTGGATAGTGACCTCACCGAAGAATCAATTCAGTTGATTTTCAGCGATTTATGGAAATACCGACACAAGCTCTCGCAAATTCAATCGTTTGAAGCCTACCTAAAAGGCTCACTCAAAAAACGTATCTTCAAAGAACTACAAAAAGCAGATAGTATTGAAAAAGTAAATTGGGAAGATGCCGAAACTTTTATTCTTTCGACCCAGTCTTACGAAGAAATTTTAATCAAACAAGAAGCCGATGAATCGCTTAAAGTGCGACTTCGTACAGCTCTTGAAAAACTCACTCCTCGTCAAAAAGAAATTATCGCCTTGAAATATTTTGAAGAAATGAGCTTCAAAGAAATTTCTGAGAAAACAGGTCTACAGACCGATAGTATCTACAAAACCTTACACGAAGGCATTAAAAAGCTAAGAAGTTTGCTTTAATAGCACTAAAAACCGTCCAAAAAAATAATTTTAAAAAATTTCTAAAAAATTCAGGAAGATTTTCTGATAATATTCCTCTGTATTAATAGAACAGAATATTACAAGAAAATTACAAGCTCTGATTTTACCATGAAAAAGAAATTAACTCGGTATGACTCACAACCAACAATAGAAGAATTGCTGGTTGATGAATCTTTTTTGAATTTTTATTTTAGAAAAGACGAAGCCGATATTTTAGAATGGGAAGTGTGGGCTGATGATAACGAAACACGATTAGCAATAATTAAAGAAGCTTTTGGCGAACTTGACCGTTTATCGCTCAAATGGAAATCTGAACAAATTGAAAGTAAATACACAGCTTTAAGTGAAGAACTAAATCAGGTATCAAATGATAAGCCATTACGTGTTTTATCCCGAAACTTATCTTTTATCAGATGGGCCGCCGCAGTTATCATTTTGGTAGGATTAGGTTGGTGGTATTACCAAAAAACTGATACAAAATCAGGTATTTATCAAGAATTAGTGGCCAATGCCCCAACAGAGTTAATCGAAAAAGAAAATAAATCAGATAAACCGCTATTGATTACGCTCGCTGATGGCTCCTCTATTTTACTACAAAAAGGAAGCCGATTAAGTTTTCCATCAACATTTGATGACGACCGCCGTGAGGTATTTCTTGATGGAGAAGCATTTTTTGAAGTAGCTAAAAACCCAGAAAAACCATTCTTTGTCTATGCCAATGAGGTTATAACCAAGGTTTTAGGCACCAGTTTTACCATAAAATCTTTCAAAGGGCAAAAAGACATTCAGGTAATTGTCCGTACAGGAAAAGTATCGGTCTATAGATTAGATGAAATTAAGAACAACGAAAAAGTACTTCAATCAAAAGTATTAGAAGGTGTTGTGGTTGTTCCGAATCAGCAGATAAGTTTTAACAAAGAAGAAAATAATTTTTCAAAAACATTAGTAGAGCAGCCCGAAATGCTTACCGAAATGCCTCAATATAATTTTGAATTTAGAGATGCTTCGGCGGCTGAAATTTTTAATACGATTCAGAAAGCCTACGGAATTTCGATAGTTTTTGATGAAGAACTTTTGAAAGAATGCCCCGTTACGGCTTCATTATCTGATGAACCGCTCTACGGTAAATTAGAACTCGTTTGTAATGCCATCGAAGCACAATATCAGCTCATTGATGGGCAAATTATTATCAATAGTAAAGGATGTAAAAACTAAATCTACCCAACAAAAGCAGTTGTTTTTACGGGAATAGCTGCTTAAAAATTTTAAACCAAATCAATTTTATAACTAAAAACCAAATTTTTACACTTAACCTAATTTCATCTAAAAACCAAAAAAATCGGTGATGCTACCAACATCACCGATTGAATTTTCCCGAATCAAAAATCTTGATGCGACCCTTCGCCCAAAATTCCTCAAAACTCGGGAGTGTTTTTGTTTCATTTATTCACAAATCGTCAAAAACGTTTAAAATTATGAGATTTTTTACAAACTCCAATTCATTAATCACTAAAATTATGAAATTGAGCCTCCTACAATTTTGTTTGGCTCTGCTTTTCACTGGACTCAGCTATGCACATACGAGTTATGCACAAGAGATACTCGACCGTGAAGTTTCGCTACAATTGAAAGAACAGAATCTTGAAAATGCTTTGAGTAAAATCGAAGAAACAGCCAACGTAAAGTTTATATTTAGTTCAAAACTCATTAAAAGTAGTCGATTTGTTTCACTGAATGTGAAACAACAAAAACTTTCGACGGTTCTTGAAACACTCCTAAAACCACTCAATATTAGTTTCAAAGTTAGTGGAAATAAAATTATCTTAAACCGTCTGACTGATACCGCTGCCCTTCCCTCAAACACAGTGGAAAGTCCAATTACGGGGAAAGTTAGCGATTCGAAAGGAGACGCCCTCCCAGGGGTTAGTATCAACATTAAAGGTACAAAAAGAGGCACAAGCACCGAAATGGATGGTTCGTTCAAGCTCAATGCTGATGCTGGCGACGTATTGGTTTTTAGTTTTATTGGTTTCACGACCAAAGAAGTAAAAATAGCTGATAATCAATCAACTATCAATGTAATGCTCGAAGAAGCCTTATCGACGCTAAGTGAAGTAGTGGTTACGGGTACTCGTAGCAGCGGCCGTACAAAAATTGATACACCCGTGCCAGTTGATGTAATTCCACTTTCACAAGTAACAAATAATGTTGGACAAGTGGATATTAACCAAATTCTAACCTTTATTGCTCCATCGTTTCAATCGTCTCGCCAAGCAATTTCTGATGGTACTGACCACGTTGACCCCGCTCAATTACGTGGTTTGGGGCCTGACCAAGTTTTGGTTTTGGTAAACGGCAAAAGAAGACACCAATCGGCTTTGGTAAACGTCAATGGTACGGTAAACCGTGGGACAGTCGGAACCGATATGAATGCTATTCCAGCTACTTCGGTAGAAAAAATCGAAATCTTACGTGATGGTGCTGCCGCACAGTATGGCTCAGATGCGATTGCGGGTGTTATTAATATCGTGCTGAAAAAACAAATGGGTTTAAGCGGAAATGTTTCTACGGGTGAAAACATTACTACTTATGATAAAAATTACGCCATTAATTTTTCAAATGGTCAATCAAAAAGTGTAAATATTCAAGATGGTCTAACTGCTCAAATTGGCCTTAACTACGGTTTAAAATTAGGAAAAAATGGTTTTCTGAATATCACGGGAGAATTTGTATCTCGTGGAGCAACCAATCGAACTGGAACTTATACAGGGCAAGTTTTTCCGACAGTGGCTGGCCAAACCGATGACCAAATCATTGCCAGTAAAGGACTAACTCGTAATGATTTTGATATGAGAATCGGTAACTCGGAAGTAAAAGGCGGAGGAATTGTAGTAAACGCTGCCTTACCGATAAATGATAATATCGAAGCCTATGCTTTTGGCGGATGGAATAATAAAAAAGGAAATGCAGCGGGTTTCTTCCGCTATCCAAATTCAGTACCTCTCTTAAATGCCGCAGCCGTTAGTGCTACTGGTCTGAGTAATAGCATCGTTAGAACAAATGTTTTTAGTGTTTATCCAAATGGCTTTTTACCCGAAATTAACTCTAATGTGACTGATATTTCGTTTGCTGCTGGTATTCGTGGAAAAATAGCAAAAAACTGGAACTTTGATTTAAGCAATGTGTATGGTAAAAATATTTTCAATTACGGCGTTGATAATTCCGTAAATTATACCCAAGCTATCGGAACAACGAATTTTCAACGTACGTTTGATGCAGGTGGAAACTCTTTTTCACAAAATACTACCAATTTTGATTTGAGCCGTAAATACGAAACAGTTTTGAGTGGACTTAACTTGGCTTTTGGAGCAGAATTTAAAGTTGACCAATTTGGTACTCGTGCGGGCGAAGAGGCTTCTTGGAAAAACTACAACGAAAAAGCCGTTGGTGTCGCATTAGGCTCACAAGTTTTTGCGGGTTTCTTCCCGAAAGATGCTGGTACTTATAGCCGAAACAGCTACGCACTCTATTCGGATGTAGAACTTGATATTACGAAAGCGTGGGTAGTTTCGGGAGCTTTGAGACTTGAGAAATACTCTAATTTTACTCAAACACCATTAAATTTCAAATTGGCAACACGCTACAAACTGACCGATAAAATTGCTATTCGTGGTGCTATCAGTACTGGCTTTAGAGCTCCATCACTTCAACAAAGTTATTACTCAAAAACCAATACCTTATTTGTTACGATTAATGGCGTTCAGACACCCGTTGAAAGTGCAACATTACCCAATAATAGTAAAGCCGCTGGTATTTTGGGTATTCCGACGCTCAAACCAGAAACCTCTACCAATTACAGCTTAGGAGCAACCGCTCAACTGGGCAAATTAGAATTGACCGTTGATGCATATCAGATTGATATTAAAGACCGTATTATCTTAACCAATAATTTTACGGCTAATGGTGATGCAAATCTTGCTGCTCAATTAACGGCAGTTGGTGCCAATACAGCTAACTTTTTCACGAATGCAATTGATACTCGTTCGAGAGGTTTAGAAGCCGTGGCAGCATATAGCACCAAAATAGGTAAACATGGTCTTAAATTTACTTTAGCAGGAGCATTCATTGATAACGAAGTAATCAAAGGAAGCGATGGCAAGCCTGTAATTAAGGCATCTGAAACGTTAATCAAAAGTGGCCAGTTAGCTAATTACTTTAATCGTGAAGACCAAAGCCGTATTGAAGTAGCCAGCCCTCGTAATAAAATCACGGGAACCCTGAATTACAAATTTGGTAAGTTCGGAGCCATGGTTCGTATGGTGCGTTTCGGCGAAGTAGTTTATTTAGACCCAACCATCATTACCGAAGCCAACTTCGTAGCTAATGCCTTCAATAACGGAACTAAAGAAACCTTAGACCAGACTTTCACACCGAAAACAACCACAGATTTGACGCTGAATTACCAAATTCATAAATCAGCCAACCTTGCCATTGGTGCCAATAACATTTTTGATGTTTATCAAGATGTGCACAAGCATTCGGGCAATATGTCGTTAGGGCGTTTTGTTTATTCTCGCCGTGTGCAACAAATGGGCTTCAATGGTCGATTTGTATTCGCTCGTATCAATTTCAGTTTCTAATAAACAATACTTGACGTAAAAATAAAATCCCTTTGAGCTAAAAACTCAAAGGGATTTTTTGTTTTTTGGAATCTCTAAAAAAGCTTTTTACAAACTTCCAATCAGCTTCTTAATTATCAAGGTCATATTCGGCTCGGCTTTGAAAGCTGCCGCTAAAATATTCTCAATTTCAGCTTTTTTGAGTGTTTCGGGGATACACATATCCGTAATAACCGATATTCCGAAAACAGGTAAATCCATCTGGCGTGCTACAATTACTTCTGGAACTGTACTCATTCCTACGGCATCTGCTCCGAGATTTCTGAGTAATCTATATTCAGCTTTGGTTTCGAGTTGTGGGCCCGTTACGCTCACATACGTACCTGTATGTACGCCCTCAATATCATTTTGAGTAGCAATTAACTTCGCTTTTTCAATCATATCCAAATCATACGGCTCACTCATATCGGGAAAGCGGTCGCCCATGATATTTTTACCGACTAATGGATTTTCGGGCAAAAATAACGCAATATGGTCTTCGATAATCATTAAATCGCTTTCATGAAACATCGGATTCATGCCGCCAGAAGCATTCGATACAAACAATCGCTCAATGCCAAGCATTTTCATCACTCTCACTGGAAACGTTACTTGTTGCATGGTATAGCCTTCGTAATAATGAAAACGCCCTTGCATACAAACTACCTTTTTACCTTCGAGTTTACCAAAAAGTAATTTTCCAGTATGAAATTCGACGGTTGCAATAGGAAAATGAGGAATATCTTCGTAATTGATTGTGTGAACAACTTCGATTTCGGCAGTTAGTTTACCAAGTCCTGTGCCGAGTATAATACCGAATTGTGGCTTAAAGTCACCGATGATTGATTGAATATAAGCGGTTGCTTCGTTGATATGAACCATATTTTTTATTTAGGAATGACGATTAAGGATTTTTCTTTGTGATTTACTCTGAAATATACGAAATTTTCCAGAAAACAGCCGATACTAACACAAAAAAGCATGACCCTTCGAGCCATGCTTCTTATCAATACCTTTCAGTAAATTTCAGCGAATTATAACGCTAAAGTACCTTTGCGAGCTGCATCAACGATAGTAGCTTCTAAGCCTTTTTTGTTGATAGTGCGAAGTGCTGAAGTCGAAACTTTCAATGAAACCCAGATACCTTCTGATTCTAAAAAGAATCTTTTAGTTTTTAAATTTGGGAAAAACTTACGCTTAGTTTTATTGTTAGCGTGCGATACGTTATTACCGACTTGCGTTTTTTTACCAGTGATTTGACAAACTTTTGCCATTGCCTTATTGAATATTTTCTATGAAAAAATGAATACTTTCCTAAAACGGAGTGCAAAATTACACATTATTTTGGAAAGGAAAAAGTATAGTTTAGTTTTTTTTATACCCATACGGACAATGTCGGCACCCATTTTTACAGCAATAACCACGCTTCAAGTGGTATGCACTCGTAAAAACTAAAAATCCGTTCTCATAATAATAATCTTCGGAAGCGTACCTTTGATTTAGGATAGCTCCATTTTCACTTTTTCTTTTACTCACAACTTTATTTATTTTACTGAGAATGTATAACTTAGTGTTCTGTTAAAAAGTTTGAAAATATTCTGATGGAAGTAAAAATTCGCCAAGCGACACTCGATGACGTGAAAGATATTCTGCAAATTTATGCAGAATCGCTTGATAATGGAAAGGTTTTATCGGTTGAAAAAGCCCAAAGAGTATTCTTGAAACAGCAACAATACCCTGACTATAAAGTATTTGTGGCCGAGTATGAGCAGCAACTGGTTGGAACTTTCGCCTTACTTATCATGGAAAACATGGCTCATCAGGGTACGCCATCAGCTGTGGTTGAAGATGTAGGAGTTATACCTGCCATGCAAGGAAAAGGCATTGGAAAAGTAATGATGGAATATGCTCTGAATTATGCCAAAGAAAAAGGTTGCTACAAAATGAGTCTTTCGAGCAATCTAAGACGTGATAAAGCCCATCAATTTTACGAATCGTTGGGCTTTCAGAAACATGGTTTTAGCTTTTTGATGAATTTAACTTAGACGCACCTTTCTATTCATAAAGTATGGTTTAAGTACTTTTTTATCAAAAATAACCAATAGAACTATCAAGTTGATTAGAAGAATCAATTTGACCAATAAATCTGTCGAAAAATTATTGACAACTTCTAAGTTATTTACTCTCGGAATCTCAATCGCTGAATTTGAGTTGGAGAAATAAAACAAAGCCAGCCCAAGAGTTACTACAAAAAATACCGACATCACAGTCAAGAATATCCACGTAAGTTGGCTACTCCATGATTTCTTTTTGGTTGGAGCGTAAGCAATATTTGCCAAAAGATTTTCGGTAAACTCGGGCGATGGTTTTTCAATTTTCAAATCGGCTAAATCGAAATGCACTGCTTCTAACTCTTCAAAGTATGCCTTATACTCCACCGATTCAGACAATAGATTTTGGTGCTGTGACAAAATATCTTTTGAGGCACAACCATCCAAAATATCAAATATTTGTTCGTCAGTTAGCATTTGACTTATCATTTTAGTGCAAAACAAATTTTGTAATTATTTTCGTTCATAACAAACTCTTCACTTCGCTTTTCAAGAGTTTTTTCATTTCATCAGCCAACCGTTTTCTGGCTCGATGAATTTTTACTTTGGCCGTTTCGGCACTGACATTCGTTACTTCGGCAATTTCTTCGAGCGATAATTCTTTTAAGTAAAATAAAGTTATCATGGTAGTATCATCGGCAGAAAGGTTTTGTAAGGCTCTTTGAATGACTATTTTCCTTTCGTTTTTTCTTAAATCATCGGCCGAATCGCTCGAATGACTTACCATAAATGCCTCTGATGAATTTTCAATATCAACTGCCTCTACTTTATTTTTGCGTTTTTGCATCAAAGCCGCATTGAAAACAATTCGATAAAACCAAGTAGTGAATTTTGATTCAGAATTGAAGGAAGACAAAGCCCCAAAAACCTGCATAAAAGCATCTTGAGCTACTTCTTCGGCATCTTCTCGGTTATTCAGAATTCTGTACGCAACCGTAAAGGCATAGTCTTTATGGCGATTAATCAAGGCTGCGTAAGCCGATTTATCGCCAGTCCGAATACGATTGAGTAGGTTTATATCTTTCTGATTATCATTCACAACCAATTTGATGCAGATTGTTTTGAAAAGGTTACGCTTGTGCGTTAAAAAATTAGTTTTAAGTGCTGTGCAAAAAATTAGTTAAGAAAATTCGGGCCAACTATTTCAAACACAAACCACTTATAAT
>JACCEA011245531.1_pt1 | contig 11596 bp, 21 predicted proteins | sample 7449851 | NCBI WGS metagenome assembly JACCEA01 (sample SAMN15323453, study PRJNA562643) | freshwater metagenome | isolation source: river surface water | place: USA:Blue River Watershed | collected 2017-08-18 | reverse complement strand
CTTGGCTAGATTAATAGCATGTCCGCTATTACTAAAACTAACCTTTTTATATTTTGGACCCGGATATGCAACCAACATATTAGAACTTTTTAAATTAATTGGCTTGTTGTCGTAGAAAACTGCCCAAATTCCTTCGCTGCTAAGAATTTGATCGCTTTTATAGTTAGACTTGTTAACATGTTCTAACAATATTGTTGGTTTAGGTCTGGACATTGCTTTATTTCCTTGAACTTTGTATTTATGCCGTAAACTGGGTAGTTTAAGTTAAAATCCGCCACCATCTAAGCTTATTGCAGGTGATTGTGCAACAGCATTGGGTGTACTTTGTAACTCTGCTATGTTTGCAAGTAAATTAAAAATATCAGCATGCAAATTTCTAGCTTCTTCGGCTGACAGCAATAGTTGTTTACTGCCAGTCTGGTTCATTACTTTAACTCGTTCATTAAATGTTTTAATTGCTAAACTTAACTTTTGCATACCAGTTCCTTTGCAATATTGTGCATTTCTTCTTTGGTTTTAAACGGTCCAACATATTGATAGCGGGCCATGGTAATGTTTTTCGGACAAAAGTGTTCGGTCCACTCATTGTTAAGTTTAATTAGATAATAACCAGCACAGAATAAACTTTTACTTTTTAAAGTTTTACTATAGATAGGAAGTTTTCTTTGAACGTCCCATACTTGATTATACGCTTTTCCAGTTACGGGATAACCGTAAACCGTTTTAGTACTTTCTCTTTTTTGACGAATCAAAGAGCCAAATTTGATATTATATTTTTGTTTAAGATTTTTTACGCTAGGAAAGTATTCTCTGTGGTTGTCGTGTACATATGCATATCCACCATCGTCGCGCGCCAGAATAGCAGCAACTTTATTGCCGGACTCTTCGACTACCCAGAATTTATCTTTCACAACAGGTTTAGCAATTAGTTCACTCATGATTTTCTTTTAATGTTCGGTGAGTAATAATTTTACCAATCTCTTGGCCAAGATCTTTATCGTCGGCAACAATATATAGTTCGCCAATACGAGTGGGATCAGTGTGTACCTCTACTATATACCCACCGTGTGCTTCGTGTATATTAATAGTCAATTTTCTATGCGGCAATTTCTTTTCCATTCCGTAAGATCCCATACCACTGATGTCAATAGTTGGCATAACAGTGCCGCCAATTACTCCACTTTGGGCACCAGCCACATTCCAACTGCTAGCGGAATAGGTCATTGTTTCATTTGCTCCAACATAATCGCTTGTGCCACTTGCTTGGCAAAATCGTCATCGTCGTGAATCATGTACAGTGTGCCTTCTGTGCGATCTGTTTTTTGATTATAAGTGCGACTTTCTAAAATGTGTCCACCTACTGCTTGGTACAAACAAAAGTTCATACCGTTTTGTGCCGGTGCCGATCTATCTCTTTCTACTACCGTAGCTCGCTGTAATTGAATCTCGTCGTCTCTTTCTAACCAATTGCGAATTTTTCTTTTTAACCAACGCATTATTTTTTCTCCTCTTCCATGCATAGTGCTTTCATCATTTCAAATTTGTCATTTAATTCTTTAAGACCCGGATGCCGATCCATCATTTCTTTTAACTTTTTCTCTTCTTGCATTTTGTTGTATGCCCATTCCACAGCTTGCTTGGTATCCATACCAAGATCAATTGTAGCATTGCTAGTTAATGGAAGCCATGTTACACCGTCGGATACTTCAATTTGTTGCATGTTGGGATTGAATCTGAGCATGCCGGCACCCACAGCGCCCGGACTCATGTACGGTAAACTAGAATACCCGCCGCTAACTGTAATGTGCTGCGAAGCCGGTGTAATATTTTTAATCATATGTATTCTGCTAACAAAATTGAAACTGTAAAACTAATCATCAAATACACCATGGCATGTGCAAGTTGATCAACCCCAATCCACATCCAAAACCGATCTGAGTCGGTGTTTAATCTAACAGTTGCTCTACGATGAATCAGATCCACGGTGTAATGTAATACTGCATCAAATACAGCCAACATAACACAAGCCTGTAAATTTAAAAAATGCATGAGTATTACATAGGTTAAGGCGCCATGAAGACCGGCATGTTGCAATCCGCCCAGTCTACCAAGGTGCCCTTTGTCTTTAATCATCCGATCACTTTGCCAACAGAAGTCCGCTAAAAAGTGTTTAAAGAATAATAAGACTAATATTAACCAAGTGGTCATAAACTAATTGAGATATTTCTTCCGCCATCGACTGAAATACTTTGTCCTGTGATATGCGCCGAAGCATCGCTTGCAAAGAGCAAGCTAATCCCAGAAATATCCGATGGCTTCCCTAACGGTTTTCCTAATGCATTATTCGGTAATACTATCTTACCTTGTACACTTGCAGCAATAAGATCTTTAGTCATATTACTAGGTATAATACCCGGTGCAATGCAATTAACAGTGATGTTATACATTCCGAGTTCAATAGCCGTTAATTTAGTAAAATGCTCTATACTTGCCTTAGCTAGTTGATATGCTACACCACCTTGTTTAATAGGATTAATCCCTACCATTGAACTAAGATTAATAATCTTACCTTGCTTGCGTCGCATCATTGATTGTTTAGCCACTGCTTGTGTAAAGAATACTGCACTAGCAAGATTAACATTAATCAATGTGTTCCATGTATCAGTAGTAATGGTTTCAAATTGATCGTTGGCAGTATCTGTTGCGCCAACATTATTAACTAAAATATCTATGTCGCCGCACTCTTTAATTATTTGTGTAATTAAATGATCTATGTTACTAATATTACTAGCATCAAATACAAATGTGTGGCATTCGATGTTTTTGTTGGACAGATATTGCTGAGCATTGATTAGCTTGTCTTTGTTTCGTGATATTAAAACAATCTTTGCCCCAGCAGAGCCCAATGTTTCTGCTATAACAAGTCCTATCCCAGATGAGCCTCCGGTAACAAGAGCTAGCTTTCCTTTTAGATTATGCACAACTATAGCCTCTTATAATCATTGATTTAACGTCTTCCATACTTCTTCTTTTTCATATAACTCTTTACAAATATTTGACATAGCTATACAGTATATGTCATTTAAAAATCGCGAGGTAAAGAAATGCGCCAAGTAAACTACCAAACACACCGCCGAAGCCTAAGAATCGCCAAGCTACTGCGGTAATCATACCTTGAAACAAGATCCACATCTGTAAGTCAAGCAATGTAGTCATTTGGGATACTCCGCGCTCAACAGCTCTGCATAATTTGATGAATGTTCGCTTAGTCGATTGAGCTCGTACTTGCCGCAGAACTTGAGAAACTGTGCGCCTACCATGGGACGACTTTTCTTTACAGCACCTGCCTGAACTGTTTCGTCAATTTTGACCTTGATATTTGCAGGTTGTGCAGTAAGATCAACCAAGGTAACATTTCGATTATAATCGTCTAATACTCTATGCTCCACACCGTTGTGATCGGTCCATCGCTGGAGCATGAGGTTGTTCCAGTCAAAGCCCTTTTTATCTTTGTCAGCAAAAGCTTCAGTGAGACCAACTTTGTTCTTGCTACCTTTCGTTCTAACACCGGGGTATGCGGAAAAAACATTATCCGTTGGATCGCCGCGCATGCACTTCTCAAACAAGATCCATTTCGGATTAGGTATGACTTTGGGAGCTTTGGTTTTCTTGTCAATGACCAGTTTACCTTTCTTGTCAAAGATGCCTTCTAGTGTATGAAGCTCGTCGGCAACACCATTATATTGTTGTACATTCGGCGCCAGCAGTTGGTGAAAGTCTGTGTCGGATGAAACAATAACGTGATGGTCATTGGGGTGGTTCCAGATCCAACCAGAGATAAGATCATCTGCTTCGAGCTCACTGTGTTGGAGCACGGTGCAATTAGTTTTTTCAGCAAGAAAAGTCTTAAGATTATCAAAAGCTTCCCAAAAAAGTCGGTCCTCTTCAGCTTCCGCTTCAGTAAGTGCAGCTCTCGCGACTGCACGATTCTTCTTGTATGGTTCATAGAAATCTTTGCGCCATGACCGTCCCTCCAAACAGAATACGACGTGGTCTGCTTGGTGGTCTCTCCATGCTTTGTTAACCGACGCCAAGGTAACATGTATAGCGAATCCTAGTTTGTCCCAAGTGTCTGATTGACGGCTAGCCGAATGCCGAGCGCGAAAGAATGTGTTTGCTGTGTCTACAATTAGGTATCTCATGCACTAATAGTAGCATATTACAATAACTTGGTCAAGTGCGGTAGTAAAAATTCTGCCCATTTTCTATGAGCAGCAGCCCCAAAATGGTAAGATTGATTTGACTCGAATCCCAAATTAGTTAGATATCGCCAATAAGTTAGATTTGGATCGTATGGATCAATATACGAATTGTGCCATTCTTTTTTTGGTTGGTTGCTAAAATCGTTATATGTGTTAAAAAACAAATGCGGGATTTTTAAATCAGACAGTTCGATGTGCAGGTCATGAATTTGGTTGTGTGCATGAGTAGTAGCAGAGTTCCAATCTAAATTAGCAATATATTCTTGATATCGTTCTTTAACTGCGCCGGGCCAGTCGTTACCAATACCGCCGGCATTTACTTGCCAGTAAATGCCGTCATGCAACCATTCTTCTCGTTCCCAAGTGCTCCAACCAATTATAACAGCATCGGGCTTGCTATCTTTAAGGTACTCCCTACTTGTTCTTATAATACGAGAGTTTGAGCTAGCTGATTCTGCATCGCAATGTAGTATAGCAAATAGTTCGTTAGCAATGTTACACCCATAACTAACACGTTCATTATCGGGATGCGGAATTCTACCTAGAGCGTGATAGAATGGATCATCATCGGCGAAACAGTAACTGTTAACAGCTTCTGCACCTGCGCTATGACTATCGCCGTTTACATAAAGAATCAACTGATTTCGGTCCTTCCGTTGCCTAGATCATTTCGATCAACGCGCCGCGGTCTTGCATCAACGGGTTGATTGGCTTCCCACTGCTCAAAATTTTCATTTAGAATATTTCTACAAACACTCTGGAACCAACGATCTACAATTTCAGCTTCGGTATCTTCTTTCTTTTGCATGAATCCGGCTTTTACTAATCGTGCAATAAAGATTTCATTCCAATCTAATTCAAACGCACCGTTGCCAACATCGTCGGCATCTAGCTCTACTTTGATCACACTCACATAAGGTTCACTGGCTTCGGTAGCCAATTCTTTATCAGTTTTTGCTTTTGCTTTTTGCTTTGGCTTTTCTAACCTAGGTTCTTCTTTAACTTTTTTCTTTAAAAAATCAAACATTTCAAATATCCCATCTAAGTACATTTATATAGTACCTTTCAATTTTTCTATTAACCAAATATCTCGTTCCATCCAGCGTTTTTCTCTAAGAAAAATACTTTCGTACAAACTTTCTACCGTCCCGCAATATGCCCATTTGAGCCAAATTATCTGTTTAGTCTGAATACAGCGATGTGGTAACAGCGCAAATGTTAATTTCCATTTTGTGGCGATACGATAGAAATGTTCATAGTCAAACTTCATCAGGTGCCCCATTCGTTTTTAAATAACGGTACTTGAAGTCTATCACTGTAGCGTAGGCCGTGTTTCATTGCTGCTGCTGCCACAACTCGATTGTTCAATGAGTACACTGATTCTACTCCGCCCACTGGCATCAAATATACATGCCCTTTAAATCCTGCATTACGATATTGCTCTACGGCTTTTAATGCATCTTTGATATCTGCCTCACTAGCAACAACCAATTTGAGATAGGTATGCCCCAGTTCCTCGTAGCTGCAAACAATATCAGGTCTAATAGCATCCTCCCACCGTTCACCACTTGCAGGAAGTTTAGCACTTACGCTAAAGGTAAGAGCATTGTATCCTCTGCGACCAAACTTGGGATTCAATGTCCAGTCTAACAAGTAATGTCTAAAATCTTTTGACAGCTCTTGAGTACCGTTAGTTTCGAAAGTAATTTCTTTTAGCTTTTGCATGCGAGGATGATTTAGTAGATCCTCATAACTGCGCTGCCAACCTAGTAGTGGTTCGCCGCCAGTGATAACAAGATGCTCTTCCTTCCACTTACCGTAAGGAAGAATTTCCATAATACGTTCTACAATTGCATCCGAACTTAGCACAGGGCTAAGATCTTTAAATCTTGGGTCCCAAGACGCATAGCTGTCGCAACCTGTAGATACTAGTGGCAATTCCTCATATTTGGTATAAGGTTTTCTTTCGTGCTGTATTGCGACATCTTCAACTTCTGAACTTAGTTCGCCTCTAGGCATACCAAAGCCGGCACACTTGAAGTTGCACCCGAATGTGCGTAAGAACACACTGGGCACACCCATGTAGCGTCCTTCGCCTTGAATACTATAAAATAATTCTGCTACTTTGATTTTGCTCATAATTTACCAGTGGTGTATAATACCTGCAACGATAAACAGGTTAGTGATAATATATACTAGCACAATAGAGGTGCGGATACAAGCAATTTTGTTTGCTTCTGCATCCGTAGTTCCTGCTTTTTCTCCTAGTGCTTTAGCCCAAAGACGCCACATCAATGATTTCTTTTCCCGTCAAAAACACAATTGAATACAAGATTCATTTCTCCGGTGTTAATAACACGATGGAATGCACCGTCAGGTATCAATACAATATCCCCGGGCTTGACTGGAAACGGAGCGTCCGTCTCGTTGCCCACAATCATTTCACCGTAACCTTGTACAAAAAAGTATACTTCCTCTTGACCCTGGTGACGATGTCCTCTTGTACTTTGTCCACGATACAGCTTGGTAGAACTTAGTACAAGATTGTTTAATGTTTTGTTATCTTTAAGTAGGTAAACTTCATTGTCTTTAACAACTTCGCCACCAATGTCGTGTACATTATATTTGATCATGCAAATAGATCCTCATTCCATTCACGATGTCCTTCGCGGAAAGCCATGTTACTTTGTGTTTCACGTACTTCAACACGATAGCACCAAAGACGCTCGGCTTCACCTGGTCCCCACATTTCAGGAATGTAAACACCATTAACATACTTGTACAGCATGTCAGCAAGGCCTTCGCACCCTAAACGCGGTAGCACAACAATCTTGGCCATATTCTTTTCTTGCAACAGTTTAAACGTCTCCATTTCTGGATCATCTTGCGCAACGATTAGGGTATGGTCAAATTGATCTTCGAGGATCTTTTTGAGCTCTTTTAAGCCACCGTAATCAGCAGCCCAATTGCGAACATCTAGATCATCTGTGCCAAAGTAAAACTTCATGCTAAACGAATAGCCGTGAATTAAGTTACAATGACTATCCGCACGCCATTGACGATATGCACACGGAAATGCATCGTGATATTCTTTTGTACTAGTGTATTTGTAAACTCTTGTTGGTAAAGACATGTTATTCTCCTATATTAATTTTAACATAGGCTTGCAGAATTTGTAAAGCGGGAATGAAAGCCAGAAAGGCCGCTGTGTAGACTAATATTTAGTATGTAGTAAAGCCTTCGGCGGCTCTTTCCATTTGCTCTTTGAGATTAGTAGATTGCACATGCTCAAAAAACTTCATAACAAACACACTAGCAGTCGAAGCATCGTTGCCGTGGAATTGCAACCTGACCCCGCCTAATCCATTTTGATGATAATGGCAGGGTTTGGCTTCTCCGTATTGTACATAAGGTTGAGTCCTACGTTTGCCTATAAAATCAAACCATTCTTTTTCAAATGTTGTGCCACCGATCATTACAAACCATTCAATCATTTCTTCGGTGAGTTCATCAATTTCGATCGTTACTGTAAACGGAACACTACACCCTTTTGGTAAGAATATCATTGCTCCCACCAAGCTTCCCAAGGAAATACTACCCATACAGGATTCTCAAGTTTATTGATGGAGATACCCGAATAGTCAACATCTTTAAAATTACTGCTTTGATTATCTACAATAGTAGCAAAGCGAACATTGTCCCCCCAAACATGATCCCAGTCTGGATCAAACGGTCTGCAACTTGCCTTCCAATCATCTTTAATCCACTGTAATGTGCGTCCGCTATCGTTGATATCATCTACAATAAGAATGTTTCGCCTATATGTAGCATCTGACCGTTTTTCGATACCTGCTTGCATATCTGCAGGAATATAACCAAATGCATCTTCGGCCATCCATAAATTACTTTCTGGTCCGTCGATGCTATCGCGGAAACTGGCATCTAATGTGTACATAGGAACTTCGAGGTAGTGACTAAGCATTACAGCTGGACTCAATCCCCCTCGATTGAGTCCTACTATGTAATCCGGACGCCATCCATCGTTGTTTAGCTCTCGGATAATCTTATGGATAGCGGCACGAATTTGTTTATCGGTGTAGTAAATTTTACTCATGTTAGTAAAAATATTTAAGTTCAAGTTGAGTTCTAAATTGGCTGTTATCTACAATCATTCCGGATAGCTTGTACAAAATATGCGAAGTTATTTTGTCTGTGTATACTGCCCTTGCATAAAAGTTAACGGGATTATTAATTGATAACTGTGTCTTAGTATATTGTAAATTTCCGTGTCTGTCAACACTTGTTGGTAGTTCTGCATCTACACCGCCAGAAATAATGTAAGGTCGGATACCACCAAAGATACCAAACTTGGTATCAGTGTACCCATGTTCGGCCCAAACTGCTTGAATGGGATTAACTCTAGTAATAAGACCTGGGGTTATATTCGAAACGGCATTAATGAAACCAAATTGTGATTGCCAGTGGCCTTGTTTATGTGTCACTACTGCTTCAAACAAAGATGTAGAATTCATTGAGCCCCACATACCGTTAAATTGTATCCAGGGATTAAAGGTTAATGCAGTAATTTGTGCGCTAACATAGGTGTCATTGGCTACAGCGATCAAAGGAGTTCCGATGCTCCAATTACCGTCGTTCCCACTAAATCGCATACCGTTTTGGTGATAGTAATTGCTACCGCCAATTAAATATTCGGCTTGGCCCCTAGGAGTAATCTGATCGGGCAAACTATTTCGAGACCAGTAATTGGATAGTTCAACTTGTGTCGCAGATGCGTTAATTGAAAAGTCTCTACCAATGCTATCAGTTGCGAAGATTTTTAATTGATCGGCATCGGCCTTTAACCCAATTACATATCCTGTGACCGCTCGTTGTTTAATCGACAAACTACCAATCGGGGACAATGCAGCATCAATATCAAGAATCTGTCCATTTAAGTATGTCTTAGAAGTTTTAGATAGTACAGTATTAGCGGAAGCATCACTCATCCACGGCCAACGTGATTGTACAGTACTAATAGCCTGACTTGAATTGACCATAGTATCACCAATTAAGCTCAAATATACAGCCATTTGATTATTGCTTAACTTTACAGCAGTTACTAGATACAATTTATTGTCTGGGCTTTTAACAATGTTTAATGTATTTCCTGAGTTTGATACATTAGCAATTGCATTAGTCTGCGCCGAAAAATCTGTCAATACATTTTGATATGCAGCCACGAATTTGTTGTCGCTAGTTTTTAGCAAAATTTGAGAACTATTATTCGCACCACTGTAATCTCCTGCCGTGGGCAACACAATATCAACAAGACTATCACCGTTAACATCCATAAATTTAGGATTGTAACTGACAACAGTGTTAGTGTTATACCCAACCACAACACTATCGGTCATATCGGTGAAATTGCCGTTACCATCATTTTTAAGAAATTGGATCTCGCTATATTTTGGCCATACACTATTTGTCATCGACGGTCGGCTAAGAACAATAGCGTCCATAATACCACTATTGTCCCAGTCGTATGCAATCACTCGAATATTGTGACTTCGATTACCAGACTGGCCTCCCCCAAAATTATAAGAGGCCCACTTAGGTAATTCGAAACGAGGAGTCGGGCCTAGCCCCAACAAGGTAAAGTTTAAGTTATTTAGATTATTAATATTCCACGAATACAGTCCGGGCTTATTTGTTGCATTGCCTTGGTCAACTGCAAGAATAGTCGTTGTTCCGTTATTAAGAAAGTCGGCTACAGCTAAACTACTAGCCCCTGGCATATTTCTATTTTGTTGGGTGTAAGTAGTAAAGGCTCGATTGCCATTGTTAAATGCAAGTACGGTATTCCATCCATAGTCTGCAATAATAATATCTTTTTTTCCGTCATTATTTAAATCAGCTACATCAAAGTCATGTGCATCGACGTAGTTATGTGAATCGGCACGAGCCAGCTCGGCTGGATTAATTGTTATGTTAATAGTCGATCGAGTAAATGTATTATTTAGATTATTAAAAAATACATACGCAGGTCGCATGGTAGTAAGGGCTCCGTCGGAATATGGAGCTACCACCATATCTAATTTTCCGTTATTATCTACATCAGCAAACTTGGCAGAATTGGTACCAGATATAATATTGTCGCCTGCAGTAAACCACGAGTTAGTTTGGTTCACAAGTTGATTATTTTGCCAACCAAATATTGAAATAGCAAAGTTATTCCAGTTTGCTGATGTAGCAGGTTGGCTTTTAAATCCAGTAACAACTACATTTTCGCCGACGCCGGACAATGATGCGGTGGTTACATCAGCAACAGCCGCAGAGACATCAGTAGATATACTATTATAGAGTGGGGTAATGTTTGCAACTTTTGCTGGTGTGTAATACGGGACCTGATAACTGTGGTTAATAAAAGGATTGCTACCACCCCCGCCGCCGCACCCTGCTAGTAAAAAAACAATTGCTATAATTGCAACACGCATAAAAAACCCACTTTGAACTATGATATGATCACAGTTTAACAAAATGGGTCTTTAATGTCAATAGTGTTGTTTTTAATCGCGATCCATAGTAGTTGCTTCTTTAATAAGAGCGACTAGTGCGTCAAGATCGTTGCAAAGGATTTTTGAAGTTACCCAATTATCATTATTGTCACGCCCGCCAATATCAAGCATGTAACCATTGTCGTACATATACACAGTAAAATTATCATTTACTTTGATAAGTTTATCTTCGAGCCTCATTTCAAACCTTTCTTTTTGTTTGCTTCTTGAATACCCTGCGCTATCATTTTTTTAAACATTAGCACTACTCTTTGTTTCTCTTTTTCGGTTAACAACTTAACTACTACTAACTTGTCCTCGTAACTTTTAGCGTTGTCTAAAAATTCTTCTGGTACCGTTATTTTTTTCTTTTTGAATTTTTTTAGATTCGCTTTTACATCATCGTCTGACATTTTTGCTCCTTTTTATTCTATTTAAGATAAAAGGAGAAAAATTGACTTATATGATCTTAAAATAAACGTTGTGCAAGTTTACCAATGCCCACTGCTACTGCAATGATTACAACAAATCCTACTGCTGCTTCAATTAATCCTAAAATTAAATCCATGATTACCTCGGCGCAAATTCCTGTTGCAGTTTAACATTGTCGAAAAACTCTTTCTTTGTTGCAGGATCTGTTTTAAACGCACCTTTTAGCACAGTTGTTTGTGTGAGACTACTGTGTGCCATAATGCCTCTATTCTCGCAGCAACCGTGGGTTGCTTGTATGTATACAGCCACATCCCCACTTCCAGTTGCAAATTCGATTTCTCGTGCAAT
>JACCEA010914628.1_pt1 | contig 11596 bp, 7 predicted proteins | sample 7449851 | NCBI WGS metagenome assembly JACCEA01 (sample SAMN15323453, study PRJNA562643) | freshwater metagenome | isolation source: river surface water | place: USA:Blue River Watershed | collected 2017-08-18 | reverse complement strand
GAGCTTTTGGCCTGGCAACATGTTTTCGTGGATGTAGTGCTGCACGAAGAACCATGCGCCTTGGTTTTGTGGCTCGTCTTGCGTCCACACCAATTCAGTGGCGTTGGGGTACTTCTTGAGTTCAGCAGCAAATGCTTTGTGTGGGAATGGGTAGAGCTGCTCGGCACGCAAAATCGCGACGTCATCAGCACCCAACTCTTCACGCTTCTTGACCAAGTCGTAGTAAACCTTGCCAGAACACACCAACACGCGTTTGACCTTGTCGGCTTTGAGCGCTTTGTTTTCTGGAATGACGGTTTGGAAACCACCTTTGGTGAACTCAGACACAGGCGATGTCGCGTCTTTGTTACGCAGCAAGGACTTGGGTGTGAAGATGATCAAAGGCTTGCGCAAGTCGCGCACCATTTGGCGACGCAACACGTGGAAGATCTGGCTAGCCGTGGTGGGCTGCACGATCTGCATGTTGGTGTCAGCGGCCAATTGCATGAAGCGCTCCAAGCGTGCAGAGCTGTGCTCTGGACCTTGGCCTTCATAGCCGTGAGGCAACATGACGGTCAAGCCGTTGACACGGCCCCACTTCACTTCGCCGGAGGCGATGAACTGGTCGATCACCACTTGAGCGCCGTTGGCGAAGTCGCCGAACTGGGCTTCCCAAATCACCAAGGTATTGGGATCGTTCGAGGCGTAGCCGTATTCAAAACCGAGCACCGCTTCTTCAGACAAGATCGAGTCGATCACAACGAAAGGTGCTTGGTTTTCAGTCACGTGTTGCAACGCAACGTAAGTGCCTGTATCCCACTTTTCACGCTTTTGGTCGTGAATCACAGCGTGGCGGTGTGTGAAAGTGCCACGGCCGCAGTCTTCACCCGACAAACGCACGGGGTAGCCGCTGGCCACCAACGAAGCGAAAGCCATGTGCTCGCCCATACCCCAGTCGACGTTGACTTCACCGCGGCCCATGGCTGCACGGTCGTCATACACCTTCTTCACCAAAGCGTGAGGTGTGACGGTGTCAGGGATGGTCGTGATTTTCTCGGCCAAACGCTTCCACTCAGTCATAGGAATGGCTGTGTCAGCAGCGTCTGTCCACTTCTTTCCCATGAAGGGTGACCAGTCCACAGTGAACTTGGTTTTGAAGTTGCTCAACACCACATCGCCCACGTGCTTGCCTGCGTCCAATGCGGCGCGGTAAGCCTTGACCATGTCGTCGCCCAATGTCTCGCCCAAGCCTTGTGTGGCCAACTTGTCGGCGAACAGCTTGCGAGTACCAGGGTGAGCGGCGATTTTTTTGTACATCAGCGGCTGAGTCAGCGCTGGTGTGTCTTGCTCGTTGTGGCCGAGTTTGCGGAAACACACGATGTCCAACACGACGTCCTTGCGGAAGGTCATGCGGTACTCGAGGGCCAATTGCGTGGCCAAGACCACGGCTTCTGGATCATCACCGTTGACATGCAACACAGGGGCTTCAACCATCTTGACGATGTCGGTACAGAACACGCTCGAGCGCATGTCACGTGGGTCAGAAGTCGTGAAACCAATTTGGTTGTTCACGATGATGTGAACGGTGCCGCCTGTGGTGTAACCACGGGTTTGCGCCAAGCACAAGGTTTCTTGGTTCACGCCTTGGCCGCCGAAAGCGGAGTCACCGTGGACCAACACGGGCAACACTTGGCTGCCTGTTGGGTCAGCGCGGCGGTCCATACGGGCGCGCACAGAACCTTCCACCACCGGGTTGACGATTTCCAAGTGAGAGGGGTTGAACGCCAAAGACAAGTGCACAGGGCCGCCTTTGGTGGACACATCAGAGCTGAAACCTTGGTGGTATTTCACGTCACCGGCTGGCAGATCTTCAGGTGCTGTGTGGTCGAACTCAGCAAACAAGTCGGCTGGCAACTTGCGCATGGTGTTGACCAACACGTTCAAGCGACCACGGTGGGCCATGCCAATCACCACTTCTTGCACGCCTTTGAGACCGGCTTGTTGAATCAACTCGTCCATCGCAGCGATGAAGCTTTCGCCGCCTTCGAGTGAGAAGCGCTTTTGACCCACGTATTTGGTGTGGAGGTAACGCTCCAAACCTTCAGCGGCGGTCAAGTTTTCGAGAATGGTTTTCTTTTGGTCAGAGTTGAAGTTGGGTTTGCTGCGAATGCTTTCCAACTTCTCTTGCCACCAACGCTTTTCACCCATTTCTGAGGTGTACATGAACTCTGCGCCCAAAGTACCGCAATAGGTTTCACGCAAAGCGTTGAGCAATTCGCGCAAGGACATGCTGTTCTTGCCGAAGAAGGTGTTGCTGGTATCGAACACGGTTTCTTGGTCGGCATCAGAGAAGCCGTAGAAAGCGGGATCGAGATCAGGAATGTTAGGACGTTCAGTGCGCTTGAGTGGATCGAGGTCTGCCCAGCGTTGGCCCACGTTGCGGTACGCAGCGATGAGCTGCTGCACAGCGGTGCGCTTGCGGCCCATTTCAGCGTTCTCGCTGGCCATGACGACTTTGGTGCCGCCAGCTTTGGCGCGTTCAGCAAAGGCGTTGATGACGGGCATGTGAGGCACGTCTTTGGCGTTTGAGCCATCAACTGCGGGCACATGTGACAACGCGTCAAAGTACTCGCGCCATGAATCTGGCACGCTGCCTGGGTTGGCTAGATAGTTTTCGTACATCTCTTCGACGTAAGGGGTATTGCCCCCGAAGAGATGGGTATTGCCTGAATAGGCTTGATAGACGGTTGTCTCACTCATTTTGCGCTGACCTCCGTTCCCCTGCAGGGAACATTAGTTGGTTGGAAAAAAACCTCTGCGACACGGCTGGACCGGTTAGCAGATGCGACTGTGGTCAGGATTGACCTAGTGCATCCATGATTGTGCCACCGAAAACCCAGCCGTGGTGCCAAATTAAACGATTTGGTCTTTGATTTGTTGCAAAGCAGTTGGATCGTCGATGGTCGTCAGGTCACCGGGATCACGCTTTTCGCACACCGCTTGGATGGCGCGACGCAGCAATTTGCCGCTACGGGTCTTAGGCAGGGATGTCACAAAGATCACGCGGGCAGGACGCGCCACAGCACCCAACTGGCCATCCACCACTTTCATGACTTCGGCTTCCAAGGCTTTGTGAGCGGCTTCATTGGTCAAACCGGAAGCATCCTTGGCAATGGCAAACGCCATGGCCACTTGGCCTTTGAGCTGATCGGCCACACCGACCACCGCCACTTCAGCGATGTTGGGATGGCTAGAAATGCTCTCTTCAATCTCGCGGGTACCCAAGCGGTGACCCGCCACGTTGATCACGTCGTCGGTACGGCCCAAGATGAAGTAATAGCAGTCTTCGTCGCGCACAGCCCAGTCAAAGGTGCTGTACACGAGTTTGTTGGGCACCGTCTTCCAGTAGGTGTTGACGAAACGGTTGTCGTCGCCCCAAATGGTTTGCAAGTTGCCGGGAGGCAATGGGCCTTCGATGGTCAACACGCCTTTTTGGTTGGCGCCTGTGAGCTCTTCACCCGTTTGGTCATCGACCAACTTGACGTTGTAACCGTACACAGCCTTGCCAGGTGAGCCAAACTTGCTCGGCGCTTTTTCGACGCCGTTGCAGATGGTCAAGATAGGCCAACCGGTTTCGGTTTGCCAATAGTTGTCGATGATGGCTTTGCCGTTCAGGCCTTCAGAAATCCACTTGGCCGTGGGCTCATCCAAAGGCTCGCCCGCCAAGAACAAAGCCTTGAGGGTGGACAAGTCGTACTTGGTGAGCAAAGCTGGGTCTTGCTTTTTGAGCACGCGAATCGCGGTCGGTGCGCTGAACATGACGGAGACTTTGTACTTCTCCACCAAGCTCCACCAGATGCCGCCGTCTGGGCGAATGGGCAGACCTTCGTACATGATGGTGGCCATGCCGCCAATCAGTGGACCGTAGATGATGTAGCTGTGGCCCACCACCCAACCGATGTCGCTGGTACAGAAGAAGGTTTCGCCGGGCTTGCCTTGGTAAATATTGGGAATGCTGGCCGCCAAAGCCACGGTGTAGCCACCGGTGTCGCGCTGCACGCCTTTAGGCTTACCTGTGGTGCCCGAGGTGTACAAGGTATAGCTGGGGTGAGTGGATTCGACCCACTCGCAAGGCACCACGGTGTCCATGTGCTTGGCGCGCTCTGTGGCGTAGTCCACATCGCGACCTGCGACGGGTGTGAACGCCGCCAATTTGCGGTCGACCATGATGACGCTGGATGGTTTGTGTGCCGACAAGTTGATGGCTTCGTCCAACAATGGTTTGTAAGGCACGCCTTTGCCACCGCGTGAGCCCGCATCAGCGCTGATGATGACTTTGGGTGACGCATCTTCAATGCGGGTAGCCAATGAATGAGAGGCAAAACCGCCAAACACCACCGAGTGAATCGCACCTAAACGCGTGCAAGCCAACATCGCAAATGCGGCTTCGGCAATCATGGGCATGTAGATCAAGACACGATCACCTTTGGTGACGCCCAAGTCTTTCAAGATGGCCGCCATGCGCTGCACTTCGGCATGCAATTCGCGGAAGCTGTAGGTGTGCTCTTGGTTGGTTTCGGTCGAAACAAAAATCAACGCGGCTTGGTCAGCGCGGTCTTTGAGGTGACGGTCAACGGCGTTGTAACAAATATTGGTTTTGCCACCGACAAACCACTTGGCAAAAGGAGGGTTGCTGTAATCACAGATTTGTTGGGGAGGTGTTTCCCAATCCACCAATTTGGCCTGCTCAGACCAAAAAGCGTCACGGTCCTCAATGGATCGGCGGTGAAAATCTGCGTACGCAACCATCTACTTCTCCTAAAAACGAATCTGTACTGAATTCATAATTATGAGAAGGACGGACTTGCAACAAGCTGACTTTTCGGGTGGGTAAATACCCTTCCCCAGAAAATTACTTAATCAGCGCTTGGATTTCTTTGAAGGGGTCGGCCTCTGCCGTGCGCAACCATTCAAACAAGACCATCTCAGTCGTCACCAGCTCAGCACCCGCGCCGGCCAAGCGGTCAAACGCAGCGTCACGGTTGCGTTCGGTGCGGGAGCCGCAGGCATCAGTCACGACCCAAACGGCGTATTCCTCTTCGAGCAGATCCAAAGCGGTTTGAAGCAAGCACACGTGCGCCTCGCAACCCGCGATAACAATGCTTTGACGCGTGGGCTCTTGCGGTACCGCTTTTTGCAAATGCTTGGGCAAGCTGCGCGCATTGCCAGCTGGCGCACGTGCGGCGGGGCGCAGCAGTTCGCTCAAGCCATCGGGGCAAGCGCTGAAGCTCATTTTGGGAATGGTGCGACGGCACAAAGCGCGCAGCTCGGCGGGGTTTTGCCCCAACTTATCTGGGTTTTGTTCCGTGCCATAGGTCGGCACTTCCATCCAATGGGCCGCTTGTGCCAAACGCATGGCATTGGCCAAGACCAAATCGGCCTCAAAAATAGCGGGCATCAGGCGGGCTTGGTAGTCCACCAGCACGAGTTGGGATTCTTGGTCGTCGAGCAACATGCAAATTACAGGTAAGTGAATGAATGCTCTGAGTATCGGCGATAGGCAATCCACCTCGGATTAATACCGTTTACTTTAGGATTAACCCCAGGTAAATCAATGACTTACGCGATGTATTTGATCATTTTCAACAGATTAATCGGTTAGACTAGTAAGTTATGTTGAAACGTACCCTCCTCATTCTCTGCTGCGTCGCCAGTGCACATGCTGCACCGTCGAACAATGCTGCAGACGATATTGAGCGCTATTTGGCCGAGCGCGGCATTGCCGCGCAAATGGATCAAGTGCGCCAATCAATGGGGGATAAAGCGTCTGACTTGGTGGGCAACGCCATGACCTTCTTGGGCGTACCTTATCGTCGTGGCGGCACCAATGCCAGCACGGGTTTTGATTGCAGTGGTTTTGTGCGCTCCATGTTTGAGCAAACCGTTGGCAAAGTCCTGCCTCGTCGCGCCAGCGAACAAGCAGCTGTCACCGAAAAAATCGACAAGCAAGATTTAAAGCCTGGCGACTTGGTCTTTTTTAACACCATGCGCCAAACCTTCAGCCATGTCGGCATCTATGTCGGTGACAACAAATTCATCCACTCGCCTCGCCCTGGCAAGCAGGTCAAAGTCGAAGACATGCGTGATGCTTATTGGGATCGTCGATTCACAGGCGCTCGCCGTGTGCCCGCCACTGGCAACGACAACTAAGCGCTTGTAACGCTGAGCTTTAAAAACGCTCGCCTTCGGCCAAATAGCGCCAAGCGCCCTCTTCTAAATCACCCAAGCTCACGCGCCCTAAGCGGATGCGACGCAGCGCCAAAATTTCCAAACCCGCGAGTTCACACAAATAAACCGCAAGCCCAAGGTGTGCGCCTTTCACGGCGAGACGCAACTTGCTGCGCTCAGAGTTGGCACTGCCCACACTGATTTTGAATTCGGGCAAACGCAGACGCTCATCTCGCTTCGCGCGCTCAATCGGGCGCAAAGCATCAGGCGTAACTTCGCCGCGTACATCGACGGTGAGTTCTTGCTCAATGAAAGCCATGTCTTCCATCAGCTTGCGCTGCACACGGAAATCTTGCGTGAAAGCCACCAAACCACTGGCCTCATACTCCAGCGGCACACTGGCATCGAGTCGGGTCAAGTGGCTTTTTAAAAATCGAACACCACTGTGGTCTTGCTTGCTGTGGCGTTGCGCGGTGAGCAAGCTGCGCACGTTTTGCGGCCCTTTAGGCGCACGTGCAGGGGCAGAACGACCTGCCGCCACGCGCCCCACTGGCTTTTGAGCAGGCAATGGCTCTAGGCCATCGGTCCAACCCACAGGCTTGTTCAAGATCAGCGTGACAGACAACAAGTTGAGCAAACTCGCGTTCGCATCCATCGTCACGTTTTGCGTGGTCACACGAAACTGTGGCTCTTGCACCACCACGCTATCCACGCGTACAAAGCCTGCCTCAATGTATTGCTCGGCTTCACGACGCGAACAATCGCGCAGCTGCATGATGCGTTTAGACAGCCGTTCACCTTCGGAGGGTGGGTGTCTCATAAGTTGACTGGAATTCATAAGGGCTGAATCCTCCCACAGTTAGTCGTTGTATCGTTCAGGTCTTCACTTCTTTCTGGAGAGATTTCGTTGAACTTGGCCCATTTACTCCAACGCATGGCGCGTCAACACCCAGAACGGGCTGCGATTTTTCATGGCACACACGTTGTCGCTACCTATGCGCAGTGGGCACAACGGTGCGGGCATTTGGCACAGCAGTTTGAAGAAGCGGGTCTCAAGCCCGGCGACCGCGTGGCTTTGTTCATGCACAACCACCCGCGTTACCTAGAGGTGATGTTCGGGGCGTGGTGGGCCGGACTGGCCGTGGTGCCCATCAACGCCAAGCTGCATGTGCGTGAAGCTCAGTGGATCATTGACAACGCGCAAGCCAGCTGGGCGTTTGTGACATCTGACGTCACCACAAACATCACCACCGACATTGACGAACAACTGCAAGGCTTGCAACGCGTGATTGATGTCGACTCACAAGAAGCCAATGACCTGTGGGCTATCCCTTCACAAGCCAACGCAAAGGCCATGGCCCCAAGCAAGTTCATCACCGAACGCCAGTCAGACGATCTTGCGTGGCTGTTCTACACCAGCGGCACAACGGGTCGACCCAAGGGCGTGATGATCACCCACCGCAACTTGATGACCATGGGCCTCGCCTACTTCACCGATGTCGATGCGGTCAATTCGCAGGATGCCATCGCCTACGCAGCCCCCATGTCACACGGTGCAGGCTTGTATGCCATTCCACATCTGATGGCTGGCGCACGCCATGTGGTGCCTGCCTCAGGTGGTTTTGATGCTGAAGAGCTGTTTGAGCTCGGGCAAGCCGTGGGCCCCCTGTCGCTGTTTGCAGCCCCCACCATCGTGAAACGCTTGGTGGATCATGCCGAACACAGCCACCTCACGCCCACCGATTGCGCGCACGCTTTCAAAACCATCGTCTATGGTGGTGCGCCCATGTATGCCGCAGACATTCAGCGTGCGCTGCACATCATGGGGCCGCGCTTTGTACAAATTTATGGGCAAGGCGAAAGCCCCATGGTGGGCACAGCGCTGTCGCGTTTTCATTTGAGCGACACCAGCCACCCCGAACACGCCCAACGTTTGGCCTCGATTGGTGTGGCGCAAACGCCTGTGCAAATCCGCATCACCGACACGCAGGGCCACGACCTACCTTTGGGTGAAGTGGGTGAAGTGCTCATCAAAGGCGACAGCGTCATGGCTGGTTACTGGCGCAACCCCGAAGCCACGCAAGCCGCCATTCGTGATGGGTGGCTTTTTACAGGCGACATGGGCTGCCTCGATGCACATGGTTTTCTTACCCTCAAAGACCGCAGCAAAGACCTCATCATCAGTGGCGGCTCCAATGTGTACCCACGTGAAGTCGAAGAGGTCTTGCTACAAGCCCCTGGCGTCAGTGAGGTCGCGGTGGTGGGAGCGCCCGATGCTGAGTGGGGCGAAACCATTGTGGCGTTTGTCGTGCTTCAACCCGGTGCAGCAGTTAACGCCGAAGACCTAGATGCGTTTTGCTTGAACGAAATTGCCCGTTTCAAACGTCCCAAACGCTACGAGCTGATCGAGAGCTTGCCCAAGAACAACTACGGCAAAGTCCTAAAAACCGAATTGCGCCAAATGATCACACCATCCTAGTGGTATGGTGTCGCCCCATGCATACTCAAATAGACCACCTCGTCATTCTTGCCAAAACCCTAGAGCAAGGCGTGCAGTGGTGCGAAGACACACTGGGCATCACGCCGGGCCCTGGCGGTGAACACACCTTGTACGGCACACACAATCGCTTGTTCAAAATCGCCTCGCCAGCCAACCCCATGGCCTATTGCGAAATCATCGCCATCAACCCCGCCGCTGTTCGACCCAAACGCGCCTGCCCCACACGTTGGTTCGACATGGACAACCCCGCTTTGCAAAAGGCCGTCGCCAAAGAACCGCGCTTGGTGCACTTTGTGGTGAATACGCCTGACATTCGTGCCGCACGCATGGCCATTCGCATGCAAGGCATTGACCGCGGCCCAGCCGTTGCCTGCAGTCGGCGTACCAATCGTGGCACGCTCAATTGGCAAATTTCAGTACGCGCTGATGGCCAACGCTTATTTGATGGCTGCATGCCCACACTCATTCAATGGGGCAAACCTGACGCGACGGATCCACTCAAGCTCCACCCACGCAACACCCTCACCCGCTCTGGCGTGACTTTGCAGAGCATCGAAGTCACACACCCTAGCGCTGACAAACTGCAAGGTGCATTTGATGCGATTGCACTTCAAGGCATTTCAACGACTGAAGGCCCTGCCAACCTCAAAGCCACGCTGCAAACCCCCAAAGGCGTTGTCGTGTTAGAGAGTTTGGGGCTCTGACACAAAAGCTCAATCGTCTTTCGGCAGCGTGGCCAGCAGCGCCATTCCTGCAGCCATCACTGCAGCCGTCAACCATAGGGCACCTTTGAACGTACCCGTGGTTTGTGCCATATAGCCAGCCACCACAGGGGCCAAAATTTGCGCCACACCATAGCTCAACGTGAGCTTGGCCATGGCTTTACCTGGGTTGCTCGGCGCACGCCGCCCCGCCAATGCTAGGGTGAGGCTCACAATGCCAATGAATGTGGCCCCATACCCCAACGCTCCGACCAATGCCGCCCACAATTCACCAGACATGGCGGGCAACATGACTGACAAGGTCTGCAAACCAAACGCCAGCAGCAATGCTTGTTTCTCACCGACACGGCGTGCAACCAAATCCCAAATGAACACCGCAGGCATCGCTGCCATGCCCACCATCGCCCAAGCCAACGGCCCCACACCTGCCAAAGCGGGTTCGCGCTCGACGATCGCCACCGTGAATGTGGCACTGATGACAAAGCCCCATCCCGCAGCGAAATAGCTGGTCACCATCGTCCACGTCCAACGACGCGACCCCAGAGAACCAGACGCCGCATCATGCGAAGCCTGCACAGAGGGCGGCACAGGCGGACGCCACTTCCACGCAGGCACAAAAAATACCAAGCCCAATGCGGCAAATGCCAGCCATTGGTCTGACCATGTAGGCCACCACCGTGCCAAGGCCCACGCGCCGACGGCCGACACCACAATGCCCAAACCCAAACCAATGAAATACAAACCCAACTCAGGCCTACGGCCTTGTCGGATCAACCAACCCAACACCAAGCCGGAGCCGAGCAGCATCCCCGTTGCACCACACAAGCCTCCGACATAACGTATCAAAGCCCATGCAGGCATCCAAGTGGTGAGCGCCATCGCCGCCACCGTCAGCAGCGCCATCCACAGACCTGCGCTGTATAGCCAGTGCCGCCAGCGGACATCTTCAATCCATGTTGCAGCCAAAGCACCGCTCATATAGCCTGCGTAATTGATCGCAGCCAAGCCGCCCGCAGCAGCATCGCTCAAACCTGTTTGTGATTGCAAGCCTGGCAACAGTGGCGTGTAGGCAAAGCGTGCCAACCCGATGGTCAAGACCAAGCCACAAATGCCACCCGTGATGACTTGCCAAGGATGAAGATGTTTGTGCGACATAGATGCGCACAGTATGCCGCGCATCATGACGCTCACGTACCCACTGCTGTCACACGGGTGCGCGAGACATGTCAGCGAACCAAGCGTTGATGTCTTTGGGGCTGGTCAAGGTGCGCACATGCGTATAGGCTGCTTCGGCCTCGGGGTAATGCTTACGCAAAAAGTTCAGCCACTGCTTCAATCGCCCTGCTTGGTGTCGCTCACTCACATGGCCCGACACAATTTGCCAAAACGTGAGCAGATGGGGCGGTAAATCTTGCCAACGGACCTCTGGTGTGGTGTTTGGCAAACCTTGGGCGGCTGCATCGTGGGCTTTGATGGCCCAACCCAGCCCGGGGTTGGTGACGATGCCTCGACCCAACATCAAGTCAAAACAACCAGACTCTTGACGCGCTTGCAAAGCATCTTGCAGCGTCCAAATTTCCCCATTGGCCACCAGCGGTGTTTTTACTTTGGCTTTGATATCGGCAATGCGATGCCAGTACGCAGGTGGGCGGTACGCATCTGCTTTGGTTCTGGCATGAACCACGATTTCGCTGGCTCCACCTGCCTCTAACGCCAACGCGCACTCTTCTGCGCTGCTGTCGTCATTGAAGCCCAAGCGCATTTTGGCCGTGACCACTTGGTGTTCCGGTACCGCCGCACGGACGGCACGCACAATTTGGTACAGCAGCTCAGGGTCTTGCAGCAGCACCGAGCCACCGCCATGTCGGTTCACTTGTTTGGCAGGGCACCCAAAATTCAAGTCCACCCCATCACAGCCCATTCCCGCTACGCGTGCGGCGTTGTCAGCCAAACATTGCGGGTCTGACCCCAACAACTGAGGCCGCACGGGCACCCCCGCTGCAGTTCGCCCGCCGTGGTTGAGCTCAGGCATGATGCGCAAAAACGTGCGCTCTGGCAGCAAAGTACCGCTGACACGAATGAACTCTGACACACAACGGTCGACCCCACCAATGCGGGTCAGCACATCGCGCAGCACAAAGTCGAGCAGGCCCTCCATCGGGGCAAG
>JACCEA010984352.1_pt1 | contig 11598 bp, 10 predicted proteins | sample 7449851 | NCBI WGS metagenome assembly JACCEA01 (sample SAMN15323453, study PRJNA562643) | freshwater metagenome | isolation source: river surface water | place: USA:Blue River Watershed | collected 2017-08-18 | reverse complement strand
ACCGGAAAAGTAAGAATTGATGATGCGATATTTGATTTTGAAAGCATAAAACGAGCTCAGGTTCAGATTGAATTCAATCGACCCAAAGAAGAGAAATAGGGGCGAGATAAATGAATGTTGATATGAAAGTACTTGAAGCTCTCACTATAGACCGCGATATTCCTCTCGAACGACTAATTGATGCAATCGAAATTGCGGTCAGAATTGCCTATGGCGAAATGGAAGGTGCGAAGCCATCGGCCTATGCCAAACTCGATAGGGCTACTGGTGAAATTCGGATAATTGTTCCTGAGTTTGGTCCAGATGGTGAAAAAATTGGAGAGCATATTGATGATCTTCCAGGCTTTAGTCGAATAGCTTCTTCCACGGCTCGTAAAATTATTAAAGAGAAGATGCGAGCCTCTCGCGATGCAGAAATAGTCGGTGAATTTAGTGCCACTGTAGGCGACATTGTTTCTGGTGTTATTCAACAAGGCCGTGATCAACGAATGGTTTATGTTGACTTAGGAAGAGTTGAAGGAAAAATTCCGCCCCACGAACAAGTTCCGGGCGAGATTTATAATCATGGTGATCGAATTAAATGTTTTGTAGTTGAAGTTAAACAAGGAATGAAAGGCCCGGAGGTTCTACTATCTAGAAGCCATCCAGCGCTAGTAAAACAATTATTTGCTCTAGAAGTTCCGGAAATTCGAGATCATGTCGTAGAAATAATGGGCGTCGCCCGAGAATCTGGCCATCGAAGCAAGATTGCAGTTCGTTCATTAAGAACTGGTGTTAGTGCTAAAGGTGCATTAATTGGACCAATGGGAGCACGTGCACGTTCTGTAATGGATGAACTTCATGGCGAGAAGATTGATATCGTCGATTGGTCAGAGAACCCAGTTGAATTTGTCGGAAGCGCGCTAGCTCCGGCTCGAGTTACATCAGTAGAAGTTGTAGATCAAGCGACTAAATCTGCCAAAGTAGTTGTACCTGACTACCAGCTATCGCTAGCAATCGGTAAAGATGGACAGAACGCCAGATTGGCAGCGCGCCTTACCGGCTGGCGGATTGATATCCACTCGGACGCAACGGGCGTTTAGCCAATCCCAGCCCCCACGAGGTATGGTTGCGCTCTAGATTCACTAGCCAGGTTTTGAAAATCTGGATTAACAGGAGCGAAGGCAATGGCACTCAAATGAGCACCACAAGATCATGAGTAGGTCAATTTAGGCTTCGCGGAGAACGCGGGGCCACAGAAGGAGAGAAGTGGCAAAGGTCCGCGTTTACGAATTAGCAAAAGAAATAGGTATGGAGAGCAAGGACGTCCTTGCAAAGCTCCAAGAGATGGGCGAGTTTGTTCGCTCTGCATCCTCTACTGTCGAACCTCCAGTTGTTAGAAAGTTTTTAGAGAAGTATCCACCTGTAAATAAGCCAACTGTTGAGAAAGTTGCAAAGAAAGCTCCAGCAAAGAAAGCTGCACCAAAAAAGAGCGAACCTGTTATTGAAGAAGTTGCAAAAGTTCCGGCAAAAGATATTGAAGCGGTAACTCCTGAAGTTCCTGCAGCGCCAAAACCAGTTCTTCCATCTATTCCAAAACCACCTGCTGCGAGACCAGGAAATAATCCATTTGGAACTTCCGGTGGAATTCCACGTCCACCAAGACCTGCAGCTAGACCAGGAAATAATCCATTTGGAACTTCTGGAAAACCACAATCTGGAAATAACGCGAGACCGCCACAACGCGGTCCATTAGCAGGACCACGTCCAGGTTCAGTAAGACCTGGTTTTGCAGCGCGACCTCAGAGACCTGATCAGAGAACGGATCGTCCAGGTGCACCAAGAACTGCACCTGGTAGAAGTGGCGCACCAACTCCTTATCGAAATCAACCAGCACAACGTCCAGGTGGACCAGGTGCAAGACCAGGTTTTGGTGGACCTTCACGACCTGGCGGAGCACGACCTGGCGCTGGCGGTGCATTTGGAAAAGGTGGCGGAAAGAAAAAGAGTTACAAGAGTAAGAAAGCTTTACGTGAAGAGATTGACAATATGGAAGCGCCAACAATTGGTGGCGCAATTGTTCCAAGAGGCGATGGAAATACTCCCGTTAAGTTACGCAGAGGTGCATCACTTGCTGACTTTGCCGAAAAAATCGGCGCAGATCCAGCAGCACTAGTTTCAGTTCTCTTCCATTTAGGTGAAATGGTTACAGCAACTCAGACAGTTGACGAGAGCACATTAGAAATGCTCGGCAATGAATATGGCTACAAGATCACAATTGTCTCTCCAGAAGATGAAGACCGTGAAATTCTTGAGCAATTTGATATCGATCTTGAGAAAGAATTAGCCGATATCTCGCCAGACGATTTGGAAGTTCGTCCGCCTGTAGTAACAGTTATGGGTCACGTTGATCATGGTAAGACTCGTCTACTTGATGCAATCCGACAGACTGAGGTTGTTAAGGGTGAAGCTGGTGGCATTACACAGCACATCGGTGCCTATCAAATTCACCACGATCACAATGGTGTAAATCGTGCAATCACATTCATCGATACACCAGGTCACGAAGCCTTTACCGCTATGCGTGCGCGTGGTGCCAAAGTAACCGATATTGCAGTGCTAGTAGTTGCAGCTGATGACGGTGTTATGCCGCAGACAATCGAAGCTTTAAATCACGCGCAAGCTGCAAATGTTCCGATTGTTGTTGCGGTAAATAAAGTAGATAAAGAAGGCGCTAACCCAGGAAAAGTCAGACAGCAATTGACTGAGTACAACTTGATTGCTGAAGAGTACGGCGGCGACACATTATTTGTTGACGTTTCTGCAATTAGCGGAAAGGGCATCTCCGAACTAATTGATGCAATTCTCTTAACTGCAGATGCCGCAATTGATTTACGTGCGATTCACGATGATGATGCTCGAGGTGTTGCGATTGAAGCTCACCTAGATCGCGGTCGCGGTCCAGTTGCAACAGTTCTCGTGCAACGCGGAACACTTAAGACCGGTGATGCCATTGTTGCCGGCTCGGCATTCGGTCGAGTTAGAGCGATGATGGATGAATTTGGCAAAGCTGTTGAAATTGCTGGACCTTCACGTCCAGTTCAAGTTCTCGGATTCACATCTGTTCCAAGCGCTGGTGATAATTTCATCGTTGCGCCAGAGGATAGAACTGCACGTCAGATTGCAGAAAAACGTCAAGCTGGCGAGCGCCATGCTGCACTTGCAAAGGCGAGAAAGAAAGTTTCGCTAGAAGATTTCTTGGAGAAATCAAAGGTTACAACTTTGAACTTAATTCTCAAGGGAGATGTGAGCGGTTCTGTAGAGGCTCTCGAAGATGCTTTGCTGCAGCTTGATGTCGGTAGCGAAGTTGATCTACGAGTCATTCACCGTGGCGTTGGTGCAATCACAAAGAGCGATATCACTCTAGCTTCGGCCTCCGGAGCAGTAGTTGTTGGTTTCAATGTTAAACCAGAACCACAAACAGCTACCTTCGCGGATGAAGAGGGCGTAGAAGTTCGATTCTACTCAGTGATCTATAAAGCAATTGAGGAGATTGAAGCCGCGCTTAAAGGACTTCTCAAACCAGAGTTTGAAGAAGCAACAATTGGCTCTGCGGAAGTTAGAGAAGTATTTAAGTCCAGCAAGTTCGGAACAATTGCCGGATCTCTGGTTACGACTGGAATTATCCGAAGAAATGCAAAGGCACGTGTACTACGTGACGGCGTTGTTGTTGGCGATAATCTGGCGATCGAATCACTTCGAAGATTTAAAGATGATGCGACGGAGGTTCGTGAAGGATACGAGTGCGGTATCGGACTTGGATCATTTAAGGATATTCAAGTTGGCGACTCAGTTGAAGTCTTCGAGATGCGCGAGAAGAAGCGTGCATAATGGGAAACTCGCACCGCGCAGCTAAAGTAGCCGATCGAATAAAGGTTGTGGTAGCACAAACTTTAGAGAACAAAATTAAGGATCCAAGACTTGGTTTTGTAACTATTACTGATGTTCGAGTCACGGGTGATTTGCAACAAGCCTCAATCTTCTACACAGTCTTGGGCGATGACGAGGCGCGGGAAAACACGGCCAAAGCCCTTGAAAGTGCAAAAGGTTTGTTACGAACCGAGGTAGGACGCGAACTCGGAACTCGAATCGTTCCGACTCTCGCTTTCTTTGTTGACGCTCTATCTGAGACAGCTCGTAACTTTGAAGATTTACTTGATCAAGTTCGCAAACATGATGAAGAAATCGCACATCTAAGAGATTCTGCGAAGCCAATAGGTGGTACGGATCCATACCGAACTAATCGAGTTCATGAAACCGAATGAATTCCGAAAGCGGTTTCCTAGTAATTAATAAGCCTTCTGGCATTACAAGCCATGATGTCGTTGCGCAATTACGTCGCAGGTTAGGAACAAAGCAAGTTGGTCATGCTGGGACACTAGATCCAATGGCGACAGGAGTTCTAGTTATTGGCATAAATAACGCCACAAAGTTTCTCCAATATATAGTCAATGGAAGAAAGAGCTACATCGCAATTGTTCGGTTGGGAATCTCTACCATTTCTGATGATCGAGAAGGCGATGTTGTTGCCACAGCCGATTGGGGCGCAGTTACAGATCAAGAAATAGAGCGAGAATTGCAGAAGTTTGTTGGGATAATTAATCAAGTGCCAAGCTCGGTTTCAGCAAAGAAAATAGCCGGAGAGCGCGCTTATGATTTGGTTCGAGAAGGTAGGGAAGTTGAATTACCGGCCAAAGAAGTAGAAATCGAAAAACTAAAGATTTTAGCGATTCATCGGAACGAACATTTAGATGTTGAAATCGAAGTTTCTTGTTCGGCGGGAACTTATATCCGTGCCATCGCTCGAGATCTAGGTAGAGCACTGGGAGTAGGCGGCCATTTGATTGAACTGCGAAGAACCGAAGTTTCACCTTTCTCAATCTCTGATGCCGGGGATATCGAGAGCGCACCAATCCTTTCGCTAGCGACGGAAATTTCTAAATTCATGAAAACACGAAAATTAACTTTTGAGGAGATAGCAGAGATTAGGTTTGGACGCAGAATTGATAAGTCCGAAACTCAAGGTCCAATTGCAGGTATCGGGCCACGTGGCGACGTGGCAGCAATATTGGAGAATAGAGATGGCAGAGCTCAACCGATAACGGTCTTCAATTCGTGAAAGAATTAGCGTGATGAGTAAGAGCATTGAAATGTCATGGCATGGTGAGCCAATCACTGGAGCTGTTGTCGTAATTGGAAATTTCGATGGCGTGCATAAGGGACATCAGCAAATTATTAAGACTGCGCAAGTTTTTAATTCACCAATTGTTGCCCTCACTTTTGAACCGCATCCAGCAAGCATTGTTTCGCCGTCACGTGTGCCATCCGAATTACTTCCGCTATCAGAACGGATCAAGAATCTAGCCGAAACAGGAGTAACAAGTGTTGCTGTAATAAAATTTACTGAAACCTTTTCAAAGTTGAAACCCGAGGAATTTATTTCAGAAGTTTTAGTAAGCCGTCTCGCCGCATCAGCAATAGTAGTCGGTGCAAATTTTCGATTTGGCAACCGTGCAGCTGGCGATGTTAAATTCTTAAGGGAAAACATTTCGGTAGAAGTTAAAGCTATTGATTTAGAAAGTGAATTGGGAACTTCAGTCTCTTCCACCAGAATTCGAGAAGCCATTCTGGGCGGTAACATCGAAATTGCCCGCGAACTCTTAACCCGGCCACATTACTTAACTGGTTTAGTTATCCACGGAGAAAAACGGGGAAGAGAAATAGGCTATCCGACTGCAAATTTGGAAATTGCTGCCAATGCAACTATTCCTTCAGATGGTGTCTATGCAGGTTGGCTCACTGTTGAAAACAATAGATGGCCTGCTGCAATTTCCATTGGAACTAATCCAACTTTTGCGGGAGTCAGAAGTAGACAAGTAGAAGCGTATGCACTTGATAAAAAAGATTTAGATTTGTACGACAAATTAGCTAAAGTGGAATTTGGCTGGCGGTTACGCGACACAATCAAATTTCCTGGCCTTGATCCTTTACTGGCGCAAATGAGAATAGATTGCGATAAGGCGCGAGAACTAACCCAGATTTAAGCGGGATTTTCTCCTGGATTTCACTCCTATAGATACCGCTGGTAGATTTTGCTCCGAAGCGAGAAATCGTGCGTTCGTGATAAAGACCGAGGGCCCTCGTGAAAGATGTAAAGGAAATAGAAAATGGCATTAACAGCTGCCGAGAAAAAAGAAGTAATTAACAAGTTTGGCGCCTCTGCATCGGACACAGGAAGCCCCGAGGCACAAGTTGCATTACTTTCTACACGAATTGAGCAATTAACAGAGCACCTCAAGACAAATAAGAACGATCATCACAACCGTCGTGGCTTATTGCTTCTTGTTGGTCGCCGTCGCAGAATTTTGCAATACCTTGCAAAGAAAGATATCGCTCGTTATCGCGCGATCATCGACAAACTCGGCATTCGCCGTTAGTTTGTAATAATTTAAAAACTTCGCGGACTAGTTGACTGGTCCTCGGTGGTGGCTTCCGGAAGATTGCCGTGAGCTTCGATCGAAGATCCATTCTCTAGAAGCCGCGAAGATTTAGAGAATAGGAGTGACCCATGGAGGGTCAAGATGTTAAGTATGCCGTTGCAAAAATTGATAACGGTAAATTTGGAAAACGAGAGATTCGTTTTGAGACTGGTCGCCTAGCGCGCCAAGCAGCAGGAACTTCTGTTGTATATCTGGATGATGAAACTATGTTGCTTTCTGCAACAACAGCTTCAAAAAATCCAAAGGATCAATTTGATTTCTTTCCTTTGACAGTCGATGTTGAAGAAAGAATGTATTCAGTTGGTCGAATCCCTGGTTCATTTTTTAGACGAGAAGGTCGCCCTTCCGAAGACGCGATCCTTACCTGCCGTCTAATTGATAGACCATTAAGACCATCATTTATTAAAGGACTTCGTAACGAAGTTCAGATTGTCGTTACGGTCATGGCGCTAGATCCAGATCATATGTATGACGTAATTGCGATTAATGCTGCATCTATGTCAACACAATTGGCAGGCTTGCCATTCTCCGGGCCGATTGGTGGCGTCCGAGTTGCACTGATTGACGGTCAATGGGTTGCCTTCCCAAATCACAGCGAATTAGAGCGCGCTACTTTCGATATGGTCGTAGCGGGCCGAATCGCTGGCGACGATGTAGCAATCATGATGGTTGAAGCAGAAGCAACCACAAAGACAATTTCATTAATTGCCGATGGTGCAGGCGCTCCAACTGAAGAAGTAGTTGGCGCTGGCTTAGATGCAGCAAAACCATTTATTCGCACTCTCTGCGAAGCTCAACTCGAGCTTGCAAAAGTTGCAGCAAAGCCAACAGCAGAATTTCCGGTTTATTTGGATTATCAGGAAGATGTCTATAGTGCTGTCGAAAAAGCAGCTAAAGATCGCTTGAGCAAAGCTCTTACGATTGCCGGTAAACAAGAACGTGAAACTGAACTTGATGCAATCTCAAATGAGATTAAAGAGAGCATTTCGCCACAATTTGAAGGACGTGAAAAGGAAGTACCTGCGGCGCTTCGCTCTTTAACTAAGAAGTTGGTCCGGCAGCGAGTACTTCGCGAAAAGATACGTATCGATGGACGTGGCTTGAAAGATATTCGTCCACTTACGGCAGAAGTTGAAGTCTTGCCACGAGTACACGGATCAGCTCTTTTCGAAAGAGGCGAAACACAAATTCTTGGCGTAACAACTTTGAATATGCTCAAGATGGAACAGCAGCTCGATACTTTAAATCCAGAAGATCATAAGCGCTACATGCACAATTACAATTTCCCACCTTATTCAACGGGAGAAACTGGACGTGTTGGTTCACCAAAGCGTCGCGAAATTGGACATGGTGCACTTGCGGAACGTGCTTTGCTTCCAGTTCTGCCAACTCGTGAAGAATTCCCATATGCAATTCGCCAAGTTTCTGAGGCACTTGGATCAAATGGATCAACTTCTATGGGTTCAGTCTGTGCATCAACTCTTTCATTGCTAAATGCGGGCGTTCCGCTAAAAGCGCCAGTTGCAGGTATTGCAATGGGTTTGATATCTGACGATGTAGATGGCAAAACAGAATATGTCGCGCTCACCGATATCTTGGGCGCAGAAGATGCATTCGGCGATATGGACTTCAAAGTTGCAGGAACTAAAGACTTTGTAACTGCCCTCCAACTAGATACCAAGCTTGATGGAATCCCAGCAAAAGTTTTGGCAGCTGCCTTATTGCAAGCTAAAGAAGCGCGTCTTGCGATTCTAAATGTTATGAATGCAGCGATTGATCGACCAGATGAAATCAATCCGCTTGCACCACGCATTATGAGCATCAAGATTCCAGTTGATCAAATCGGTGCGGTGATTGGCCCTAAAGGTAAGGTCATCAACCAGATTCAAGAAGAGACTGGCGCTGAGATCACAATTGAAGATGATGGAACCATCTATATTGGTGCAACAAATGGAACAGCGGCAGAAGCTGCAAAGGCTCAAATTCTTGGTATTGCCGATCCAAAACTCCCTGAAGTTGGCGAGCGATACAACGGAACCGTCGTGAAGTTGGCCGCATTTGGTGCATTTATTAATCTGCTACCCGGAAAAGATGGGCTATTGCACATCTCTCAGATTAGAAAGATGCATGGCGGAAAGCGAATTGAAAATCTAGAGGACGTCATGAAAGTTGGCGATAAGGTCCATGTTGAGATCGGCGAAATCGATCCAAAGGGCAAACTTTCATTGATTCCTGTTCTAGAAGAGTCAGCGAGCGAATAGTTATGTCAGTGCGTAAGACCGTACATTCAAGCGGCTTACGCATTGTCACTGAAAAAATTCCAGATGTCAGAAGCGCGGCTTTTGGCATCTGGGTAAATGTTGGTTCGCGAGATGAGTCACCTAAAGTTGCGGGAACCTCACACTTTTTGGAGCACCTGCTATTTAAAGGCACCAAGCGACGATCAGCGCTTGAGATATCGGCAGCTATTGAAGCTGTCGGCGGTGAGATGAATGCCTTCACCACCAAGGAATACACCTGTTTTTATGCACGTGTTATTGACAAAGATTTACCGCTAGCGATCGATGTAATTTCTGACCTAATAACTTCCTCTGTAGCAAAACCTGATGATGTAGAAGCAGAAAGAAAAGTTGTCTTGGAAGAGATTTCGATGCGAGATGATGATCCATCAGATTTAGTGCATGATCTTTATGCTGAAACATTCTTTGGGGATACGCCACTTGGCAGACCAATACTTGGAACAAGTAAATCCATAAAGTCGCTGACGAGAAATTCCATATTTAATTACTACAAAGATAGGTACTTGCCGCAAGACATCGTAATTTCTATCGCAGGCAACTTTAGGCGTGGAAAAACTGTTGACCAAGCTATTGAGGCAATTTCTAAAGATGATTTCCTGCAGAATGGAAATGGAAATGTTTCGATGCGCGAAGATATCAAAGCGCGAAAGCAGAGTAAGAAGATTGGATTGATTAAGCAGGATACAGAGCAGGCCCATCTTTTTTTGGGAGTGGATGGAGTATCTCGAAGCGATTCACGTCGCTTTGCCATGAGTGTTCTTTCAGCAGCGCTCGGTGGTGGAATGTCTTCAAGATTGTTCCAAGAGATAAGGGAAAAACGCGGCTTGGCCTATTCAGTTTATTCTTATGCACAACAATTTGCAGGCGCTGGCATGATTGGGTTTTACGCAGGCTGTAACCCTAAAAAAGCAACTGAAGTTGTATCTCTTATCCGTGAGACCCTTCATGATGTTGCAATAAATGGTTTGACTCATGAAGAACTCGAACGCGCGAAAGGCGCTGTCAGTGGTGCACTGGTATTGAGTCAGGAAGATACGGGCTCGCGCATGAGCCGAATTGGTAAGAGTGAATTAGTTCATGGTGAAGTCCTGGGCTTTAATGAGATTTTGAGCGCAATATCTGGGGTTGATGGAAGTGAAGTTCGCAAACTTGCCGAAGAGTTTTTGACCAAAGATCCATCCCTTGCAGTTGTGGGACCATTTGCTCGAGAATCTACCTTTGAAAAGGTGATGAGGTAATGGCTATAAGAGTTGCAGTTGTTGGAGCTAAAGGTCGAATGGGCCAAGAAGTTTGCCGCGCAATCAAAAAAGATAAGGATCTCGAATTAGTTGCGGAAATCGATTTGAATGATTCACTTTCTATAGCAGTTGATGGCAAAGCAGAAGTAATCGTTGATTTCACAAACGCTACTGCAGCATTGAAAACGGCTGAATTTGCGATTGCCAATGGCATTCACCTTGTAATAGGAACAACAGGATTTGATAAAGAAAATTTAACGCAGATTAAGAATTCTCTCGCTAAATCACCAACGACTGGTGTTTTGGTTGCCCCGAATTTTGCAATTAGCGCCGTTTTAATGATGCAATTTGCGGCAACTGCGGCGAAATATTTTGAGTCGGCAGAAATTATAGAGTTTCATCATCCGGAAAAAATAGATGCCCCTAGCGGTACCGCAGTGCGAACTGCAGAGATGATGACCGAATCACGGAGTGCAGCTAACAGAGCGCCGATGCCAGATAAAACTTCAAAATCAATTCCTGGAGCACGGGGTGGAAAGGTAGGGGATATCCCAGTTCACTCGGTTCGGATGGCAGGATTGGTAGCTCATCAAGAAGTAATTTTCGGCGAGCAAGGCGAGACTTTAACAATTCGCCACGATTCGTTAGATCGTTCCGGCTACATGCCTGGCGTACTTTTAGCTTGTAAAGAGGTAGTTAGGCATCCAGGATTGAAAATTGGCCTAGAGAATTATTTGAAACTAGATTAGGAGAATTATGTCAGAGCAAATCACGATGTACGGTGCTGAGTGGTGCGGAGATTGCAGACGCTCCAAAAGGTTTCTCGATGCAAACAACGTCCAATACAACTACATTGACGTAGAAGCTGATCAGTCAGCTTCGGATAAAGTAATTGAAATAAATGGTGGAATGCGTTCAATCCCAGTAATTACCTTCTCCGACGGAACACATTTGACTGAACCATCTGATAATGCTTTGAAAGCAAAGTTAGAAGAACTCGGTTTACTTTAATCAAATATTTCAAGCGAATTAGATTCTTACCATAGTAATTTAGCACTCGTAATTCTCTATATTTAATAGGTTTATCCTGCGATTTAATTGTGATTTTATTGCGATTTAGATACAACTATTTGATGTGAAGATTCATTCGTCCCAATGAAATGGAGTCGAATGTGATCTATGTTGTGAAAGCACAAGCTTTTCTTCGAACCCCACTAGTTTCGATGATTGTCGAGGGCGAAGACTGGATGGTCGGTTTTGATGATGTGTTTTCCGAGATGCCAGATGGCTCCGTTGCTGATTTCGTTGCTCTAAATAATTATCCGATTTCTAGATTAATTGTTCACGATTCAAATTGCTATCAAATTCAACTTGAATTGGGTGCATTCGAGGGAATCAAACCTAGGGTTGATTTGGAGGAGCAGAAACTCATTGTGGCAGGAGAAAAAACTGAATGTGCGAGAAAGCAAAACGAGAACTACCTACAAAAAGGTATCAGTGCGCGAGGGTTCCGCAGGAGTT
>JACCEA011826588.1_pt1 | contig 11599 bp, 9 predicted proteins | sample 7449851 | NCBI WGS metagenome assembly JACCEA01 (sample SAMN15323453, study PRJNA562643) | freshwater metagenome | isolation source: river surface water | place: USA:Blue River Watershed | collected 2017-08-18 | reverse complement strand
CTGCTCCACTAAACCTGGCCGCTGAAATGCGACAATCTCACCTGAAAATAAAGATCCAGATAGATTGATGACATATCTATTGACTCGATCATCGTATTTAATAACCTGGAAAAGTTGATAATTATCTTCATTATTTTGGCCATTCAACACTACCCTAAATTTAGAGAATATTGAATTTAATCCGGGGTGAATCATTCCCACAAAATTAGTCATAGAAAGAAACCCAGCAATCAAATCCCCCCCCACTTTCTCAAGTAAATTTTTAAAACCGCAATCACTTAAAACAAATGACTTAAGTGGATAGGAGTAATTCTTTAAAAAAAATGGGCTGTGCTCTGCAATCCTAGGAGAATCCAATAACTGAGGGCTACCTATCACTTCGCAAGATAATTGATTTACATTTAATGATTGAGGCTCTTCCTGGTAGCTATAGCCATCTAACTGAATCGTAATAACAGTTTTGTCATTTACGAATCCCCAAATCTGCCAATCGTCAGGCCTTAAATTATTTTTATATAGAATAAAATTTACCGAATCATCAATCTTTACAAAACTCTTGAAATTTGTAGTAATAACTTTAGGCAGAGTTATGTCTAGAATAATCTCATCTAGTGCACGCAAAAAAAGCAACATGCCATGGACAACACATCCTGCAGCTAAAGATCTCCGAGAATATGATAAATCGACATGAAGTGGATTAGCATCCCCTGAAAGTCTAGCAAAATTACAGCAATCCAAATGGGAAAAGATATGATTAAAATGGGATATCGCTGTATAGCCATTTAACCTCATATTTACTCTATTGTAATTTTGAGAATTTCCCAAGGCTGCAACAATGGGTAACTAATTTCATACCCTCCTATAATCTGAGTTCCACCTCTCTTGGATACTCCTTTAGCTAATTCAGCATTTATCGAATCCAGGAGATTCTCATCTTTAATCCAGGTGACTTTAGCTTTAGGTTCAATCTCTTTTAATACTTTTTCGATATATGTAAAACTATATATAGTCCAAAAATCACCGCTTAACATCCCTCCAAATTCATCAAATATTTCAACCTCGGAGACATCGACACTGTCGTTATTTTCACAACTTTGACCACGCAAAATACGATAGTTGCTATCTGAAAAATAGCTTCTTATAAATATTGTATTCGCTGACTCAATAAATTTTTTGAGAACATTTTTGGCATTTTTATAATACATAAATGAATTAAAGCAAATAAGTAAATCCGATTTACATAGTGGCTGTTGAGATTCAATATCGTCCTGTATAAACTCAACTAGCCCCTTCTCGATCTCCTTTTGCCAAACTTCTTTTCCAGCGACAATCATTCTCGAATCAATTTCAAGACCTACATATTTTTCAATTGGTATACCCTTGTTTTGCAAAGTCTTCAAATAGTGGCCCGTAGCACACCCCACATCTAATAAGCACCCAATTTTGCCCTTATTAGAATTTGAAATAATCAATTCCTTAATAATTTCACAAAGCCTTATTGCACAGCCCATATCGGGAAGATTGCCAAGCGCTCTTTGTCGCATAAGATCAACATATGCTGAATGAACAATTTGAATGCCAGCGCCAGATAAGGAAATGTCGGATTTCTTGTTCACTATATACAGCCTTATATTGATTTAATTAAAAAAATTAGAAAAATAAATGTAAAAACTTAGTTAACCTAAGAACCGCGTGACCATAAGCTATTTCCTGCGCTTCCCTTGTCATCCCACCAATATGTGGAGTAATTATGACTTGGTCAGACATCTCAGCATATTTCAACAGTGGGCTATTTTTGCGATTACGAACCTCATCTGCTAGGACATCTGTGGCTACACGAGACATAGGATTTAATTTTAGAAAATTCACCAAATCAACTTCATTAATCACATCTCCGCGAGAAGTATTAACTACAAGAATATCTCTCTTCATTTTATTGAGTAAGAAATTATCAAACATTCCAATCGTTTGCTCAGTTACATGAACATGGATGGCGATAACATCAGATTGACTAGCAAGGCAATCAAGGCTATTAACCTGTTCAACACCTACGTCTTTAACTATCTTAAAAGGGTCAAATACCATGACTCTAGATCCAAATGCCAAACAATACTTTGCGTACATGGACCCTAAACGACCATAACCAACAACGCCAATTGTTAGACAATTCATTTGTCTACCAATATATTGCGTGTAATCCCATTCACCTTGAAGTACAGAATTATGGCCTCGAACAACATGCCTTAAACCTGCTAAAGTTAGAGCAAAAGAAAGCTCTGCTGTGGAGCTAATCTTATTTATAACATCTCGCTCCTCTGTCAAAGCCAATATCGATAAACCTTTCTCACAAGCATAAGACTTGTCAATATGATTTGTACCCGTTGATGCTGTACAAATCACCTTCAAGCGAATCCCAGCATCAATAATATCTTTACCTAAAAAAATACGAGACTTATTTGGATTTGTGAAAATTACGTCATATTGGTCAATGCAACTCATAACTTCTGCAGGAGCAGGGTCATCCATGTAGGTAACATCACCTAATTTTTCAAGTTGCTCAGATATGCCCCTGATATGCTTAACAGGTGTAATAACAAGAATTTTATGTTTCAACTTACAAAATCTCAATTTTTTTAATGTGAGGTCTAGGAGCATTTGCAAGTAAATGTTCAGCAACTAGGAAATCTATTTCATTATCAATATTGATTGCGCGCGCAGGATCCAAAAAATAAGGCCGACTCTCAACAGAACCATAACGACGTCCGTCAGTCATCAAATGATCTCTTCGCAAAGCATAAATTGAACCACTACGAATATAAGCATCCGGTTTTAAATCCTGCCTTCGTGACTCAGCAATTTCCGGTAAACAAAAATCAACAATTCGATCATCTATTATTTTTTTTACTCTGATTGGGTGATGATCATCAAGCTGGTGTACAGCAATCACAGAATCAGCGCCTGTGCTCAATAACTTCTCTATACAACAATCAATGTCACTAACTGTCTTCATGGGGTTGGTACACATCAGCTCAACCACGTAGTCATATCGACAACCATCTTCATTTTCAACCCAATTCACAGCGTGCTGGAGTGCAGCAACAGAACTTGCCGTATCTGTCGAATATTCAGGGGGGCGCAGGAATGGAGCATCAGCGCCATATGCAATTGCAACTCTTTGAATTTCCCTATCATCTGTAGAAACTACATAGCGAGAAATATACTTGCTAAGCCTTGCCTCGCCTATCGTATAAGCAATCAAAGGCACTCCTTGAATGGGGCGAATATTCTTTCTAGGAACGGATTTTGACCCACCGCGTGCTAATGTTACAGCCAACACCTTCATTTAGCTCTCACTCACAGACTCTATAAAACCATTGAAAAAAGAACTCTCAACATCACGAAGGCGTAGGGTATATTTCAACTCTTCAAGAGGCAACATTCCAACTCTTTCACCAACAAGCTTTCCGGACCTAATAACTGTAGCAGCACTAACTGTTCCAAGACCATAAAGCGCCTTATAAACAGGATCCCGTTTAGATCGATTTTTCATAGATGTATCAGTTTGCTTAAATTGATTAGCATCATCATGAAACCAGTAATGTCCATAATCAACATAACTTGCGAATACAGTGTCATAACCCTTGTATTGAGCGTCGACAATTAGTTCATCATACAACCCCTTAGGGTAAGACAAATATTCATAATTCGCATAAAGAATTAACTCAGGATAATCGCCAGAAAACTCAATTATGCGCAATGCTTGCTGTAAGAGCTCATCGATCCCAATTAAATCAGCATTATTAATTAAACCTCTATTCAACCACTTGGCACCATTTACACATAGTTCGGGTTGACTTGAAATCACGTATACACTATCTACATAACGAGAAGCAATTAAGTTATCAACAGTTTTTCTTAAAAGAGAATACGCTCGAGTTTCCAAATCAATATGCCCCTGAATGGGAACGATTGCAATGATATTTGCATTCTCTGGCTTAAATGAGTCGGGCAACTCGCTGACAACCTCTTTATCCACTTTCTCTATAATTGAAACAACACCCTGAGCCCTTTCTTTGTTGTTGCCTTGATGCAGGCCATGGTAATGATAAACAGAAGGCTCAGGGTCATAAGCGAGTTGATAGCCCTTAGCAATAACTTCTTTACCCCAAACTCGGTCTTCGATATTTGTAACGCTCTCATCAAAAGGAATTTGCTCCCAAATATCTCTGCGGAAAATGCTATTAGCGTTATGGAAGAAATAATCCTTAACTTGCGTACGACGATCTTGTCCAAAAACAATAAGCAAATCACGCTTATCCAAGGGGTCTGTAAAACTAACAGGTAGCTGCCTACCATAAACGCCGGCTAGCTTTGGATTATTTTTAAAATTATCTAAAAACGATGCTAGCCAATTTGTTGATTTTGGAACGCAGTGGGCGGACATGCACACTATGAATTCGCCACTTGACGCACGCACCCCTTCGTTAATGGCATGCCCAGGACGAAACTGCTCCACTTTAATAATTTTTGCCACGGGAAATCGATTAACAATATCGAGCGTCTGATCAACGCTACAGTTATCTACAACAATTACTTCAAAGTCTTTGTAATCTTGCTTAAATACCATTTTCAAGCAATGCCCTATCCATCGCTCTTCATTTTTAGTTCGAATAACAATAGATACCTTAGGCATAAATTACTTAAACATTTCTAAATTCAATAACTCATCTTCTGGAATATCACAAACTGCCCGCTTACCTATAACAAGATGAGCCTCTTTATAAGGTATACCAGTACCTGGATTACGATAAGTGACCATTTCATTTGTTATGGTTTCACCTGCTGCAATTCTTACGCTGGAGACCATTGAGACATGATACTTTTTACGCGTAATCAACTCTGTAGAGGAAACTTCTTTTTTGCCAGAACCAATAATCTTGGGAACAGCCCGAATATCTCTTACCATCGACACCAATTCATCAGGCTCAAGCGATATTTTATGATCAAAACCAACCATTGATTTGCTCAATGTAAAATGCCTCTCAATAATTTCAGCGCCACGAGCAACGGCCAATAAAGATGGTAAATAACCTATTTCGTGACCCGAATATCCAACTTTTACTTTATAACGCGACTTGAGGGTATCAAGCATTGCCAAATTACAATCCTCTAATGGAGTGGGATAAGAAGAAACGCAATGCATGATCGCTAGAGGTGACCCAATAGAAGAAAATATTGAAACAGCACGATCAATTTCATCTAAATCAGCCATGCCAGTAGATAAGATAGTTGGATGACGTTTTTTTGCCAAATACTCAAGTAAACCAATATTCGTTAAGCTATGGCTAGCTAACTTATAGCCATCAATACCTAAATTCTCAAGAAAATCTACAGCGTCAATATCGAAAGCCGTAACCAAAAAATCTAATTTTTTTGATTCAACATATTCTTTAATTTCAATATACTCCTCAGCTGTAAATTCTAGATGTTCGCGAATCTGACGATATGTTTCACCAAACTCAGGAAATCTATTGTCAGGAGCATCTAGAATAGCTTTTACTGCCAACTTATCAACTGTTCGCTTTTGAAATTTAACAGCATCAACCCCCGCTACTGCAGCGACATCAATCAACTTTTTAGCAATCTCAATTGAACCGTTATGATTCAAACCCGCCTCAGCAATCACATAGCATGTGTTTTTTTCAAGAAAGTCCATGTTTTTCAATTTCTTTATCCTTATTTGGAGGGGTTAATAAAATAGGAGTTAATCATTTACTCCAATCATAGCCATTTTCCTAAATTGATCACTAGAAATCATTAACTCATCATATCTACCACTACATGCGACCGAACCACCTTCAAGATAATAAATCTTCTCGCATTCTCGCACCGTTGATAGTCGATGTGCCACTATTACTAAAGTAATTTCATTACTTAAACCATGAACAGCATCCATAACTGCCTGCTCTGTTAAAGTATCTAATGCGGAGGTGGCCTCATCTAACACTAAAATTTGGGGCTGACGATATAGAGCTCTGGCTATACCAATTCGTTGACGCTGCCCCCCAGAAAGACGAACCCCTCTTTCTCCAATCCTTGTAAGATATTTTTTGGGACAATCTTTCTCCACAAAATCGCTTAATTTAGCAAGTTTTGCAACCTCCTCCACGAGTTTTAAGTTAATCTCGTTTTCAGGTACTCCAAAAGCAATATTAGCAGCTATCGTATCGTCAACCAGAAAAATGTTTTGGGGGACATAGCCAACAATTTTAGACCAACTAGGATAATCATCGATTGATAAAGCTTTACCGTCTACTTTTAGCGCTCCAGACTGTGGTGGTAGCAATCCAAGAATAATATCAATAGCAGTAGTCTTACCCGAGCCAGTTGGCCCAACTAAGCCAATAGATGATTTAACAGGAATAACAATATTCAATCCATTTAGGGCGGGGCTTTTTGCATTGGGATATGAGTAGAACACTTCCTCTAGTTTTAATAAACTAAAAGGCTCTATAACTTTCAACATAATTGGTTTGTGATCTTTGTTAACGCTATGGTATTGAAAATGAAGACTCTCCAGCATGGGGGAAACAAATCTCAACTGTGAAAAATATGCGAAGATTTGTTGAAGTGCAGGCATCAAGCGATAACCAGCAACACCGTAGAGAGCTAAGATAGGCAGGCTAGCAGAATAATCTGCAGACATACCGAGCAAATAAATCACTACCAACAACATACCTCCAAATGCAATAACTTCCATTGCATAGCGAGGTAAAAAAAACATGGTTTTGGCGATCACTTGGTTTTGTGCATAGCTTTTTGCAGCAGTATCATAACGACGAAGAAAAATTTGCTCATCATTATGTACCTTTATCTCTTTAATCCCGCCAAAAATATCTGTGATAGTTTTAAATCTTAATTCATTCGAATAAACCCGTTTTTGACCAAGATTTCTTATTTTTTTCCTAATAACTATATAGGTCAAGAAATAGGCTAAACCTAGAACAGTTATTACACAAAACGCTAACAAAGCGTCAACAAAGAACAGCAAAGAAAAGATCGCTATAGACGCTAAAGCTTGAGCTACAAGCTGAAGCATTGGCAAAAAATAACCGCTCACAACTTGCTCAACTTCACTCAAGACAACCTTACTCAAGGATGCACTGTGCCGATTTAAGAACCAATCATAGGGTTGTCTAAGATAGGACGATAAAAATCTCTCGCCCAAAGAATACTCACAAAAGAATGTAAATCGCAGTATTGCCCAGGCAGTAAAACCTTTAATCAATATTGATATTAGTAGAAATATAAAAGTTAGTGATCCTATAAATATCAAAAATGATTTTCTATCTTGAAAATCTAATCCCGAAAATACTGCACTCAAATACTTATTCGTATCAATAATATTTGGATTCGCCGCCACTGCCATAAACGGCATTACTGAAGCAACGCCAAGAACTTCAAGAATTGACATAAAAAATATCACGACAAGCAGCATGACACCATATCGCCGTTCCTTGGGCGTCATTAAATCAATTGCATACGAAATAAATTTAAAGTTCATCTAGGCTAATTTAAGGTGTTTCATAAACGCCAAAACTTAATGCCATCTTGGAAACTTTGATGCCTCACTGGATAAGCGGACTTAATATCAATAAAGACACTTTTGGACTTTAACTTTTTCAAAATGCGCTCAATTGGCATATCCATATAGTAATCATGAGAAACGGCAGCCACCATGGCATCTGCCTCGGGAAGCTCATCCCAAGATGTTAAATCAATACCATATTCTTTTCGAGCATCATCAATGTTAGCCTTTGGATCGTGAACAAATACAGTACATCCATACCCAATTAATTCACCGACCAAATCTGCGACTTTTGAATTCCTGATATCAGAACAATTTTCTTTAAAAGTTAATCCTAAAACAATTACTTTTGATCCTTTAATGCTGCTCCCCAGATCTATCATTTGCTTAATAGTTTGTTGAGCAATGAAATTAGGCATTCCATCATTAATTCGTCTTCCAGCCAAAATTACCTGTGGGTGATAACCCAACATTTCAGCTTTATGAGTTAAGTAATAGGGATCAACGCCAATACAGTGGCCACCAACCAATCCAGGCCGAAATTTTAAAAAATTCCACTTTGTTTCGGCAGCATCCAAGACCTCTTGCGTATCAATCCCAATTCTCTGAAAAATAATTGACAACTCATTCATCAAAGCAATATTTAGATCACGCTGAGTATTTTCTATAACTTTTGCTGCCTCAGCCACCTTGATCGATTTTGCACGGTGTACCCCAGCGGTAATAATAGACTCATATAAATCACCAACCATCTCCAAAGTAGCCTGATCATCACCAGATACCACTTTGATAATTTTTGTAATAGTTCTATTTTTATCGCCTGGATTAATGCGCTCCGGACTATATCCGATATGAAAATCTTTCATCCAAGTCATTCCGGAAAATTTTTCCAACAATGGAATGCATATTTCTTCAGTTGCTCCAGGATATACAGTGGATTCATAAATCACAATCGCACCCTTTTTCATAAATTTACCCACGTCAGATGATGCATGGATTAAAGATGAGAAATCAGGGTTGTTTGCTCGATCCACGGGGGTTGGAACAGCAACGATAATAATATCGGTATCAGCAATTACATTTGGATTCGAAGAAAAAGTTAAATACTTAGCCTCTTTAAAATCCTCATAGCTTAACTCACCAGTTAAATCAGAAAATTTTTTAAATGCGGCTACTTTAATATCCGAATAATCATATCCAATAGTTTTGTATTTTTTACCAAACTCAATAGCTAAAGGTAGCCCCACATAACCCAATCCAACGACGCCAACTGTAATATCTTTTCTTAGCATTACTCCACCTTATAATAATTTCGATACCAAGATACAAAATTTCGTATCCCTTCTTCAATTGAAGTTTTTGGTTTATAGCTGAATTGCTTTACAAGATCTTCAACATCAGCGTAGGTATCTGGTACGTCGCCTATTTGCATTGGTAATAATTCTTTTATTGCGCGTCTTCCTAAAGCATTTTCTAATGCCGCGATGTAGTCCAATAGGTTAACAGGGTTGTTATTTCCAATATTGTAAATACGCCATGGCGCGCTACTTGTTCCTGGGTCAGGAGTATCGCTTAACCAGTCATGATTAGATGAAGCAGGTTGATCTAAGACTCTGATGATTCCCTCAACAATATCATCAATGTATGTGAAATCCCTTCGATGATTTCCATTGTTGAAAACTTGAATTGATTCACCATTTAGAATGGCTTTTGTAAATTTAAATAATGCCATATCTGGTCGACCCCAAGGACCATAGACCGTAAAAAATCTCAGCCCAGTAGTTGGTAAACCATAAAGATAGCTATAAGTGTGCGCCATTAGTTCATTCGACTTTTTGCTAGCCGCATAAAGACTTAGCGGATGGTCCACGTTCTGATGGACAGAAAAAGGCATCTTTGTATTAGCCCCATATACACTTGAACTACTGGCATATACTAAATGATTTACGCCATGATGCCTGCAACCCTCAAGGATATGTGCAAAACCAACAATATTACTTTGAATATACGCAAGCGGATTCTCAATCGAATATCGTACGCCCGCTTGAGCTGCTAAATTAACAACTCTTTCTGGCTTGTAATTTTCAAATGCATTTAAAATGCCTTCACGATCCGATAAATCTAATGTCAAATGAGTATAATTGGGATGCTTACTGAATTGCTTTAGCCTAGCTTCCTTAATTGTTGGGTCATAATAATCGTTATGATTATCTATTCCAACCACAATATCTCCGCGACCCAACAGACGAAGGGCTAGCGCAGAACCAATAAAACCTTCTGTGCCAGTAACCATAACTTTCATTTCACCAGATCCCCTCAACCAAGATAAAAAAACTCTATAAAATTTAGAGCCTTAAACTAAGCAACTTCAATTTTCATAAATAAAAATTATAATAAACAAAAAGAATCTCAACATTTAAAAAATACATCTTTTATACAAAAAATCATATGTCATCAGCGATTTTCTCATTTTTTTTCAGCTTCTTTTTTAGCCTAATAATTATTCGTTACAAAAATTTATTTGGCGGAATATCAACTGACAAAAATTTCACTGGGCCACAAAAATTTCACCTTAAAGCAACTTCCAGAATTGGGGGGCTTGGAATATATTTCGCAATCATAAGCACAGAGCTACTCGGATACTTTTACAACAATAGACTATCTTTATTACCGTTATTGCTTATAAGTGCATTACCAACTTTTTTAATTGGGTTTATTGAAGATATTACTCAAAAAGTAGGCATCAAAATGAGGTTATTATTTTGCGCAGCTTCAGCACTAATAGCCGGATATTACTTAAATATCTGGATTGTTAGCTTAGACATCTCTTTATTTGATTGGATGCTAAGCTTTGGTATTATATCAATTGCATTAACTGTAATTGCCATTGCTGGTTTATCAAATGCATATAACATCATTGATGGATTTAATGGTTTATCTAGCATGGTTGCTATGATTAGTTTATCTGCTATTGGATATGTAGCCTTTAAAGTTAATGATTTTTTTATAGTTTCTGCTTGCCTAACAACTGTTGGAGCAATTGCGGGGTTTTTCTTTTGGAATTACCCAAAAGGTTTTATATTTCTTGGGGATTGTGGCGCATACTTAATTGGTTTTTTGGTTGCAACTATATCTATTCTACTAGTAAACAGAAATATTCAAATATCCCCCTGGTTTTGCTTGTTAGTTAATATGTACCCCATCTTTGAAACACTTTTTACAATATGGCGCCGAAAAATATACCAAGGGAAAAATCCAGGCTTACCTGATGGATCACATCTTCATTCGTTGATATATAGGCGGTTGATAAATTGGTCCAAAGTCGCTCCCAAAAATAATATTCAGCTATTTGATAAAAATGCGAAAACATCTCCGCATCTTTGGGTACTCTCAAGTCTTGCGGTCTTCCCCTCCATAATTTGGTGGGATAGCACATTCACATTGCAATGTTTTGCGACTCTTTTTTGCATTTCATACTGCTGGGCTTACCGAAGATTAGTTAAATTCAAAACACCCAAAATATTTAATTAAAAATAGACGCCATTAAATCCTAATTAAATTTCATCGGTATATAAAAACCTATTTATGATTTTTATATATGTTCCACGCTTCTCTACAGAAAATCAACAAGCAGCCCAGGATAACTCCCAAGAGAGACCCTCCAATTAAAGCTGCTTTTTTATTTGGAAAAATAGCCACTCCTGATGAATAGACAGGAGAAATCAACTTAGCATATCGATTGCCTGCCGAGATAATAAATGTATCTAAGCGAAAGATCTCCCTATTTAAAAATTTCATCTGATCACTGATCAAAAAAACTGTAGTTGAAGAAGCATCTGATTTATTTGCCCTTTTGATATTTAATTCAAGCTCATTTAATTGACTTTTATATTGGCTACGAAGAATTTTTGCTTCATTTAGCAAAGGTGAAACAATATTTTTTTGAGACGACTTAATATTTTCAAAGATAGCTTCAACACATGAAATAGCGAGACTTTCCGATCGAGCTTG
>JACCEA010978731.1_pt1 | contig 11601 bp, 8 predicted proteins | sample 7449851 | NCBI WGS metagenome assembly JACCEA01 (sample SAMN15323453, study PRJNA562643) | freshwater metagenome | isolation source: river surface water | place: USA:Blue River Watershed | collected 2017-08-18 | reverse complement strand
GGTAATACTGCAATGTTACTGGATGATCCGTTAGCAGCTGCTGCTATTTTTGTTCCTGTAGATTCCGATAACAATGCCGCTTATTTTAAAGTTATTGTATCCTGTGCAGGCGTCTCACCTACTGTGGGTGTTAATAACTTCCTTAAATACTACCAGTTAAATTTAGCGGGAACCTTGAGTGAAGCTGAGGTATTTTCTTACCCAGGTAAACGAGGATTTCCTACAAACGCTACTAATGGGTTTTTAAAAGCGGAACCTAAAAACGTAACAGATATTCAATTTACTGACAACTCTACTATCTGGCTGTGTTCATCAACTACTAAGGAACTCGGGAAGTTTAAAATTACCGCAGCCCCAAACATCGATATGACTTGTTTAGAAGCTAACATAGGTGCTTATGAGTATCCGGAACTTGATAAGTACCTGGATACTTTTGACGGCGTAACAACCTTTGGGGCCCATATGGGTCAGATCGCTGTAAGTGATGAGGCAGGTCACCTGGCTTTATTGGAAGACGTAAATTCACTTGATATTCTCATAGGTAAACCAAAAGACAGTAATGACACAACTTTATACCCTGAGTCCTTCAGTGAGATAGTTAGTATCCTTTACGAAGATGACGTAATCTACTTTGTATCTGGGGGCGTGCTGTATTCTACTAATATCCAAACCTTAGATGACCAGGAAGTTATATACTATGTTAATAGCTTTGACTTTAGCTACAACCTTATAAAGATCTATGGATTTTCTCCTGATACTACAGTAAGTGTTAGAGTTGGCACACGTCAGGAGTATGTACCATTTACTGAAAGTTTCTATGTTACCAAACATGAATCGTTGTACGTTAAGTTTACTATGACCCGTGAACAGTTGCTACAAGGTAATGAGCTAAAAATTAAAGAGGGTGTGCTAATCATAGTCCCAGAGTAAGTTTTCTATTGACAACATTCCCTACGTAAAAAAAAATGGCCCCGGATTGCTCCGAGGTCTTTTTTCTTTATAGCCCCAGCCAATCTAACCACTTACAGATCGTAAGCGGGATTGTTGCTAGGGTAATTACCAATTGGTAGATAGTTGTCATAATTATCCTCATTAAAAAAGAGGCCCGAAGGCCCCACTATACTCTACACCAGGTCTACAATTTCCATATCCCAGACAATCTGGAGTACTCTGTCATATACTTTTTCAGCATCCTCCAAAGTCATTCCCTGACCTCTTGGAGAACCGCAGGCTTTTGGATGACCTGCGAATGGGATACCGACCAAGGTTTCACCCCCAAACTGGTACTCGGATTCAGGATCACAGTAAATACTGATTGTTTTGTAGTGCTTACGGAACACTACTACTACCGCTGTTCCATCTTCATAAGGACGTGATGGATCAAAGTTATCGCTTATGTCCACCACCCACATACCAACTTTAGGAGATTCCATTTTATGCCTACAGCCAACGTAGGATTGTTCCGCCTTTTCCTGGGAGGCTCTTCCCAGTTCAATAAACTCTTCCTGGGTGGTGGACATAAGGAATTCCATAATCTCTGTCACGTCCTGGGGTTCATCGGACACCCTAGGAAATCCTAACTGGCGGGCTTTAACTCCTACGCCCACCATGTATAGGAGAGTAAGGTCAAACTTATCTTGAACGACACTGGAGCCGTTCAGATCGATTTGCTCGACCAGGTCAAGATCAATTTCCGGAAGTTTCCCTCCGGTCATGCGCAGAGCACCAATGAAGGTGTCTGCGTCTATATGAGATATCTGGATTTCTCCAGATTTAATCACGGGAATTTCCGGGTTGTTTGACGGGGAGGGATAGTGTCGGTGCTCCTCCTTATGGTGGTCAAAGTGGCGTACATTATCCGCCAACCCTGATTCGAGACTGTAAGTTCCAGGGAAGCCATTGGCGGCTTTCTGGAGTACAAAAGTAATTTTATTAGCGTTTGTCATATTAGTTATTCTCCTTTATTATCGTATCTTTGAATTTTCCTGAAAAGCTCATTAGACGACGAATAGTCGTCTTCGTGGTCAAGGATCTCAAATCTCTGCAATCCGTCGACCAAGAGATCAACAAAGTTGGACGCGCGGCTCTTCCCTTCGCAGAAGAAGGGCGCGCCCCTTTTTATAAACAAATTAATAGCTTCAACCTCTTCTGGCGGGATGTTGAAGCTATTAATTTCTTCTTGGGTTACAGGACTTTCGTCAAGTAACCCAAGTTCCCAATAGTTGTAATTCCCCATATGAACCTCCTTGTGACCGAACGCATCAGCCACTACTTATTAATACGTAAGTAATTCCTGGATAGGGGGATCGAACCTCTATAAGTCTTTAAACTTAAAAACGCCTATCGTTTACCAGGAGTCGCCCTTGCGGACTTGGCTTTTACCCGAAAGCTGCCTGACACGTGTGGTCAGGCAGTCTAGCCTACCGGCACCTTTCATAAGTAACTATAAAGCTGTAGTCTAGCTGGCTGGTAGAACCACTTGTTACTTTATAGTTACCTCAGGGTTTATTACTTTTTATGACATCTCAGCCCCTTGGAGGAGGTACAGGAAACACTTAAGCTCCCCTACCTCTTCTTTTTCCAGGAATTTTTCCCAGTCCTCTTTCAAGAACTCTGGAAGTTGTGGGAAGTGGTTCTCCCCATCTGTCCACAGTTTCAATCCACCCTTCCAAGCGGATAGCAGGGGAAGTAGCGGTTCGAGGGTGTCCTCGTCTATACCACTGCTTCCATCGTACAGACTCATAGACTCCATTTTCTGAAAATTCTCTGAGTCTGTTTTAATGGAGTACCGACTTTCTGTATTGTGGGTACTCCAGGATTTCTCCTCGATAAAGATTTCAATTACGGGGGAGAGCTTTTTAAAGAGCTCTTTACCGGCCCTTTCAAGCTCTTCCCTTTTCAGGGAATCGATTTTGGGCTCAAGACTTTTGATCTCCTTTTCCGCCAATTCCCGGATCAGGGATCGACGGGATTTTTCCGCTTCGTCTGCGGAGAATTCAGGATCATGCGGTTCGTAAATGTGGGAAAAATCCCTATTTGACGAAATTACGCCTTTTAAGGTTTTTATACGATTTTCAATTTCTGAAATTTTAGTAGTAGTCATATGTGACCTCCTTTGTGTGACCGAACGCATCAGCCACGGTAATATGTAAGAATAAGAAGGGCGCCGTTCGATTCTGCCGTAGCTGAAACACTGTCATCCCCTCTATTTTACTTATGACGGAAAATGGGTAAAAATTGAGCTTTTATACACCTACAAGGTAGGGTTTAGCCCCCTCAGCATGTAAACACCAGTTAAGCATAATGTTATCAGCCTGGAGTGCGTCATCAGGGTTGTCGGGTGAATGTTGGAACATTATCTGCTCATTACCCCAACGATCTTCGCTTACCTCAGCATACTCAGCCAGGTATTGTGGCGCTATATCCATGAACCCCATACCATTAGGTGCCGACCATTGAGTCCAATGCATCTTACGAGCTTTGATCGCCTTAAAGGTATTAATCAGACTTTTAGTTCTACTCATGTTCCAACAATTGGCTCGTTCGTCACGGTAAAGCCATTGCCTACTATTTACGTATTGTATTTCTACAACTCTTCCTCTCGCATGTTCCTGAAGTACACCATTTGCGTGATACCCACTACCGCGGTCAGCAACTATAGTTTGGACACCAAAATGGTTACAAATATCAGCCAACATAACGGGTATTTTTGCCGGATCAGGGGAAATATACTTATTAAAGAACCAGTGCGTAAATCTGTTAAAATACCTATCCCAACCACCTATATGTATTACGGTGAAGGACTTATTAAGTCCCCAGTCAATACCGGCATAGATATGTGAAATGTTCGGGTTCTCCGGTGTAAGCAAAGACATTGGCACACTAGGTTCGCAGCACGCTCGTAAGTCTTCTTTTGTTATTGGGGCTACCCCACTTCCTGTAGAGATGCCCATTACCTCGTTTAAAAATCTTTCTGGAGGTAAAGTTATAAACTTGTAGTAAAGGTCCGCCCATTTTGTAGGATTCTCAACGTGTAGTGGTAATACAATCTGGGGAATCCAATAACCCGCAGTACCTTCAACATCAGGCTTAAAAGCCTTCAGGTAAATGTATGGCTCACGTACACTCATAGGCTCATTACAATAACGACAACGTAAGCAGTCCGGCTTGATATTCTCTAACCACGGTATCTGATGTTTCTTACATTTAGCTGCCGGACAAATTAGAATCGGATGTATCTGGTTAGAAGTTTTCCACATTACCTCAATAAAGGCATCCATGTGTTTGGCAGTACCGAAATACTTAGACACAGGATCTTCCTGAGCAGTCATTACCTCTTCAATGATTTGAATACCTTCAACTTCCATATCCTGAACTTCGTCGAACTCCACTATCTCAGCTGTAATACCCCTGATTGACTCAAGCTGACTCATCGCCTTGAAACGGATACGGGACTGGTTTTTAAAGCTTTTCTCGAAGACGTTTTGTGTACATGATTTGTCTATGAATATCTCTTTAAACGTCTTAGATTCCTGAATACGCATCCCTATTTTATCGGTAGAGAATGCCTTAGTCTGCGGAATTGATGGAGCCACATAAAGGATGTTTTGGTGGGCCTTAGCCATGGCTTCAGCCAAGATATCGGAACCAAGGGTGAAAGATTTTCCTACCTGACGACCCGCTTTATACACGATACGACGAGCCTTGGTATTAAGGATATTCTTACTTATAAGGTAGTTGTCATACGAGATTGGCTTACCCCTAAAGTTAATCATACTTTCTACAAGTTTTACTTTAGACGTAGTTATCGTTTGTTCCATAAAATCCTTTAGCTAAAAAAGAAGGCTATGACTGCCTTCTAGTCTCTTAGGAAGATTATACAATGATTGTCAAGCGTAAGCTATTTTTTCTTTACCGGGTACTTGATAACTTTGACCTCAACTTTTATTGCACCTCTTGATAACGGTGCAAGTTTCTTGAAAGCTGCTTTAGACAGGTCAATATGCCTCCTACCCATACCTGACCTGTCTGTAATTTTAACACGAATTTTCCTACCACCCCTACTAACTTCTACAATTGTTCCCAGGGGAAGTGCATTGTGGGCCGCTGTCATTTTGTACTGGCTGAAACGTTCACCGGATGCCGAGCGTTTACCATGGAAAAAATCGTGGTAGTAGGTAGCCGTCTCTGCACCAGCCGGTTTAACACACCGTGAAAGGTCGTAAGCCACACAGATCATCAGGATTATAAATAGGACAATTTTAGATCCGTAACTCATATTATACCCTCCCGTTAGTTATAAGATATACGGGATCACAGGTTAGGTAGCCCATTAGTTGAGATGCTCTAACTTTATTACCATTAAAGAAGATTTCGCTTTGACCAAGTTTTATCAAATGTTTTTCCAAGATTGTCCCGTCACCGTACATTATGAGGTAAGGAGTGCGTCCAGTACCTTCACGTATACTAACCGTCAGCTCTCCCTTATACGTAAACCCTGGGATTTTTAAATCCAGCCTACCTTCAGTAACATTTCCTTCCCTGTCTTGCACGCTTAAATTTACTAATACCTTACGATACTTTTTATCCATACAATTTACCTCACATTAAAAATATTCTTCTATAACCCTTATGACGCCTGTTTTGTCTTTATTAACACCAAGTTCTATGTTAGACTTAAAAAGACTATTTAATCCTTAAGGGTATACCTATGAGTACTGAAAAACAAGCTGACATACTTAGTTATATCGCCTCTCATGCCCCGCATATAGCCGACATGGCTAACTATGCTGGTCAGGCTATTGCACATACTCCGGTAGTTAATGCTATGGTTCATGGTGCGTCTGAATTTGCCTCCCACGCTGCGGCTCATCCGCTAAACACTGCGTTGGAAATTGGCGGCGCTCATGTAGGCTTGAACGCTGGTATTATGGCGGCACACGCCGCAGCTAAAAAAGTACCAGAAAGTATTCTTAGTAAGATGCCATTTACTACCGAACGTGGTTTAAACGCTGCCGCAGGATTGACAAACGCAGCCAGAGAAACCTCTCAGGAAGCAATAGGGTTAGCTATTGGCAGAGATAACCTTGATAGCTATCTAATGGGCAACTTGGCAGGGAGACGTTTAAAAAGTACGGACGATATAAAAAAGTTTAAAGATTTTTCTAATTCCAGTTTTGCCAAAACTATGGCAGAGCATTCGCCACATTTTAAAAATATCTTCGAAGCCGGTAGTAAGCTTGATCACGAGTTACCTAACGTTAACAATACTGTAACAAACGGAGACAGGTTAGGTAAAAAAGCTATCCAACTTGGTTACACTGGGATAGGTTTGGCAAATCCGCATCTTGGCGCCATATTTGCCGTTAATAAAGGTCGTGAACATCTTGCAAATTCAAAGATAGGGACTACGGTGTTACTACGTGATTTGTATGAAGGCTTTCATTCCGGTAAGGACATGGGTAAAGGTGAAAAACTGATAACATCTCTTGCCCTATCGCCCGCTGCTGCTGAGATTAGATCTCTTGGTGTTGGTCTTAGACGGGCTGTTGATGCACATGTCGTTGACTCGGAGCACAAACAGAAGATTATGGAAAGAATAAGTTCGGATATAATGTCACGTAAGGTTAAGCTGTCACCAGCAGGAGTGGCTGAATACGCGGGCAGTTTGGTTACAGACCCTGATATATTAGGCTCTATACAGCAGCAGGCATCCGACTTCGGTGACGGTGTAGGTAACACTATTACTGGTGCAATACCCAAAGTCCAGGACAAGGTAACTAACATAACTGATAAGGTAAGTGCTGTTAACAACGTTGTTGATAAAGTACAGCAGGTTCAGAGAAATTTTAATAACTTTAAAGACCGTATTACCAGCCTACCTTATCAGGCTGCGGCAGGCGTTGCGGGCTTAGGCTTGCTGGCAGGCGGGGTCGGTTACGCGTCTAGGTTACGTAAACCAGCTATACCAGTTGAACCTGTTGTTGAGGCTGTTACCGATATCCCAGTTACAGCGGGTGCGATAGATTTTGAAAAGTATAAAAAACCTGCGTTGGTTGTAGGTGGTCTTGGCAGTGCTGCTTTGCTGGGTAACGCACTACTTAGTGATAATAACTCTGAGAAGGCCGCAAATACTTTTGACAGTATTATAGGCGCTATTGGTTCAGGTATCCGGTCAGTTGCTACGAATGGTATAGGTGGTTCTAACCTCCGTAACACAGCTAATAACTACCTGAGCAATCGACCTATTAACGAAGTTATTGGCGATCTTTCAAATACAGGAGAGATTCTTGGTTCTGCGGCAAATACTGTTAGAGAGCAAGTTAATCCTGAAGTTGTTAGAAACGTAGTTAATAATTACGCCAGTAACACATCGATCAATGGTTTAATATCAGACGCACAGGGTATTAAAAACTCAGATATAGTAAACAATGTTATAAACAGGTTTACTGGTGGAGAACAGAAAATTAACCCCTTAACCGCAGCCGCCGCAGGTTCAGCAGTTTTAGGTTCAGGCCTATTGGCGCACCATCTTTTGAAGCGTAGACAAGTTCCTAATGTTATAGCTCCGGTTGTGGAAACTGTAGCACCTGAAGCTGCAAACTTACTTCACCATATGCCTACAAAAAATGTAGCCTTAATTGCAGGTGGTTTGGGTGGGGCAGCTTTATTAGGTGGTGCCCTTGCCCATCACCACTCTAAGGAAAAAAACGCGGCGTCTACCAGGGTTATGCGTAAAATGGTAGAAGCTTATCAAAAGGCTCCTGGAAACTATCCTAAACTTACCAAAAAACTCAATGACGTTTTACTTAATGGTAAAAAAGTATCCCAAGTACAACTTGCAGAGAAAATATTGGGCGGTACGTTCAATGTGCCCACTAAATACGACACAAGTTCTGCTTTTCAGGCACATACCGGGTTGAACAACCTTTTTGGTACCAAGGAGCCCTTATCAGGTTACCAAAGCCAACTGCGAGCCTTTTTAAGGGAGTCTAAACATGAACTGCGTAGTAACCCTGATACGGGTACTGTGTCTGGTAAGGTGAGTATTTACAACGCACACGATGCGGATCATCCGGAGAATTTCCATATAAGTGGTCCGGCAACTAAGCATATCGCCAAAGACACGTTACCTACAGACAGAAAACCTGATATTAAACGAGAATCATCCGAGTATTATGATGATCACAAACCGTATAATAAGAAGCAGTTGGATAATACAGTCGGTTATGAACGTGTGGTTAAGCCTGAATACTTAGATTCACGCCATGTTGGTTATATTATGCAAAAGCCAGAAATAAAAGATCTTACGTCTGTAGCACGTATAGAGGATAGGAAAAAACAATTTGAGCTATCAAATAAAGATCATATGAGAAATAACAGAGAATCACTCTGGGACGCTAGGTCAGCCTACGCAGGTAATCAACAGCTTATGCATAGTAAACATTACACAAAAGTTAAGAATTTACATTATGCTAACAATAACAAACCGACGTCCGCGTATGGTATAGCGATGTCGGAGTATAATACACCGGATACCATTAAAGTTGAGAACCCACAAGGCTTGTTGTCACACTTAAGTAATTACTCGTTTATTAATAACCCTGAAAACATGAAGGCTGATGAACTTTTGTTTAAGGGTAGTAAATCTAAAAAGGAGTATGAAGAAGGTACTAACATATGGACCAGTCACTACCCAAGTGTAGCGTCTGCCTATGCAGGGTTTAAACCAAAGGGAGACGTTTATATTACATCAAAAGACCCAAGCATTAAGGAACGAGTTAAAAATCTACTAACATACCATGAGCCCAGTACAACGGATTAAAAACTCATCAACTTTTTAATATCAGATTCAACGGTAAACTTGAAGTGCTCATAAATTTCTTTTAGTTTACCGCAGATTCTTTCTGCTTCTTCCTGGGTAATTTCTTTATTAAATACATCTGTACTCAGGTGATGCTCTGCTACATAGATGTTACAGGAGCCTAATAAGGTATCTCCCAAAGATTTATCTTTCCATGAAATGTCAAGAAAATTCATAGGAAGTTTGTGAGAGTCCATCAAATCTCTTATGGCTGACGCAGGCGTTCTCTCCTGATAACGGAGCTCTCCGTATCCTGTAACACTAAACTGGTACTGTAACAGAATACTCTCGTCATTCTCCTTATGACTCATCCGTAATACATCTGGCACAGGGCAAAGCTTGGTTATCGATTTTACCTGGAAACAACGAATTAATGTCTGCTCATCTACCTTTTGCCTCTGCAAGAAAAACTTACCAACAACGTTATGCTCAAGCTTCTCAATAAGATCAGTTAATTCCTTCTTAAAGCGAATATCAAGATCCTTATAGGCCGTATCAGGGTGCTTACTTTCAAACATGGTTTATCCTCAACTTAAATTTGTAACTTCTATTCTATCATTAATTTTAATTTTACCAGCCTTAAATGCCGCGAGTGCCTCAGCTTTTGTTTTAAATTTCATAACCACCTGCTGCTGGGTTGGGGTAGTTGCCTTATAAATACCGTGAATAGTCTCCTGATCAGGAACATTCATCGGAGACCTGTCAAGTGGGTTAAACAAGTTGTTGGACGGCAGCATTTTAAATGCATCAGCCACTGCTTCTGTTGTAACTGGTATGTGAACGTTGAGACTGTCCCAGACAACCCAGCCAGATTCTGTAACCATGGTGTAAGCAGGTGGTATTGTAAGATCGTAAGCCTCAGTGATGTGTGGTATAGGTTCTATAGCGGTAACTACTTCCCATGCGGTATCAGTATCCATAACCCAGTCTTGCCATTTTATCCAGAATATGGATTCAGAGAGTTTTTCAGGAATGGCAGCGACAATTCTACGACAAAGGTTAATCGGCGTGTTACCGGTCCTACCATTTCTTTTGTTAAGAATGCCATGAATAGCTAAATAGATGTTTTTACGTTCCTTTAGTTTTTCAAGTTCTACCAAGTCATCGGTTATTGGGGTCGTAGTTCCCTTTTTATAGATACGGGGTGCGCCTACCATTTTCATAAGCTCTCGTAGACGGTCATCGGAAACTGGTGGCCCATATTGTTCACGATTAATAAGAACATCCTCGGGTACCTCTGCTAGTTTCTTAGCCTTTTCTGGGTGGTGCAATTTAAGCATGGTTTTAATTTTAATTATACTTTCCGCATTGAAGAACACAGTGTAACAATCGCCACCTTTAGGTGTTTGCCCTATTGTAACCCCGGCTATTAACCCAAGAGAATTAGCTAAGGCTACTATCTCGTATGCAAGCACTCTGGAAGTGGTAGTAATGTTAATTGATGCCTGTGGCTTTTCCTTTCTGGTACCTGACCGGTTAATACTGACAGTACCATCTGTGTCAATAATACCTGCTAGTAACCCCTTACGGAAGGTAATGGTTGACTCCAGGAAGAAAGGTGGCAAATGCTTGTTTTGAGCACCGTGACCAACCCATTCTTTAACACTAAGCGCAAAACTGTCGGCAGAGTTCCAGGTAATTTTTTGGGACCTACAATCATAACCTTGATAATCATGATCTGAGTTTACTGAACTAAAATGTACAGGCTCGTTAACTACGTACTTCTCAATGGTGGTAAGCCACTGTTTATCCATTTCTGGGGTTATACAAGCAAAGCATAGCGCCCGTTTACCTTGAGTTGTAGAAACCCAACCGTCTCCGACAATACAACCTAACAAGTATCCGGTGTCGTAATTAAGCTCCATTTTTTCTTTAAAAGTATGCTTTACCCTGACCCTATCAGACTTTTGAAAAAGGTCTACAGACTCTAAACTATGCTCGTAAACAGCACCAACCTTTACGGGTACAAGTAATCCTACTGTAGGAATTACCTGGGTCAGTTCCATGTTATCGTTCAATGTAACCAAGGAATGATCTTTGGATACTGCACAAGTACGATGTTTATGAGTAGTAACATTGAGCATTTCCAGGTTTCTATGGACACTGAAAGAATCTGGCTTAAGCCATTTGTACTGGCGGTCACTATCAAGAACTAAAACCTCGACCCCATTAGGTACATCATAGAAATCAATGTTACCCTTGGTGCGTTTTGTTTCCTCGATTCTTGGGAAATCACGAAGGTTTGTCAGTCCGTTTTTATAACGAATATTGCTTGAGGTACTCATATTATTATCTCCAGTTTTAATATCACTGGTATTACTATAACCAATATTTGATTCGTTGTCAACTATCTCAAAACGCTGAAACACTGATGACAAGGTACTATCACCGTCGAAATCTCCGGCAAAGCCTTTGATAGTCAGAGGTGGAACACCAATAGTCTTACCCTGTCCAAGTATCGGCTTATATGCCTGCATATTAAACTTGTGGAGACTGGGGGCTCTGTTAAGAATAACCGGACGCTCATTCATCTCAGCAAGTAACATATTTTTAGCCAGTGTAGTTTTCTTTTCAACTTCCTGCGCGGCCTGCGCAGTATCGTAACCCATTCTGGACATTGCCCCAATTACAAAAGGCTGATACAATTTCCAGGCCATAGGTTCCGGTAATTTCAACTGATCCATTCCAAGCTCAACGTCAGGGGTTATAACACCACGCCCAACCAGATCCTGGACACG
>JACCEA010390594.1_pt1 | contig 11602 bp, 5 predicted proteins | sample 7449851 | NCBI WGS metagenome assembly JACCEA01 (sample SAMN15323453, study PRJNA562643) | freshwater metagenome | isolation source: river surface water | place: USA:Blue River Watershed | collected 2017-08-18 | reverse complement strand
GTTAATGTATTCTCTCTTTTCTTCTAGCAAATCGTCGTAAGAAGAAAACTCCACAAACTGCAACACAAAAATTCTTAGCAAGGGTTGGCAAAATTTTGTTAGGAACTGATCCAAATGATAGTAGACATGGTGGTAGTAATCCGAACTCACCACGTGCACCATCCAATGCCTCTCCACGATCTAATGTGAAGAAAGTGAATTCATCATTTGATAGTTCATTGATGGCAAATGATGTGGCAGTATCATCTGCAGGAAATCCATCACAGTCGCCAAAGAAGGTCGTACCAATGAATGATTTGAAGGACAATGGGAATGAACGTATTGCAGAGAAGGTGTAAAGTACTCGGCAACTAATAGTCGTATAAGGTCTGTTGATAACATGTACTTTCCATCACGCTGCTGTTCTAGTCTGCACATTCATCCTAATTAGTGCCTGTCACAATTTCCTTCTCTGTTGCACTTCCCCACTGCTGTTGATGTCTTTCCGTGCATCAATATAATTAACGATTCTTTCCGTCACTCTTTTTCATTTCGGCTGTTTTATACTACCACTACACTTAATATTGTGTCCTTCCTATTACTGGTGTTGCTGTATGTTTTTATCTATTGTAGATCTCACTCACGTATTTATTCTCTCTAATAATTGCATTGCTGACAGTTCGTAGTAATCCCAATAATGCATCCCATTCATCCCACCACTCAATTCGACTTGTCATCAATCATCAACTCCCACTTCATCCACGTTGTCAACCTGTGCTGTATTTTGCTCTTTTTCACATTTTTGTGTGATTGTGAATGTGTTTCTTTCGCTTCTATCGATCGTGTCGCCTCATCATATTGACAAGTATTATCCGGAGATAAGGAGAATGTGTTATAGTGTCTTCTCGACGGTGTATATTCCGATTGTTTCTATTCTCTTATGCGGTCTCTCTCTCTTTCTCGATGTTTCTCGTGTCTTGTGTGATTTCCATGGTGCAAATAGCTCCATATACCTTTCTGTTTTGTCTTCAAACAAAGGTCAATGAATGGATCAACTTCACTTTTATTTGAATGCGAAGTGATTCAAATAGGTCAAATGAAATATGTCAAATGATATGTTTTAAAGTGTTCCATTACATCTCTCTTTCTCTCTCCCTCGCTCTCCTTCATTCAATTAGGTGAGTTGTTGATATATGAGTTTCTTCATACACTATAGAATTCATCTCCTTCGTCCATGTTCATGTGCATACAGTATTTCATAGTTTGTCTCTTTAACTTTCTTTCTTTTATTGTACATAATGTTTGTTTGATGTTTGTCTTTTAGGTATATTTTGTAATAATATTGCAATAAGTTCAAACTAGAAATAGGCGGTACTTATAATATGAGTAAGAAGTATTACAATAGTAGTTGATACTCCAACAACCACCATCTTTTTGTCATGCTCACTCTTTCTCTCTCTCTCATAGTTCCCCGCTATTAATACATTCCTTGTAATATTTTTCCAATCAGGATGAATTAGTTGATAATTGCAGTGAATTTTGTAAAATTTTAATAATAGTTTTATGTGTATCATCGATTGTTGGAAATCGTATGAGTCATTTCATTCCATTCACAAATGTCACTAACAGGACAATACTTTGCGCTTCTCTCCAATTCATTGATATCCAATGAAATGTGGTATCAATACACTACAAGTAAAAATACAACTCAGTACACTCGAATTGTATATAAATTATCAGATTGATCGCCGTCTTATAGAATTAGTTGTTCAATGCTATCCTCCCTCTCTTCTGCTTGTGGTGAGTTTGATATATTGTCCCTGTGATAATATAAATTGCCTATTCAACCACACATATAGCGCGACGAAAGAATATATGATTGTTAACAACGTGGATAATCTACATTGTAAAATTTAATAAACCATTACTAAAACCTTTTTTACTTTGTGCGACTCCAGGCTGTTGATGTTGAGACTTGAATTTTTCTACTTTCCATGCGTGCCTTGTTATGTATGTTTTAGTGTACCCCTTAGTTGTTTGAACATGACGATGTGAACAAATGAATGATATTATACTGTGTATATGATGTGATTTGCATTTTATATGTATTTTATAGGTGTAGCAAACTAGCAATAGAATTATTTCAATCCGGTATGTGACACATCCGAATGACAGTCATAAATTAATTGGACAAAAATTAACTTCAATTTAAGTGAAAATTGTTAGCATTATTAAGTTCAACATTGTATCATTTCTTTGGTCGAATAAACTTTCTATACAGTTTCTTCATTCAATTCAAACAACAAAAGTAAAACCAATTCTACAACATTATAACTGTATAACCATATCCTTTAATGACACCGCATCACACCTAGAAAATAATAATCTGCAATACTTACAAACTCTCCAAACAACAACAACAACAACACACACACACACAAAAGAGTCAAACAACTATATTCTTTATCAGAAATAATACGACCCTATAAAATTCCAAGATCCTCTCAGCAATAGCTTCTTTACTTACATTAGAAATACATTATCCGCAAAAATTTATCTCAATACTCAAACAACCAAGCAAAGTATAAATATACACAAAAACCAAAGACAAACAAACGCAAACTATTACAGATTACTCTCGTAACGGACCACGAATTCTACGAGCTAATTGAATATCTTTAGGCATTAATGTAACACGCTTACCATGAATTGTACAGAGATAGGCATCTTCAAATAAACTAACTAAATGTGCTTCAGCAGCTTCTTGTAATGCTAAAATTGCTTGTGCTTGCCAACGAAATTCTTTTCTGGAGAAGTACGTCTGTATTTCACGAACTAATCTTGCGAAAGGTAATTTTCGTATCAAGAGATCATTATTGCGTTGATAGAAACGAATTTCTCTCAATGCCCGTTCACCCGGTCGATATCGCCGCTTTGGTTGTGGATCATCATCGCGGTCCCTACTACTTCCTCCACCCCGATATGGTGATGAAGAAGAAGATTTCACTACTTTTTTGCCTGGTGATTTTCTTGCAGATGAACCACCAATGACTTGCGAGTCTTTCGATCGCACCATCTTGTGTATCTCTGTATATCTGTGGGTTACGTTGAGTTGGAGGAAAAGCTGAGTGTTCCTCAATCAAGTTAGATTGAACAGGGAGGAGATAAAATGAGCCAATCAAGCACCGTCACACCAAGAAAATTACCAAAATATCCTTTGGAAACAGCCACTGGCAGATAGAGACTGAACGGTTGGAGTAGAAAATAAAAAATAAATCCACTAAAGCGTGGAAGAAATCTGCACTTAGTCACCAAGAACAGGCAATTCAAGGGATGTGAAGATATCTAACCACACAAGTGAAAGTGAAGCAATAGCCTTCACCAAAATTAAAAGATATTTTTTCTTCGAGATAAAATCAAAGGCGGAAGAGAAGACAAGCGAAAAAGTCGAAATCCGTCGAGAGTGTTTTTTGGCGATGTTCTGGCGATCCAACCGTTTCGTATAAAATTCCATGTTTTTACCTGGAAATAATAGAAACCGTTAAGTTTGAATTATTTCAGTTACGACCGTTTTCCGTCGTATAATGTTCATACACCAACGACAACTTTTTGATTGGGCGTTGCGTCCGCTCATCTCGCTCAATCCCGCCCAATCCGCCTCTCACCGTTGCTTTTTTTTCTGCCAAATTTTAACAGTACCTTGGTAAATCATTCATCTCCAGTAGAAAGAGGTTAGAGCGAAAAGGACAAAGTTGTGATCACTTTACCTTCATCGTCTTCACTCTTTCGCTGTGTTGAAATTTTTTCTTCAAGGCAAAAAGTTTAATTTTCTTTCATTCTATTTTTATTTTCTTTCAGAATTTTCTAATTTTCTCTCTCAATCCATCTCTTTCCAACTCTCTTTACCTCTATTCTTCTTCTCCAAAATTCTCTCTCTGTTTCTGTCTTTGTTGTGTGAATAGTAGTGGCAAATTGATTTGGATTTTTTTAGCTCAGCAATAGTTTCTCTTATCTTCACACTGTCACTTTCACTCTCTTCACTCTGGGTTTAGAACCGCAAGAGAAGAAGATAATTTATAGTATCAATTTGTATTTAACAGTAAATATTGACAAAAATGTCAAAATATTATGAGGATGACGTTGAGTCATCTCTTTCCTCTTCACCAGGAGGTTCCTATGACGATGATGATGAAGATATCGGTGTCCCAGAAGTTGAAGAAGAAAAAGATCCTGAAGATCTTATTTCACCACCGCGTGCAACACCAAAACAATCAGTTAAGATGCAAGGTAGTAATGATACAGGCACAACACAATCGCCTAGTAGTCCAAGTAGTCCTAAATCTCCCGAACGTTCTTCACGATATTTGAATGACGAAAAAGTCATGGAATTATTTCTCTCTCAATGGGGCAGTTCCATTGAATTAATAGGAAAAGCCAATGCTAATAACGAGATTATCTTTGATTTACATCGCAAGGTAGTTGATGTCAAATTGAATTTCTTAGTAGCATCAAGTCCACAAGTCGTTCCAGAAATTATCTCCATGTTCAAAGGATTGAGAAGATTAGAAATCGGATACAACGGTCTTGCATGGTCACAATGTATTGCACTCAAAGAACTTCATGGTTTAGAGGAGCTTCTTCTTTCATGTAACAATGCCAAGGGTGAATCATTACCAGAATGGATGTGTGAGATGAGAGGTATCCGAGCACTCATACTCGACTACTGCCATATGACATGGTCAGATATGGAAATCTTACAACGATTACCAAATCTACAGACACTCTCATTAATCGATAATAACTTCCGACGTGATATGATGCCTGATTGGTTTGGTCGCAATATGAAATCCTTGAAGACTCTCATTCTCTCCAACAATCAATTGACATGGCAACAATTACAAGCATTACGTGCAAATCGTTCCATCGAATGGCTAATCCTCAACAAGAATTTACTCTCACATGGAGAAGGTGTACCATCATGGTTATTAGAAATGATTCATTTAAGACGTATTGATTTACAAGGTAATAATTTAAAATGGTCTGATTGTGAAATATTTCAATGTATGACGAATTTAATACGATTAAATTTACGTGAAAATGAATTAAATGGTGAAATACCATTATGGATAACAGAATTAATAGGATTACAAGAATTAGATTTAAGTCGTAATCGTTTACATGGTATAATACCACCAAGTATTGTAAAATTAATTAATTTAAAGAAATTAAATTTATCAAATAATTGGTTAAAAGGTACAATGCCAATATTACCAAATTGTGAAGAGATTAATATACGTGATAATGCTGGTTTACTTGTTGCAAAGACAAAGACAAATGAGGTAAGTGGTGGTATGGATATAGTGTTTATACTTGTACATATATTATTAGGTTATATTGATTTAATTGGTAATTTTATTGTAATTGGTGTATTTTTCCATCAATCGATGTTAATATTACTCGGTGTAACGGTAGCATTTCAAGTATTTAATGTATTAATGCAATTTATTGTCACGGATGATCGTTTTTGTGATAAAGTAAGTGTAATATTACAATGTAAAATGTTATTAGAAGGTTATGAAACGGTTCGTATTGAAAAACAAACGGAAGAATTAGTTCGTATGAAAAATATTGATACATTTTGTCGTTCAATACCATTAATGATTGTACATTTATTTGCATTGTGTTGGTATATCAATAGTCTATCACCGGGTTCTATTGGTTGTATATTCTTCTCATTGTTTGCTAGTTTATTCAGTAGTTCAATGACATTAGGATCATTAGGACCTAAACAAGGTTCTATATTATTCTCATATCAATTTTCAATGCATTTTTTATATTATGTAATGGAAATAGTGACCAAGGTAGTGTATATAGCATGTATATTTGTAACAATCTCTGTGTATGGGTTTTTATATGTATTTATAGAATATATAATACGATATTGTGCATTGTATTGTATACGACGATATGATTATATACAAAGTAAAATAAGACGTAATAAAACGAAACGTTTATCTACTAGTAATGGTACTACTGGTGGACGTGGTACTAGTATGGGAAGTACGGGGAGTGGTAGTGGGTATGTGTTTATGAATGACATGGAAAATGGTGGGGAAAATAGTGGTCAAATTGGCAATGGTGGTCATTCGAATCATGAAGTTATCCATGATCGTCATTTGAGTGGTGGTTTGACCAGTGGATTAGGTGGATTAGGTGTGGGATTACGTGGTGTGTTAGGTATAAATAATGGTAATAATAGTGGTCATAATAGTCGTCCAAATAGTGGTCCATTTGGTGGTCAAAATAGTGGTAATGGTGGCACACCTGAGGATGGATTGGAAGAAGATGGTGACAATGTCGATCAATTGTGGGCAATCACAATGATGTGGTATTTCTCTGACCATGTATTAGGTGAGAATAAAGTACATGTAGGCAGTCTGATTACATGTGTAGCCATAGTTATCATGTTAATATTGTGGAATCTATTGCTAGTGGATAAGATAGAGGAATTGGATGATTATGGTATAAAAGTAGGTATAATCATCTTATTGTGTTTAACGACAACGTGTAAGTTATTGTTATTACGTATACCGGTTAAATCTAAACCTAAAAGTAAACATTCACTTACGATACGGGATAGAGGGACTAGTTCGGGTAGTCAGACACACAGTCACAGTGACATTAGTGTACCAGTAGAATTGAATGCTATTACTATTGGTAGATTCAATGCCTCTCATGACGATGATGATGATGATGGTTCGGTGGAGTTTCCATCGGATCAGCCTGGTATTGCGGAACTGTCACAATCGCCAGTGAATGTACCGGATGACATGAATAGACACCATCGCCATCATATTGCACCCAATGCATCGGCTACACACCATCATCATCCGATGTTACCTTTACCATATCAAGATTTATTAAATGAAGATACTAATGAAATGTATCCTGATAGTTCTATGGATTATATGCATGTTGCATAGTAACAATGAATAATATTGTATTTATATGTATTATAATGTAAAGAGTATAAAGAATAAAATCTGTTTTGATTCATGAGAATACGAATCTATTCATTGTTATTTCCATAGTATCTATGTAAGGTATTCATGATACAATAGTGCTTTGTTTATCTATCAAGATATGTCCCTTTCCACATTATTCATACACTTTCCGCTCCACAAAATATCTATTTGCCCACTTTTCATCTTTGTTTGTCCACGACATTGTAAACACTATTAGAGGTAAAGACTTTTCATATTCATGTCAATCAACCCATACCAATACTAACTAACTGTTGATGCTTGTATTGTAAACATGTAATAATAATAAAAATGAAATAAAAAGGATGATGTTTGTTTAGATTCATTGCATGTGTGTGTGTTACAGTCAAATCGATGATGTTTGTGTAGCTATTTGTATATGTCGTTTCATGCTATGTATGATAAGGTTCTCTCCTTAGCGGCTTTTGATACTGTGTATTCATATAACTATCTTATCATCATTATTGTGTATATTCAAATAAGTTGAGTCTAACGTGTGTTTAATGAATGTATGCATCTATGCTTTCCATTCCTTTCGTCTCTGTTTATTGTACTAGTTGTAAGTATTCATTCAGTCACTATGTATTTCTAATCATAATCATAAAAAAATTGAAAATAAATGTAAAAAAAAAATCTACAAAATTATTCTATGCATAGGCAAACATCATAACATACGACAATAACATCCTAATTAGTAGTAGTCACGTAACGTTAATCGAAAGTAGGCTCCTGTAATTATTAGAAACTAATTATCCTGTGGTAATAATATTAAAATAATCGTCATCTATAAGTGCAGTAAGATCATTATACCGTGAGCATTCATCATACTCTCACTGTTTGCTCATTCATTGTTGTTGATTGCACTACGAAAACACAATAAAAGGCAGTAGAAACAATGTTATCAATACAAGTTTTGTGTAATCAATAGCTTTTGGTTTATGATTTTATTGTAATATCCTAATAATTATTGGAATGAGAATGTAATGAATGACTTGACTTTTAATTAAGATAAGTAGGGTTGATTTATTCATCACGATTGTTTCTTTTTGTGTTTAGTATTGCATGTTATATCTTTGCAGTAATCCACATGTCAAATGTAGATAACTGGTTGCTCGCCTTTGTTTTTGCAGAGGAAGTTGTGATTGTATGTAATTTTGTAATGATAGTTGGAGTTAAGTTTAAAATAAGCGATCCGTTATATACTGTCAGGCTTCAATCACTATGTGTCTAAACCATTACTTTTGTTGTGAAATCATAACGACAAGTACTACTATCATTATTTCTATCCTAGCAAGCATAACTTTTCACAATTATTTGTGAAATGTGAAGGCATTCTCCGCATATCGCAAAGTTGTTGTTTTTGTACTAGCTCCTGCGCATTGATATTAGTAGAATGCAATAATCTCCTTATGATCTCTATCCATGTCGTAACAAATCAACTTATGCAGGTACAATCACCATCATTGGTGGTCATACTCACATTACTTGGAAGTTACTTGCCATATATCTTGTGTATTCGGAAACATATTCTAACTACCTTAACTCATTATCTCAGCGAATATGCACAACTATCCTCTATGTCATTCCTTTGGTATTATCCAATGACAATAATAACTCACTACCAATCATCCGTCTTTCTTTCCACCTCACCTCTTCATAGTTGATAGTTGCTTTTGTGTGCATGTATGACAATAAATCGTTAATGTAGGTGATAAATTGTGTAATGTTGGAGTGATGTGACTGTACTATGTTCCCATCGAATTGTATGATACAATGTCATCAATTTACTCAAGGTTCTCTCATAGGCCCTCTCACCAAACTCTTCTATATTCATTCGCATTGTTTCCCCTCATCCATCGTTGAGTTGTGTTTGTTGATGCTTCCTATCCAATCCCACTACATGAAGAATCATCACGAAAACACACAAAACCAAAGGAGTATGCACCATTTATCAGTAAACGAAGACTCAATTCATTTCTGTTTTATGTGTATGAGAATAACAAACTTCCTTTTTTCTCCTCTTTTTTCTCTCCATCGCAATTTCTGTCACAGTGAAACTTTGTTTTCAACTGTGCCATGTTCCTCATAAAAATGGAAGTATTGGTGTTAGATGTTGCTTTACTGTCCAAGATTTTGCATTGAAAGTGATTTGTGTATTGTATGTTATGTATAGGTTAGCAATGGTTATTGTTCTTTTTCTTGCTTTCTACTTGTTGAGGTTGCCATGGGCAAACTTCTAATGCTGTGGCTGATGATTTTCTTTGTCGAATGCGTGTATCAAAATCCTAGATGTTGTTCAAAATATATTATGTTACCTGGGTTTGTTATTGATATTCGAAGGCTCTTCTTAATGTTATTTAATAATCGTTCGTTGTATTTTATCATTAAACTACAGTCCCGTTTCCTGAATAAACGCGTTTATTGAGAGGCGTTTCATTGCGCAAAGACCACTGGCTGCCTTTTGTGATATTTTGGAGAGAAATTTTATCATCCACAATACAATCTCACCATTCTTTTTTGGTGATAAACGTTTGCTTGATCACTCTGTTTTGTGTAGAGTCTTTTATTCGGAATAAAGGTAAAGTGAACAAATAAATTCCAGACGGTCAGCAGTATGGGTAGATCCGCTTCGGTCTATGCGAGAGATTCTTCGGAATTATTGAGTGTGAATAGTCACACTTCATCCTCCAAGCAACTCCGACAACGCAGTGGGTCACAAAGCGAATATCATGATGTTCAAGGAGAACAATTACATACATTAAATAAATTAGGATTGCGATTATGGCATTTGAAGGATTTTATTTTAAGTTGTGGTGGTGAAGATTCATTACGTGGAATGACAACCATTGATGTAAGTAGGAAATTTATTTTACCACAATTATTACACAAAGGTGGAAGTAGTAGCAGCGGGAATGGTATGCCTGCTTCCTATTGTGAGATTCTGTCCAAGCAACCGCACAATTCCAGTAGTTCTCCGACCAAAGTTCAACCAAGTCAATCCTCTTCACCAATGGATGAAACTCGTACAAGTACACATTCTAATTCTGGCCATTCAAGAAATATTGATGTGAATCGTACTGGGTCGCCGGTTGCTGATGCGGAAGTGTATGTGATTCATTCATTACACGATGTATTCCTTCAGACTGTGGAGGCATTGATGGATCATTTTGAACAAAGTCCGAATATTGTGATTTGGATGGATATCTTTTGTCTAAATTCCATGCACGGTTCACCAACTTCCTTAGGTAGAGGTAGTGATAGTCCGCCAACGTTAACAGCTGCTGTTTCAGTGTCTTCATTTGGTGCCAGCGCTAAGATGCCATCGTTTTTCGGAATGGGACGAGCTTCGAGTAAGAATCTACTTGCTGGTGGAAGTGGAAAGATGAATCATGCACCACGACAATTCTCCACTCTTACTATTAATGATAAAGAAGGTGTTGCCAATGCTCTTTCATCGATTCCAATGCCTGAACGTGTGAAATGGTTTACTCACACATTACCAGAGTTTATCTCCAGTATTGGACACTGTGTGGTAGTATTGACTGACGGTCATGCTTCCATCACAGGTTTTCAAGTACCAGGTCAACTTCGATCCAGTAGCAGTGCGAATGGTAGCGTTGGTAGTAGTAGTGGAAGACAACAACAGAAAGCACATAATAGTCGTAAAGCGTGGCGTGTATTGCGTAGAACATGGTGTTTGTACGAAGTATTTGCCTGTTTACAATTGTCAAAAGTGACATTAGACTTGGCATTTGGACAAGAGACACTCTCAAACATCATTGATGAGTTAACTAACGATGCACCGACAGTGTTGTATTCCTTATTCAAAGCGATTGATATCGATCAAGCGATATCGACGTATTCCGTGCATCACGATGCTATTCTCTCCGTAATTGATGTATATTTGAAGAATAATATGGGTAAAGATGATTCTTTACATTGTACATTGAAAATGCGTAGAAAACGATTTAATTATATTTGTTATGAACATATACGCGATGCATTAGTTCGTTGTTTAGAAGAATCTTTACAACAGCGTTCATTAGCGAGTTTACAAGATCTTATCAATACACGCGGATCGTTTTCGATAGGTTCACCTGCTGGTAATGGAACACCTTCCCCTTTAAAGGATGTATCAAGTAGTAAAGGTAAAGCAAAGACAGCATTGGAACGTGTGAAAATTTCACTTCAAGCGACATTAGCGCGTTTATATCAATTACAAGGAAATCGCACAAAGGCGACGGATTTGTTAGAGACTTTGATGCCATTATCAGAGATTTACTATGGAAGAACACATTTGGAGACATTACGAGTTGGACAATATCTTGCGGCATTATATCTATCAGCTCATCGTGTTGATGAACGATGTGAAGAATTAGTCTACCACATCGCTAAGACAACAAAGGAGAAGTTAGGTAATGAACATCTCGATACTATTCGTTCCTTTCAATGTCTGGCATTGTTCTATATGGGAACAGCATCACAAGGACAAGTGGAAGATGTCAAAGAGACTTTCATACAAGCAGAGAATATTCTTCGCGATTGTCGTAGTAAATCGGATTTAGTCAATGGTCCATCTC
>JACCEA011239061.1_pt1 | contig 11604 bp, 19 predicted proteins | sample 7449851 | NCBI WGS metagenome assembly JACCEA01 (sample SAMN15323453, study PRJNA562643) | freshwater metagenome | isolation source: river surface water | place: USA:Blue River Watershed | collected 2017-08-18 | reverse complement strand
TTCTTGTTGACATACACACCTCCGTTGTTTAGGTAGTGCGTATAATAATTCAATCAACAATCAAAAGCAAGAATAATGTTCACCCATGGTGTTATGAGAATGGATATCAAGTACCCAAATATAACGCTGCGGGTTGCCCTGCAATTCTTGAGAGTGAGTGGCAGCAATAGTTGCTTTAGCCACTTTCTGCTCAGGAACGTACAGGAAATACTTGGACTCTTCCTTGTCCCAGTACAGCTGGACCATTACTTCCGAGTCTGCGAGACGCTGCATGATATCGAGAAAGAAATCAGCAATGGAAAGCAGAATACCGTATCCAGGCTTCGGCAAAGTAAAGGTAAAGCCGGTTTGACCATTACCAAGGTGGCTCAAGTAAGGCAACTTCATGTCACCGAACTTATAGGTGAACGCACCAATTTCGGTATTACGACGCTCGTAGATACCGTCAGCAAAAATTGCGGCGCACATTTTCTTGCTGTCATCGTAAGTACCTACAGTAGCAGTACCAACGTTGGCAAACAGAGTGTTACGCAGAGAAGAAAGCCCAGCCAGACCAGTAGTGGTAGCAACAGCAGGGGCTGCGGCAGCAGAAGCTGCCGGAGTATTAGCAACAGAGGTGGTCATACCTTTCCTTAAAAGTTTTTAAATTCAAAATGGAGAGATGAGGAAATCTCGTCGATCGACACACTTCTGAAAAAATCATTCATTGTTTTCGCAGTCCAAGGCTTAACCTTGTCGGGATGAATGCTTTTAAGAGCAGAAGATCGCTCATCGTTACGGAATTTCCACCCAAGATCATCGTTTGCAGTGTTGTCAAAGAAACGCTGATACAGAATGGGAAGTTGCTCAAGAGTTGCACCTTCGCCTTCATACATACGTTTGGCAATAGCATCACTGCCCCAGCAGAATCCAGGACTATAAGTCAAAGAAGAGTTGGGGAAAGGCCACTGGTACATTTGACCAGTACCAAAGTTGTATTCAGGAATCAGTGCAGCTGCCATTTTGTTAATCTTAAACTTGTCACCTTTGAGGGCGGTCAAGGAAAAGAAAAACAATGAAGGTGGCACACGAATTTGGAAATTGACGACACGTTCATTACCATAGCGCATGGTTTTAACCTGCTCAGGGAAATAATAAACTGCACCAACGTTACCACCGTTACGCTTCAGGAACACAAGGTTAGGCGGAAGCCAAGAAGATTCATCAACGGTAATAATGTTCGAAAGCAAATTGGTGACATCAACCAGAGGGACGATCTTACTCGCCCCGCCGACTGTCATCTTTGCAAGAAGCTGATCTTTAATTTCAATTTCGGCTAACATTTTATGCCTCGCTAGCCGTTTCGGCTTTAAAGAATTCTGCTATTTTCACATTGTACGAAAGACCAATGTTGATCTCAGCAGCGTAAGGATCCATGAAAGACAGACCTTTGAACTTCATACCACTATCATAATTGCCATTGTTACCAACAGAATTGGCGTCAGTAGAACGCACAGTAGATGTCAGATTACGAGACAGTGTCTTTTGGACAAATGACGGGTAGATAGTAGGAGCACCTTGCTCATTTTTGCCAACCCAAACAAGGTTAAAGCAAAGAGAAGACAAAGCTCTGTCAAATTCTTGTATTTCAAAACGAGCACCGCCAGCTTGGAAGAAGATACGAGACAGTTCACTGTCAGTAAACTTAGTCTTCATTGCTGTTTTAAAAGCAGCAAAGGCAGTGTGGGCGATCGGGCTGTGAAAAGTATCGCGCGAAAACATCGGAGAGCCGATAGCATAAGCACGCTTTTCAACAAAGTTGGAAATTGCTTTTTCAAGCACCAAAGGCATAGACGAAAGATTAAACAAGCTGCCACGCAGAGCATCAATCATCTGCTGTTCATCAACAGGAGTGTTAGCAAAAGTCAGCTTGATAGGCTCAGAAGAACCTTCGACAATCTTATTAGCAATGGAATCAGCGAATGCGGTAAGCATAGTCACTGCCACTGGAGTTGTCTTGTGGAATACATGGTCACGATGAGTCTGAGGACCCATATCATGACTGAAACCAGAAAGCTGATTTTTAGCAGTACCGGCCAAAATAAACAGCTGAGTATTTGCCTTCATCTCTGCAACCATAGCATCATATTGATCAGGAGTATCAACATGATAATAGGTCAAGATAGCCTCAATGTAAGCATCACGAATTACTTCGCTAGCCAACCAAGGAGTCAACGCAAAAGCAGAAACTTCGCCGCGCCCATCCATAAAACGGTTATCAATGGTAACGGGCATGACGATGTTCATGTTCATTTGGCCTTTCTCTACTTTGACAGTGCCAAGCTGACCATTAAAATCATTGTCAACACAACGAAGATAATTGTCAGTAAAGAAAGAGTTGCCAGCATTGGGATCACGCTTAAAGCATTGCGGCTTCAGATAAACATTTTCCCAGAAGCGATTAACAAGCTTGCCACCATAAGAGCCAAGGTTACGCGCCACAGTTTCCATAGAATCACTACTAGGTACTTTGACAGAGCTTTGGTTCAAATATGGCAACATTTTATCGGCATACTCAGCAAAGGTATTGAGAGCATACGGAAGATACAGGGGCAGATATTGGCTCATTCGGTTTAAACCTTAAAAATTGGAGAAAAGAGCAGCAAGTCCAAGTTTTTCGGTTGACACAAACTCTGGCAGCAAAGTCACACGTCCATCATGTTGAGTCATGAATTGGGAAAGTGACACGCGCTTACCATTGGCAAAGCGCACTTCTTCGCGTTCAATCATACGAGAAGCTATCTCTTTAAAGCGAGCTTCAAGTTGACCAGCAACATCTTTGCCGAGCGAAGAGCCAAACAGTTTTTTGTCAATCTCAAACGGATAAGGAACAATCTCAGTGGCAGCGCCACGATATCCCATGCCGGCTATTTGATAGAAATCAATTTTAGCAATGCTAGCAAAACGACTATCCGTTTTAACAAAGCAAATGCAAGGTGGCATCAGAATAAACTTACCAGGGGTAGGCTCATACTTGTAGCCAGGCATCACGAGTGCCAGATCATAAGCCATCGCAGTTTTACGATGCTTAACAACGTTAGGAGAAATATAGCTAAAGCTGATCAGCTTCTGCTCCAAACTAAAGCTATTCAGCAATGATTTGGTCTCAACGTTTTTAATTTCAACTGACCCATTGGGTCTGCGAATATGTAGCTCAGATTCTTCATGATCGAGAATCCGAACTTTATACAAATTGGAAGACATGCCTTTCCCTTATTAGAAGAAGACTTCTGCTTTGCCTTGGAACACAACAGACGGATGAGCGTCGAGGTTACGAGTCATTGCTCCAAACTTAATGCTGTGCAGAGGCGTAAGTGAATTCTTGCGGTCAATTTCTTGTTTGATAGTAGGAACAAGGTTCCGTACTGCATCCAAGTAGGAGGACACGCTCATTTCTGCCATGGATTCGTTGTAACCATAAAAGGATGGATCAACTTTCTTCTTCAGAAAGAAATTGATATTGGACACATTCTTAAAGGGCTCAAAAAATGCTTCGGCTGAATTAGCTGAAAAATCAGACGACTGTTCGAAAAATTGTTTCAGCGCTTTTTGGATATAGTCAACATCACTTGGGTTGCTCATGATTTACCTAGAGTCAGAAATAGTAAAGGCGGGCCGAAGCCCGCCTATGGAAAGACTTTATTAAGCCTTACGACCTTCGGACAGAGCGAAAGTCAGAGTCTTGACGCCGTCAGAGCCACGACCCCAAACAGCGCGAGCATTGGAGCTACGCAGTTCGGAATAGGTCTCAGCCAGAACGCCTTTGATCTCAGCTTCGTTGTTGTTGAAATCAACAACAGTGTCCACGCTACCATAGGTAACACGGACTTGTTCGGCAGCTTTACGGCCTTCGGACAGGGCGAAAGTCAGAGTTTTCACACCATCAGAACCACGACCCCAAACGGCACGAGCGTTAGAGCTGCGCAGTTCAGAATAGGTTTCGGCCAGAACGCCTTTAATTTCGGCTTCATTGTTGTTGAAATCAACTACGGTATCAACACTGCCATAAGTAACGCGAACTTGTTCGGTCATGCTTTTTTCCTGCTTTAAATTTTCATAGTGTGGCCGGCCGTCTTAATCATTGACGGAGAGCCATTCTGAGTGCTGATGTAAAAGCACTCAATATTTACGTTGTGAAGATTGCTAGGAGTCGATGCTCCAGGCATCCAATCAGACTGATTTGCCCGAGTGGGTTCAGCTTGACTGGCAGTAGTCTGCTGTTGCAGAGCTTGTTCCATCTGCTGCCGTTGCATTGCTTGTGTTCTCGATTGAGTGGCTGCACGCTCCGCTTCAACCCGCTGGCGTTCTTCACGCTCAGCTGTTTCACGTCGCTCCCGTTCGGCCGCTGCAAGAGCCTCGCGCGCACGTCGAGCAGCACGTTCAGTTTCAGCGTGTTGTTCACGTTCACCTCGTGCAGCTTCTTCGCGCTCACGCAAACGATCTGCAAAGCTTAAGCCTTGCTCAATACGTTCTTCAAGAGTGGTAGTGTCATCAGGTCTTGCTCTAAGAGCATTTCGCAAAGAATCACTTATCACCACAGGCGCAGCTTCAGTAGTTTCACGAGCCACCGTAGAAACGGCGGCTCTCAAAGAGTCAAGACTCATATGATTCAATTACCAGTTATGCATTTTAGGCAGTGCGTATTCAAAGAGTACCTTCAGCGCATAAAGCTCCGCAAACGAAATGGGGATACTGAGGTCATTGACACTCAGGAACCAACCACGATCGCCCGGCTTAAAACCGATACGCTTAGTTTCTCCACGAAATTCATGAAAGAGAGATACTTCAGTCTTGGAAACAATCCCAAACAAAAGGTTAGTAACATCGTTGACGCCAAGTTTGACGGCAATCTTGTTCTCCCAATCATATTGCTTTTCGCCTACTGCGCGCGACATATTAAGCATTACGCAACCCAACTGAAACTCACGATCAGGGGCAGCTATCTTAAATCTCGCAGCAGCTTTTGTTTTATAAATCGTATACTCACTTGCTCTCATTCAATCATAGCCTTGTTATTATTATTCCCAAGGCAGCTTGAAGTCACCAGAAGTATCAGCAGGCTTTTCAGCAGCAGGATTACGGCGCACAGGAGCTGTTTGGGTGCTATTTTCTGAGCCTTGTGAAGTTGCATTTTGAGATGTAGGCGGTGCTACATATGCATCTATGGCTTCTTTTACTTTAGCCGTAATAGTTTCTTTGGCTTCTTTGTTCACAAACTGAACAAGTTCAACGTACTCGTTGCTATCAGGCTTTTTCTGAGAGGGCAGTAGTACCCAAATTCCATATTGACCATCTCTGACTCGGAAATTAATCTTTACCAGATTGCCAATAGTGAGGTATCCACCACCAATGAAACCTTTGCTGGTGTCTTTGTTGGGGAAATATTTTACTTCAATCATTTAATCTATCCAGAAATCAATATTGTGTGGCAGTTCTTGCATCGGATGCCGTCAAAGGCGGATAGATTGGAGCAGACTTAGGACCTACAAATTCCCAAGTTTCTTCGATTTGGAACGCGGTAAGCAGTTGTTTCACAACACCGGGAGCTACCGAACGTTTACCGCAAACACGATTAATGTTTCCGGGCTTCTGAGTTGATTGATCAATATCAATTTCAGAATCAAAAATAGATTCGCCACGATTACGGCGATTCACCATAGAGCGAAGCTTGCTCTTATGGATGGTACCATCGTTATTCAAACAAGTGTTACGGATCAATCCGATACGGCTAGTATCTTTTTGAGCAGCCACAACAATATAGTCATGGCCACGATTTCCGTGCCAAATTTTTACGATGTTACCAGTAATTAAAGGCATAGGTTGAGACATGCAAATTACTCAGTTTACAACTAATTCCTTGCGCTCTTTGTTTTTAACTCGCCAATGCACACGTTCCCATCTTTTATCGCCGCATTCGTAATAATTTATTTCAGCAGAAACACGAATAGCGTGCAATTCAAGAAACTTTGAGATTGGAAACTGAACATCTCCATCAACCTGTTTCCCAACATAGGTTAGATGAGCATCAGTCAAGTACGGCAAAAAGGTTTTGAAAACTTCTCCGCCGCCGCCTATAACAATTTCGCTACCAATGACATAAGCCCTGTTGGAAACAAGAGCTTTCAAATGGTCAAGGTCGCCAAGAAAAAGATTATGGTAATTCTTTGCCTTAGAATAAGGTAAATCAGAAATACCCAGGCTGCGTTTACTATTTGTTAAAACAAAGATATCGGTGTCGGGCATAGAAGGTAAACCTTCAAATGTCTTATAACCAACTACAAGTAGTTTATATCTGCAATACTCTCTAAAGAACCTACGGTCCTCTGGTATATCAAAAGGGATCTTGCCGCGATCCCCTATAACATAATTAGAGCTCATTGCGCATACAGCAGTAATTTTCATTATGCCACCATCATTGGCTTGTCTTTATAATCGTCTTGAGGCTTATAGTTGTGAAGATTCAAGTCTTCCCATTGTAGGGACAAGAAGTCTTCAAACGTATGCAGACTCTTACAAATTTCCAGTTTAGGCGCAGGATTGGTGTGGTCAAGTTTTAATTGAATCTCATAATAGCGTTCAATCATCTTATAAACAAAAGCACCTTCTCCAACCATTTGATTCTTATATATGTGGGCGTCGCCAATCATAAGATTGAGTTTTCCAACAACAACATCAGAACCATTGTTGCGCATGAAATTAACCATGCACTCAAGTAAAAAACCGTATCCCATCAGGTTATACGGCGTGCCATATGGCAAATCGTTACTTCTCAGAAAAACATTCAAGTCAACTCTTCCATTTCGAACCAGCGGCTGAAAAGAAAAATGACAAGGAGGCAAAGCCATTTGATCCAATTGCGCAGGATTCCAGGCCGATACCAAGTTTTGTCTCGAAGATGGATTAGTTAACAGCTGCTCAAAGCAACGTTTTAACTGATCAACCCCAAAGAAATTACGCCACTGATAACCGTAACCTTTCCCCATATCCCCTACTTCGAGATAATGAAGTCCACGATCATCAAGGAATTCACGAGTTGTATTACCTTTCCATATACCAATATTCTTTTCTTCAAGTAGGGTAGTGTCAGTTTGGCCTCGAAAGAAAAACATCATTTCTTCAAAAGCAATACGTAAAGCTACGCGACGAGCAGTAGGAATAGGGAATGACTTAGAACAATCATGAGAGATAGTTAAACCAGCAATAGATCTGGTATAGCTACCGGTGCGCTCATTGAGCACATCTTCGCCACGCTCATATACGTGGCGTACAGCATCCATATAACTTTGCATTAATAAAAGATCACACCAAAGAAAAACCACATTGGATAGAACTGTTCATAAAACAAAGTATGAAAATCATCAAACAGATAATGATCCATACATCACCAATGGTTTTGGATAATATTGAAAACGTAAGACTTGAATACAGACTTAAGTTTAAGTTCTTCATCTTCAACCATAACAACCTGGTCGGCATGGAACTTCAAGAAATCTTGGTAATCTTGAACCACAAAAATGTTTTTCATGACACGAGCATAAACGATACCAATCTTGTCACGATCAGGTGGGCATCCATGTTCTTGCCAATGATCAGCAATATACTCGCAAGCTTGTTCAGAAATTGCTTCTAAAGACAAGGGAGAGAGATAAATATTATTTGAAGTCATTGACTTTACCGCCAAAAATGTTACAATACTTTTACTGACTAAACAGTCAAATTGAAATAAGCTAAAATGAGATTGAGAAAATGAAAGACGAAGAATTAATTGAATCAAAAAAAGAAAACTTTGAAGTTATCCTTCAAGACATTGATTAGCGTAAACTGCTACAGAAGCAATCGTACTTTATGAAGTGCCCTCAGTGTGGCGCACGTTTCGAACGTAGCGTCAAAGATATAAAAGACAAAGTGAGAGTCAAAAAAGTGGCTCGCATGCATTGTACTTCATAGTGCAACATATCTTTCCAGAACGTTGCAAGAACACAAGCTAAAGAAGACCAAAATGAAAAAGGCACAGCGTGAGCTGTGCCTTTTTTTTATTCGCTTTTGTCAGTTTTTTTACTAGACGTAATTTTCTCAGCTGTCCTACCAACAATAAAGATGCCGGTGTAAAAGGTTACAAACGTCATCCAAGACTGGAACACTGTTATTGCAACAGGTGAACCAATAAAGATTGTGAGTATGGAAAGTAAAACTGCATGTGTTAAAACCCATGTGTACCACACTGGTCTTACAAATTCAGTTTTGGAAAATAAAGATACGTATTTATTCATAACAACCTCCAGAGGTGGAAGGTTATTATACAAGATCCAAAGAAAAAAAAGAAGTGAAGCCGAAGCAATAGATCTTAATGGCGCTACGCGCCGATACGGGCGGATGTGATCAGAGAAGACTGACCAATTTTACCCGTAACTTTCATTGGGAAAGATCAAAGGATCGTAGATCCGTGATCTTTGTGAAGATCTAAAGATCCTTTAGGATCAAGAGATCTGAACAAATTTTTAATAATTTATTATTTAAAATTGAAAAAAATTTGAATATAAAAAGCAATCATTGATTGCGAAGATGCAGAAGAAGATCTGCCGAAGTAAGAATTCACTATACTAGTATATATTAAAAGTATGCTTAAGACATCGTCTAAGTGTTTGATTTTAAAGGAAAATCAAACAATGAATTTCTTATCTTTCTGTAGTTAGTCTTAAAAATCCCCATTTTTAAGACAGGCTGAACAAAGTACATCAAGTCAGATGCAAAGACTGAGGTTAGACCTCAGCCTTATACGTTTCTGGCAACAGTTTCTTGCCTAGCTCTGAAACAACTTTAACCAAAACCGGCGCACTCTCACGAGGAAACACCCAGGTAAAGGCATAATAGTCGCGCGCAAGTTCATTTATGTTGAGAATGATACTTCCACTTGTCAGAGTTTCAACTTTAAAATCAAGAATCTCAACAGGTATTTTACCCATTACTTCCTTGAATAGTGCGTCTTGGACATCACTCATTTACAAAACTCTTCCTTTAGGTCTTTGCGATAGTAGCAAACAACCTCTTTCATCTTTTCGTTATATGCCTCGACTTTTACAAGCCAGGCAGTAAAGTCCAAACTGTCATTGTGACTTATGGCTTTGTAGGGAACACCATCCACATTAATTACTTTCCAGCAATTACGCTCCTTGGCACACGTAAACATGGGCAAAGGTATAGGTAGTGGTGGGTGATAAATTTTTTGAGTCTTATCTATTACTTTAGGTATATCTTGTTGCGCGATAGTTACTGTACGATCTGCACAACCAAAAAGCATGATTAGAATAAGAAACAAAATAACAACCTTTAAGGTGTGCGACATTTTGTCTTATCTCCACTTATGCAAACAAATTTGTCGATATGATTAGAAAAATCCTTGTTGACCAACTTGCCAGTCAGACCAGGTTTGCCAAGAAACACATCAAATCTGTTTTTCATACCTTCAATATTAGTTACTTGCTCTTGAGTCTTCGTGTCAATGTTTGCCACGTTGTCATTGATTTGAGCGAGCAAAGAGGAAATTTCAGCAATCTGAGTTCGAGAGCTGGTAATTTCTTCAGTTAATTGACCATTTATTTGTTTTTGCTGACCTATCTCAATCTTAAATTGTTCATTAGATTGGACAAGCTGTTCATTCGCATCAGTTAAATACCAGATCGCCGCTAAAGCAGCCACAAGTATTCCACAGAAAAACAAATAGATAGACAATTGTATTTTTGACATCATGTTGGTGGTACTAACGGAAGAGTAATCTTGTAAGATTTGCGACCTTCTGCCGGCACATCTTCAACAACTACCGAGTCATATTTAAAAATCTTCAAGTAATTAACTACAAGATCAGCATCAACAGAATCGAATAAACTAAACTCGACTACGTTAGTGCCATACTCAATAGAAGCATCAATTGAATCATTTATAACCTTGACAGCACGTTCATCCATCTTATTTTTAATGGATTCATGCAGACGATTTTGCGCCTCTGCCAAAGTAGGAATTAATTTAGTTGTCATATTTCTCCTTAACAAACCTAAAAGGTTGCACCCAGTTATGTTGATATTCGGCCGCAAGCGATGCCCGCCCAGCCTACTAACCCGCGCATAACCACGCTTATTTCAACCTGAAATATGCCTTCTCCGCTACTCTGCTAATTAGGCAGACTAACAAGTCAACTTGAACTACATTGACAGAGGATGCTTCGACATATGAGGCTCGCACAATTTATTCAACAGGGTTTATAACATGCAACTGTGCTAGGGACATGTAATTGCCGTACTTCAGATAAGGAACCACCCAAACCTTCCATCTCAGCCGTGTATGAACGGTGCTACATTTCTGCAATACTGGTAAGGCATCACAATCGCGTTGTTCACCCGTATGCTAATTGCGAGGTCCAGACCGCTGCAATCCAGCGCGGAACTACTCTGCATACGCTTCCTATTTAAGAGTTTACATAAACCAAGCTCACTCATTTAGACAGTCGGAAGTACTGTTTTTTCTCACCTGGGGGTAAGGAAAATTTAAGATCTCTGTGAGAACAGAGCCACGGACCTGGATGCATGCCCGGCGCCGGCCGGGTGACATCCAGGGTCCTGGTCTCCTGAAGCGATGATCTAAGCGACGCAGTGCCCAGGTTAAGGATCTGTGATCCGTTACCTGAGCACCAGAAGCGCAGATCAGCTTCAGGAGAATGTAGAACAAAAGACAACAATCAGTTGTATCTACATAACTTACCGTTTCATCATGAACAAGGGAACGTTCAGGTTCTTGCACAAGTCAACGGTAAATTTAACTGTATCACCCCATCTAGACATGAAGTCTTCGGTAGGCTGATAACAGTATATTGCTGATGGACCGGTTTGTAAAATCGGTCCAATACATTTGTCACATGGGCATTCGGTGACATACCAAACAGCCCCTTTTAATTTTGCACCAACACGAGCAGCATTCGCAATAGCATTCATTTCAGCATGAACAATATGGCGATACTTAACTTCTCGATTCGCGAATAGGTGTGGTGAGTCGTCAGCACCGCGCACAAAGCCATTCCAAGCGTGCACAAGCGGTTCTCCATCACTACCCAGTACCATGGCACCAACCTTAGTGGAAGGGTCCTTAGAATACGTCTCAGCGATCATACGAGCAACACTCAGGTGCTTAGCAGCCAAGTCAATATGTTTCGACGTCATGCAGCCAGTTCCTGATTTCTTGCTCAAAGTTTTGGGCAAAATCTTCTGCATTACTTTCAATTGCCTTAACGTCATACTCAGTAGGACGTACAATTGATTTAGCGGCAGGGTTTACAAACCATATCTGATTTGCATTATAAAATTCGTTTCTGAAACTGATTACCTGTTCACTGCTACCAACAATTATAACCAAATCGTCAGGAGTGATTTCGGCGGCCAAATTCCACATCTTGCCATACTCAGGAGCACCCTCATTAAAGAATACTACATAAGGCTTAGACTTAGGGTAGGCACTGTAATCAAATTCAGCTTTGGTCAACATAATCGGAGAAGCATTACCATCACGAACTTCTTCCCA
>JACCEA010025207.1_pt1 | contig 11605 bp, 10 predicted proteins | sample 7449851 | NCBI WGS metagenome assembly JACCEA01 (sample SAMN15323453, study PRJNA562643) | freshwater metagenome | isolation source: river surface water | place: USA:Blue River Watershed | collected 2017-08-18 | reverse complement strand
TGGTCCACTTGGAGGAAGGGGAGCCGATCGTGGCCAAGTTCTACCGGCCGGGCCGGTGGACCGATGCGCAGATTCTGGAAGAGCACCGCTTTGCCCTCGATCTGCAGCTGGCCGAGGTGCCCTTGGCCGCCCCCTTGACCTTGAGAGCCACTGGCGCGCAGCTGATGGGGGAGCCACCCACGCTGGCCCATTGGCAGGGCCTGCGCTACGCGGCCGCGGGCCGCCGAGGTGGCCGCTCGCCGGAATTGGAAGACCCCGAGGTGCTGGAGGCCCTGGGGCGCTTCATCGCGCGCATCCACCGCAGCGGCCGCGAGCGCGAGTTCGTGCACCGACCGCGCTGGGTGGGGCGGGCCCCCGGTGACGCCGCCCGCGCCGCGGTGGTGGCCAGCGGCGAGTTGCCCCCGAGCGTTCAAGGGCGGTGGCTGGCCCAGGTCGATCGCTGTTTGGACGCGGTTCAAGCCGCATTCGACACCTTGCCGGACCTTCGCCTGCAGCGCCTGCATGGCGACTGCCACCCGGGCAACCTGCTGTGGACGCCCGGTGGCAGCGCCCATTTCGTGGACCTGGACGATGCGGTGACCGGTCCGGCGGTGCAGGACCTGTGGATGTTGCTCAGTGGCGATCCGGCCCAAGCGCGTTCGCAGGTGGCCTGCTTGCTCGACGGCTACGAGCAGGTCATGCCCTTTGACCGGCGCGAGCTGCGCTTGATCGAGCCCCTGCGGACCTTGCGCATGATTCACCACAGCGGCTGGATCGCCAAGCGATGGACCGACCCCGCGTTTCCGATTGCATTTCCTTGGTTCGGCACGCCCAATTACTGGGAAGACCAAGTGACCAAGCTGGGGGAACAACTCGAGGCCATGCAAGAGGCCCAGAACGACGCGGGGGCGCTGCGCGCGCCCCCGGTGTCCGAGGGGGACGACGCCGTCGACTTTGACGGCGACGGCTTTGCCTGAGCTCAGGCCAACAGCAGGCGGTTCACCCGCTTGACGTAGGCCGCGGGGTCGGCCAGCGTGCCGCCTTCGGCCAGCAAAGCCTGGTCGAACAGCACCTGGGCCAGGTCGTCGAACTGCGCATGGCCGTCCAAAGCCTTCACCAGTGCGTGCTCGGGGTTGACCTCCAGCGTGGGCTTGGTGTCGGGCGCGGATTGGCCGGCTTGCTTGAGCAGGCGTGCCAGGTGCGCACTCATGTCGCCCTCGTCGACCACCACGCAAGCCGGGCTGTCCACCAGGCGCGTGGTGATGCGCACGTCCTTGGCGCGCTCCTTCAGGCTGTCCTTCAGCTTGTCCAACAAGGGCTTGAAGGCCTCGGCCGCTTCTTCCAGGGCCTTCTTCTCGGCCTCGTCTTGCAGTTTGCCCAGGTCCACCGCGCCTTTGGCCACCGACTGCAGCGGCTTGCCCTCGAACTCGTGCAGGTGGCTCAGCATCCACTCGTCAACGCGGTCGGTCAGCAGCAGCACCTCGATGCCCTTCTTGCGGAAGATCTCCAACTGCGGGCTGCTTTGGGCGGCGGCCAGGCTGTCGGCGGTGATCACGTAGATCGACTCTTGGCCTTCCTTCATGCGTGCCACGTAGTCGGCCAGGCTGACCCCTTCGCTGGCATGGGTCGAGGCGAAGCGCAGCAGCTTGGCAATGCGCTCTTGGTTCTGGAAGTCCTCACCGAGGCCCTCCTTGAGCACGGAGCCGAACTCCTTCCAGAAACCGGCGTACTTGTCTTTCTCGGCTTGGTCTTCGCTGTTGGCCAAACTCTCCAGCATCGACAGCACGCGCTTGGTCGAGCCTTCGCGGATGGCGCGCACGTCGCGGCTCTCTTGCAGCAGCTCGCGGCTGACGTTCAGCGGCAGGTCGGCCGAGTCGATGACGCCGCGCACGAAGCGCAGGTAGGTCGGCATCAGCTCCTGGGCGTCGTCCATGATGAACACGCGCTTGACGTAGAGCTTCACGCCGGGCTTCTTGTCGCGGTTCCACAGGTCGAACGGGGCCTTGGCCGGGATGTAGAGCAGCTGCGTGTACTCGCTGCGGCCTTCCACGCGGTTGTGCGTGTGCGCCAGCGGGGCTTCGCTGTCGTGGCTCAGGGTCTTGTAGAACTCGTCGTACTGTTCTTGGGTGATGTCGCTCTTGGCGCGGGTCCACAAGGCGCTGGCCTTGTTCACCGTCTCCCAATCGTCGGTGGCGACGTAGGCGCTCTTCTCTGCGTCCCACACCTCCTTCTTCAGCAAGATTGGCAGGCTGATGTGGTCGCTGTACTTGCTGACGATGCTGCGCAGGCGCCAGGCCTGGAGGTAGTCGTCCTCGTCGGCGCGCAGGTGCAGGATGACGTCGGTGCCGCGCTCGGCTTTCTCGATGGTCTCGACCTCGAACTCGCCCGTGCCGTCGCTGCTCCAGCGCACGCCTTGGCCCTGCTCCAGCCCGGCGCGACGGCTTTCCACCGTGATGCGGTCGGCCACGATGAAGCCGGAGTAGAAGCCCACGCCGAACTGACCGATGAGGTTGGCGTCGCCCTTCTTGTCGTCGCCCAGCCGGGCCATGAAGTCGCGCGTGCCGCTCTTGGCGATGGTGCCCAGGTGGGCGATGGCTTCGTCGGCGCTCATGCCAATGCCGTTGTCGCGGATGGTCAGCGTGCGCTTCTCTTTGTCCACCAAGAGGCGGATGTCGAGGTTGGGCGTGTCTTCGAAGAGGGCGGCGTTGTCCAGGGCTTCGAAGCGCAGCTTGTCGCAGGCGTCGCTGGCGTTGGAGACCAACTCGCGCAGGAAGATCTCCTTGTTCGAGTACAGGCTGTGCGTGACCAGGTGCAGGATCTGCTGGACTTCGGCTTGGAAAGCGTGGGTGTGCTTGCTCATGGGGCGGTGACTGACAGAGTCGAGGTGCCAAGGCACCTGGGGTCGCTCCGAGGCGTTTCAAGGCCCCTGGCTTACGATGCCGGGTTTCCCTTGACGGTTGTTGCCATGTCGTCCGATACCCCCGCCGAGCCCGTTCCTGAGGCCCCCGCCGCGCCGGCGGCGGTGCGCAGCCCCGAAGCCGCGGCCGAGCGCTTGAAAGCCTTGTTTCCGGCCTTGTTCGGCGGGGCGCCCAAGCCCATCAAGCTCAAGATCCAGGCCGACATCGAAGCCCGTGCGCCCGGCGTGTTCCCCAAGCCGGTGCTGACGGCCTTCTTGCGGCGTTACACGGCCGGCAATGCCTACCTGCGGGCCATCGTTCGCGAGCCGCACCGCATCGACCTGGACGGTCAGCCGGCGGGCGACGTGGCCGACGAGCACCGCGAGGCCGCGAAGAAGGCTCTGGCCGAGCGCCGCGAGCGCCAGCAGGCGCGCGAGCAAGAGATGGAGGCTGCCCGGCGCTGGCGGCTGGATCTTTTGGCGGACTGGCAGCGCACGTCGCTCAGCCGCGCCAATTTCTGCGCGCTGAAAGGCGTCGAGGAGGCGTCGTTGGACGCCCTGTTGGCGCAAGCCAAAGCCGAATTGGCCGCCATGCCGCCGCCAGCGCCGCGCCGTCCACCGCAGGGGCGGCCGGGTCAGCGTCCCGATGGCCGACCGTCGGAGCGCCGGGGCCCCCGCCCCGATCGCGGGCCGAAGCCCAAGGGCTGACTCAGCGGGGCTCGCAAGCCGGCGCGCACACGCGCTCTTGCCGCCCCATGAACTTGAAGGTGCGCAGCGCCGACGGCAGTCGGTGCTTGCCGCACTTGAAGCACGAGCGCATGTTGCCGCTCCCGAAGAACGGCGAGCCGTTCAGCTTGGCCTCGAAACGCAGACCGTCATCGCTGACGGCAGTGTGGGTGTCGGGGGTCATGCGCGTACCGGTGGTGGAAACCGGGCGCGATGCTAGGGCGAGTTCGTGACGAACTGCCTACAGGCTTGCCCTGCCCCTGAACCCGGGGCAGGCCCTGATTACTTTTTGGTCGCCAGCTGCTCTTCCAGCTCTTTGCACGACGGTGCGCACACCGGCTGGCTCTTGCCCAACAGCTTGCGCGACTTCAGCATGGCCCGGGGGCGGTGCTTGCCGCACAAGAAGCAGGACATGGTGGCCGCGCCAAACGACGAGGTGGCCGCGAACGGCGAGCCCGGTGCTTTGGACTTGTAGCGCAGGCCATCGGCCTCGATCAACGTTTTGGTGGTGTCCTTGGCCACGCTGGTTCTCGCCTGTTCGAATGGTTGGAATGAACGGCACGGCTCCCGTGCAGCCAGCTATTGTCGCTCAAGCCGGCCGCGTGCGATCACTCGCCCTTGAATTCAGGGGGTCGTCGTGCCTGCCACGCGGCCACGCCCTCGACCAAATCGTGAGACCGCGCACATTCGGCGGCGTCTTGGGCGTGCCGGTCGGCCCTCCAAGTGCCTTGGCCCAATGCATTGAGCTGCCGCTTCATGCCGCGCAGCGCCAAAGGCGCGAGGCCGGCCAGTTGTTCGGCCCAGCGGAGGGCGCCTGCCTCGAGTCGCGCGCGGTCGTCGTAGAGCTCGTCCAGGAAGTGCGCCGCGGCCATGGCCTCGGCGTCCAGGGTTTGTGCGGCCAGCAGCAAGCGTTTGGCAGGTCCGAGACCGAGACGACTGACCAGCCGGCGCATGCCCCCAGCGTGGTAGTGCAGGCCCAGGCGGGCGGCCGGGATGGCCATTTGCGTGTCGCGGCTACCCAGCCGGAAGTCGCAGGCCAGGGCCAGGTCGGTGGCGCCGCCCCACACGCCGCCGTGCAGAACGGCCACGGTGATGGGCTCCACCGACTCCCAGGCACTGCACAAGGCCTCGAAAAGGGCGGGGGCATCGACCTGGGGCACGGTGTCGATGTGGAAGCCACTGCAAAAATGCTTCCCTTCCCCGCGCACCAAAACCACCCGCACCGAAGGCGTGGCGTTCAGTGCATCGATGTGCACCCGGATCGCCTCCAGGTCGTCCAGTTCCAGCCGGTTGGCTTGTGCCGGGCGGCACAGTCGGAGCGTGGCGATGGGGCCGTCGATGGCAAGTTGCGGGGGGGTCATGCAGGGATTGTCCGGGCTTGAGAAAGCGCCGCGATGCCCCAGTTCCACGCCATCCCCCGCCACCTAGAATGGCGGGTTCGTTTGCCGAGGGGTCAACCTCGGTGTCATTGCCCAGGAAGCCATTGCCGTGCTGATCTCTACCGCCTTTGCCCAAACCGCTGCGCCGGCGGCCTCGCCCGAATCCAGCCTGCTGAGCCTGCTGCCGCTGGTGGCCATGTTCGTGGTGCTGTACTTCATCATGATTCGCCCCCAGATGAAGCGTCAGAAAGAACACAAGGCCATGATCGAGGCCTTGGCCAAGGGCGACGAGGTCGTGACCGCCGGCGGCGTGCTGGGCCGCGTCAGCAAGTTGGGCGACAGCGTCCTGCACGTGGAAGTGGCGTCTGGCGTCGAGTTGCAAGTGCAGCGCTCGGCCGTGGCGCAAGTGCTGCCCAAGGGCACCCTGAAGTGAATCGCCAGCCCGGCCGCGCGCCGGGCGACGCCGCCGGGCCTTTGTGGCGCTGGCGTGAGGACTGCCCATCATGAATCGTTACCCCCTGTGGAAGTACCTGGTGCTGGCCGCTGCGCTGGTCATCGGGACGCTGTACACCCTTCCCAACTTCTTTGGCGAGGCCCCTGCGGTGCAGGTGTCGGCCGCGCGCACCTCGGTGAAGGTCGACGCCGGCGTCCGTGACCGCGTCCTGGGTGCCTTGGCCGATGCCAAGATCACGCCCGACTTCGTGCAGTGGGAAGGCAACTCGGTGCGCGCGCGCTTCAGCGACACCGACGTGCAGATCAAGGCCAAGGACGCCATCAGCAAGGCCCTGAACCGCGACCCGGCCGAGCCGGACTACGTGGTGGCTTTGAACCTGGTGTCGCGGTCGCCCCAGTGGCTGGCCCAGATCCGGGCCTTCCCGATGTACTTGGGCCTGGACTTGCGGGGCGGCGTGCACTTCTTGCTGGAGGTGGACATGAAGGCGGCCATCAGCAAGAAGGTGGACGCATTGATGGGCGATGCGCGCATGGCGCTGCGCGAGAAGAAGATCCGCGCCAGCGTGGCCCGTGTGGGCGACAGCTTGGTGCTGAACTTCACCGACGCCGCCACGCGTAACACCGCGCGCAACCTGCTGTCGGACCGCATCACCGACATGACCTGGGAAGAGGCGGGCGAGGGACAGTCTTTGACCTTGACCGGCCGCTTCAAGCCCACGAGCTTGGTGGCGGTGCAGGACGCGGCCCTGAAGCAGAACATCAACACCCTGCACAACCGCGTCAACGAGCTGGGCACGGCCGAGCCGGTGATCCAGCAGCAGGGCCTGAATCGGGTGGTGGTCCAGTTGCCCGGCGTGCAGGACACCGCGCGGGCCAAGGGCATCATCGGTCGCACCGCCACCTTGGAGGTGCGGATGGTTGAGGCCCACGGCCAGCAAGGCGTTCGCGACTACGACCCCGGCCGCTTGCAGGCCGCGCTGGCGGGTGACGTGCCGTCGGACATGGAATTGCTGTACGGCCGCGACAACCGCGGCAACGGCCCGGAGCCGCTGCTCGTCTCCAAGCAACTGGTGTTCACCGGCGACAACCTGAACCGCGCCGATGCGAACTTCGACCAGCAAGGGGGTGGGGGCTCGGTCGTGGTGGTGGGCCTGGACAGTGCCGGGGCGGCCTCCATGAAGGCGACAACCCGCGACGGCGTGAAGCGCCGGATGGCGGTCATCTTGGTCGAGAAGGGCAAGAAGGAGGTGCTGACGGCCCCGACGATCCAGTCGGAACTGAGCGCGTCCTTCCACATCTCGGGCATGGCCAACCCGCAAGAAGCCACGGACCTGGCGCTGCTGATGCGCGCCGGCCAATTGGCCGCGCCGATGGACATCATCGAAGAGCGCACCATCGGCCCGAGCTTGGGCGCCGAGAACATCGCGCGCGGTTTTCAGTCGGTGATCTGGGGCTTCGTGGCGGTGGCCGTCTTCATGTGCGGCTACTACATGCTGTTTGGCGTGTTTTCTTCGCTGGCGCTGGGCTTCAACTTGTTGATGTTGGTGGCCGTGCTGTCCATGATGCAGGCCACCTTGAGTTTGCCCGGCATGGCGGCCATCGCCCTGGTGCTCGGCATGGCCATCGACTCCAACGTGCTGATCAACGAGCGCATTCGCGAGGAGTTGCGGGCGGGGGCGGCACCGCAGACGGCCATCCACATCGGCTACGAGCGCGCGTGGGCCACCATCTTGGACTCCAACGTGACGACCTTGATCGCCGGCTTGGCCTTGTTGGCCTTCGGTTCGGGGCCGGTGAAGGGCTTCGCCGTTGTGCACTGCCTGGGCATCTTGACCTCGATGTTCTCGGCGGTGATGTTCTCGCGCGGCTTGGTCAATCTTTGGTACGGCCGCCAGCGCAAGCTGAGCAAGGTGTCGATCGGTCAGGTATGGCGCCCGGCCACGCAGCCGGCAACGAAAGACGGGGAAGCCTGACATGGAACTGTTCCGCATCCAACGGGATATCCCGTTCATGAAGTACGCGTTGGTGTTCAACGCGATCTCGTTCTTGACCTTCGCCCTGGCGGTGTTCTTCCTGGTGACCCGGGGCCTGCACCTGTCGATCGAATTCACCGGCGGTACGGTGATGGAGGTGGAGTACGCCCAACCCGCCAACCCCGAGGCGGTACGGCACACGGTCGAGCCGATGAACTTTGGCGAGTTCCAGGTGCAGAAGTTCGGGTCGTCGCGCGACATCATGCTTCGCCTGCCGGTGCGTCCTGGCAAGAAGCAAACGGAGGTCGTGTCCGAAGTTTTCCAGCGTCTCTGTGCGGCAGAAAACGGCCAGGTGCAAACCAAGTCCTACGTCACCGACAAGGGCGAGCAGGTCAGCAAGCAGGTGTGCGTCACGGCCGAGGGGGTTGAGCCCTTGAAGCTGACCCGCAGCGAGGTGGTGGGCCCGTCGGTGGGTGACGAATTGGCCCGGGATGCCGCTTACGCGATGGCCTTCACGGTGATCGGCATCATGGTCTACCTCGCCTTCCGCTTTGAGTGGAAGTTCTCGGTGGCGGGCATCATCGCCAACCTGCACGACGTGGTGATCATCTTGGGCTTCTTCGCCTACTTCCAGTGGGAGTTCTCGCTGGCGGTGTTGGCGGCCATCTTGGCGGTCTTGGGCTACTCGGTGAACGAGTCGGTGGTGATCTTCGACCGGGTGCGCGAGGCCTTCCGCAAGTACCGGAAGATGACGCCGCACGAGGTCATCGACCACGCGATCACGTCGACCATGAGCCGCACCATCATCACGCACGGCAGCACCCAAATGATGGTGCTCTCGATGCTGGTCTTTGGCGGACCCACCCTGAAGTACTTCGCTGTGGCGCTGACCATCGGCATCTTGTTCGGCATTTATTCGTCGGTCTTCGTGGCCGCGGCCATCGCCATGTGGCTGGGCGTGAAGCGCGAGGACTTGGTGAAAGTCTCGGTGAAAACCGAAGACCCGGACGACCCGAACGCCGGGGCCGTGGTGTAAGGTTTCGGGCCCTTTGCGACCCGCCGCCAGCCACCCCCTTTCATGACCACGGCCCCCGCCCCCGCCGCCCTGGCGCAGTCCGCGCGGCGAGTCTTCGTGGACAGCTTGGTCCGCGGCTCTGCCGCGGTGCCGGCCGTGCTCGTGGAGGCCGTGCAGCAGCGTTTGATGAGCAAGGTGGCCGACTCGGTGCGGCCTGGGCAACTGCGCGACGTCTTGTCGAGCCTTCAGCAGCATGGCGCCACGTGGCAGATGGGCCTCATTGCTGCCCTGCGCGCGCAGTTCCGTGCCGCCAAGGGCAGCACGACCGCCCCCGCGCCCAGCGCAGCCCCACCCGCGCCGCCGCCGCCGCAAGGCGCAAGCAGCCTGTCCTTGGTGGGCGACGCCACGATCGAGCGCGAGATCGCCAGCAGCCGGCTGGCTTTGTCCTTGGTGGGCGACGCCCATTGGCAGTTCACCGACCTGCGCACCCGCATGCAGGCCTTGGAGCGCCGGGGCGACTTGTTGCCCGACGACCTGCTGCGGCCGCAAACCACCGCCCTGATTTGGATCGACGCCTGGGCCAAGGCCGACCTGACCCCAACGGAGTGGCAGGTCCTGCACGAGACCCTGGAGGCGGAGTTTGCCCAGTGGTTGGGAGCGGCCTACCACGATGCCAACCACTGGTTGCTGGAGCAGGGCGTCTTGCCCGACGTGGACCTGCGGCCTTTCATCCGGCGCACGCGTGGCGTGCAGGCCACCGTGCCGGTGGGGGCCAGCTTCGTCGAGTCGAGTTCGGCGGCGGGGAACCTGCGGCCCGAGCACCGCCACCGCGCCGACTTCGGCGCTTCGCCCGCCTACGAGGTGGTGATGGTGGACGGGGCGGTGTCGCCCTCCACCGGCGGAGGGGCCCTGGTCAGTGGGTCTGGCGCACGGGACGCGGTGCGCCGCAGCCCCGTGGCGATGCGCTCGGCCGAGGTGTTGGAGCAGATGCAGCAGGTGCTGGCCCGCGAAGTGCCTGCCATGGCGGTGGTTCGCCCAGCGCTGGCGATGGCGCCCTCGTCCGAAGGGCTGATGGCCGCCGAGGGCGGCGCGCGCACCGCCCCGCTGGATGCCCAGGGGCTGGTGCGCATCTCGCCCCGGCTGCAGGCGGTCATTCAACGCGCCCAAGTGGCCCTGCAACGGCCCCACGGGGGGGGCAGCGGTGCGCCGGCCGAGGCGGTGGGAACGGGCGGCCTGCTGGAAGAGTCGCGGGCGCGCAGCCAGGCCTTCAAGCAGGTGCTCAAGCAGGCGGCCGGCAGCCCGGAAGAGCGCGCCACCATCGAGTTGGTGGCCATGATGTTCCAAAGCATCTTGCAGGACGAGCGCCTGCCGGCCAGCATCCGCGTGTGGTTTGCGCGCCTGCAGATGCCGGTTCTGCGCGTCGCGGTGCTGGAGCCCGACTTCTTCGCCACCAACGACCACCCGGCGCGCTCGCTGATCGACCGGATGGGCGCCTGCGCGCTGGGTTTCGACCCGTCGCAGGCCATGGGCGACGTGCTGGAGCGCGAGGTCAAGCGCATCGTCCAGGTGGTCGAGGCCTACCCGGACACCGGCCGCAAGGTCTTCCAGACGGTGTTGACCGAATTCGAGTCCTTCCTGTCGCACTTCTTTGCCGAAGACAACGACGCGAGCAAGAAGGGCGTCTCGCTGGCCCAGCAGGTGGAGCAGCGCGAAACCCTGGCCATCCAGTACACGATCGAGCTGCGCAAGATGCTGGCCGACATGCCGGTGGACGACGGCTTGCGCGAGTTCTTGTTCCAGGTGTGGGCGGATGTGCTGGCCGTGACGGCCATGCGCCACGGCCCGCAGGCCGAAACCACCGTGAAGATGAAGCGGGCCGCGGCCGACTTGATTTGGTCCGGCGGCGCCAAGAGCTCCCCGGAAGAGCGGGCGGAGGTGATTCGCCGCTTCCCGGCCCTGCTCAAAACCCTGCGCGATGGCATGGGGCACGCCACGATCCCGGCCAAGAAGCAAGACGAGCACATCCGCAAGCTCAATGCCGTGCTGGCCACGGCCTTCACGACCAAGGCCGCGCCCATCCCCAAGCAGCGCTTGGACGAGTTGTTCGAGCGCCTGCAAGACCTGGAGTCGATGCTGCCCAGCGTGGCCGACATCGACCTCGACGAGGACCTGGTCCGGGACCTGTCCGGTCACGAGCGCGAAGGCTTGGAGGTCGTGTCGGACGGGGGGCAGCAGCCCAACGAGGCCATGTACCAGTGGGCGCGGGAACTGCCGGTGGGCGGTTGGTTCCGCTTGAACTTCCGCGGCCGCGAAGACACGGTGCAGTTGGCCTGGGTCGGTGCGCAGCACTCGCTGCGGCTGTTCGTGTCGCCCCAGGGGCGCGCGATCCTGTTCCCGCTGCACCGCTTGGCGGGCTACTTGCAAGCCGGCTTGCTGCAGCCGGCCCAGGAAGAGTCCTTGACGGTCAAGGCCACGCGCGATGCGCTGGCCATGTTGGAAGCCCAGCCCGACGCGCTGAAGTGAGCGGGCCGCCGTGATGGCGGCGCGGTGCCGCCAGGGCGCCGCTCAGTGGATCAGGCGATCTTCGGGGTCGACGAACAACTCGTCGAGGATGAGCGCATCGGGCTCTTCGCCCAGGCTCCAGAACACCATCAGCACGATGATCTTCAGGTCTTCCAGGGCCATGGGCGAGCCGCCCACGGCCATCGCCCGGTCGATGACGACCTCGCGCATGGGCGGCGGCAGCACGCCCGCCGTGGCCAGGAAGCGGATGAAACCGATCGAGGCCTCGCCGAGGTGGTCGAGCTCGTCGTCCGTGTAGACGCGGACGCTGCTGGCGCGCGACTGGCTTTGCACCGCTTGGGCACTGGCGGCCAGTCCGTCCAGCCAGGTCAGGGCGTCCTGGATGTCGTCGCGCTCGAAGCCCATGGCCGTGAGCTTGCGCTGCAGCTGGGCGGGATCCGGACAGGCGTCGGGACGCCAGTAGGTCTCGTAGAGGTAGACGAGCACGTCAAACATGGGCCCATGATACCCGCCGGGTTCTGGCGCTCGGTCGGAAAACGGGCCCGCAAAGCCCGTGCTTTCCCCGCCTTCAGGTCCGCTCGAAGCGCGCCCCGGGCAGCGTGCGGACGAGGCCAAGCAGCTCCAACTCGAGCAAACGCGCGCTGAGGGCATCGGTGCGCCA
>JACCEA010703410.1_pt1 | contig 11606 bp, 13 predicted proteins | sample 7449851 | NCBI WGS metagenome assembly JACCEA01 (sample SAMN15323453, study PRJNA562643) | freshwater metagenome | isolation source: river surface water | place: USA:Blue River Watershed | collected 2017-08-18 | reverse complement strand
TGTATGATAGTCTTCTATCTTTTTAACACAATCTCTTAAGTCATATGCTAACTTTTTAAAATCATTAATTTCTTTTAAATTAGTTATTTCTATATCTAGTAGACTATCTATTCCAAACTCTATACTATCTAAAGTATCTGCTATTTCTTTATCTGAAAAAATAGGCACATCTATTTTAGTATTTTTAACACTACTTTCTTTTGTATTTCCACCTAAATCTTTATTAGGAGTTGTTTTAGAATTAGAATAGGCTGATTTGGCTGGTTGACTATAAGACGGAAGTGTTATATCCATATAATAAAATTTTCCGTCTGTTTTTTTCAACAATTCTAGTGCGAATTTTTCACTGTTTTTATATCTTAGAATATGTAATACTTCCTTATCGGTGTGCTCGTTATTGTAACCACAAGAAATATTTACTCCTTGTATATAATTTGCTTTTATTAACTCGCCTACATCAGTAGATACTGTATTTATCCAATGAAAATTATATTTACATAATAATTTCTCAAATTCTTTCTTAGTCTCATAAGTAACCGTTGCATGTCCATTTGTAAACTGAGAAATATCATAGTAACCTCTTCTGTCTAATTGAACTAGAAATCCTACATTATCAAAAAATGATGTGTCAGAAGCCTTACTACCTAAACACCCTATCTCTTCGTCTAAAGGAAAGAAACATTTAATATTATCAAACTTTTTTAGAGCCTGTAATGCAAAATAAACCCCTATTTTATCATCGTGACCTAATCCTATCTGTTCAGCAGTAATGTTATTTATACCTATCATAAGGTTATTGATAACTAGTATACTGAAATCATCAGTTTGTACTTTTTGATTTATATCTAAATGTGCAACAACACAGTTATAATAATCTTGTTCATTTTTTATTTTGGTGACATATAAATTACCATAATGATCTAGTTCCGTAATTACGCCTGGATGAGTCACTTCAATATAAGCTTGTAGCCATTCTCTGAACTCTATTTGTTTGCTAGATTTAGAGTGGCTTCTAAAGCTTAATAATTTTTTATAAAATTTTATATCCATTTTAATATTTTTTTATTTTAAACAGTGACCTCCGTTTTCAGAAGAATAGATTAAATGTTCTACAGTTGTACTTTTTCCAGCATCTTTTCCGAAATCAATTCTTACTGCAAAATGAGTGTGGATATATTCTCCAGTTACTGCGTCTAGTACCATGTTGTTTCTACTACACTTACCATTTGTACCTGTGAAAGTATAGGTTGTATCCCTAGTTTCAAAGTTGGTTAACTTATTTTTATTACCATGAGTTAATGTATCCAAATAAGGATAAATTTTTAATTTTCCCAAATCTTTAGCAAGACTTACTGTGATTTCTTTATTAAATCTACCTTTTGTGGAGTTAAAGAAAGAATTTTTACTTGAATGGGAATTATCTGCTTTTCTAGTAAGTCCTTTTGAATTTACCCAATTATTATACCATGCTAAAGTATTCTCGTCTTTGTAATAAAGACGATCATTATATACAAAACCGTCGTCGGCTGTTACCTCTAAAAATCTTCCAACTTGTTCTTTTCCACAGAATATTACTCCTAGTCTAAATCTTCTGTCTGTGTACATTTCAAAAAAGTTCTCTGCTTTTCTGTCCATGCATGAAGTTGTTGACCATTCTCTAGTATTTAATTTAGAGTAGTTTTCTGCTATTTTCTTTCCTCTATAATACTTAATAATATAAGGATCTTTATATGCCAATAATGTATCTACGAACTTCTTTATATCGTATTCAGACATGATTTCTTTTAAAGCTCCGTTGAAAAATTTATGAGGCTTAACAGTTTGGAAATTTTTATCTGTAATTTGTTCTGTTGTTAATACAATATCCTTACCTTTGGGTATAAATTTAATTACTTTTTCTTTTAAATCCAAAGAAATAAAATTCATTTTAGTATTATTTACAGAAGAATTATCTTTAAAAAATCTGTATACAGTGTCATCAATACTTTTAATAATTTCCAATAAACTCTTATCTATGATGAATCTTTCATCATAGTATTCATTTATTTTATTACTATCTATATCTCTAATACTTGATATAATTGATTCTGGGATCGCAATCATATTTGCAAAATAATTACTCAATCTTTCGTCATTTATATCTATATTGAGGCGGCTTCCAATACCTATTGATACTGGGATTTTTTTATAGAAATATTTTGGGAAAAATCTTGCTACATTTTGGTAATTATCGAGGTTATTTATAAATAATTCTTTATCTTTTTCATCTAAAAGAGGGTCTTCTGTAATATTTTTAAAACTTTTTACGGTTTCTTCTTCTAATATAAAGAAGTCGTCATCAAGGATTATAATTGATTCTCCTTTAAATGTTTTACCATGCACCGCCATTATTTTGACATTTCCTATTTTACCATTACAGTAAATTTTGTCTCCGTCATTTAATGCATTATATGTTTTTATTTTTTCAATATAAACATTCTTATCGCTATCTGTCATTTCCATGCAAATAACTTCATCGTCGTAGCCCCATGATCTTTTGAACGGACTTAATTCAAAATTAAATTCATCTGGACTAGACCCACTATATCTATTATTTAATAAATACACCCTGTCATCTTCTACATGAACTAGTGCTGGTGTTTTATTAAGCTCAACAGATTCGTCACCTTCAAAACCAGGTCTAAAGATATAAATTAGGTTGCCATTTAAAAGTAAAAGGTTTTCTTCTGTAAGAATTTTTCGATTCATAATATTAATAAAATTTTTAGTTAATGTTGTAGCTCGTACGGGAATCGAACCCGTCTTGCTTGGTTGAAAACCAAGTGTCCTAACCGATAGACGAACGAGCCATTATAAAATCCCACTACTTATAGTGGGATTTTTATCTTAATTTATATGGTACTATTTATTTACAAAATAAACATTTCCGTCAGTATCTGTAAATACAGAACCTACTTTTGTAGAAGACGCCACCTCTGTTAGAGTTTTAGTACGAAGATTTACGTCTGATACATTTGCTTCACCATTTACAGATGTCAATTTGAAGCCGTCATAAGGATGTGAAATGTAAAGACCTGCGTCAGCAAAATACTGTCTTTGTTCGTCAGTTAATTCTACTGCTGCTCTGTCGATATATTCCTGTGGAACAACGAATTCTTCGTTATCTTCTTTATCGAAATTTTCTTGAAGAAGTTTTTTAATAACGTCTTCAATTTCTCTACACTTAGTTTCGTTGAAAACTTGTAGTAATGACGCTCTAGTTGTTACAAATCTACCTTCTCTAGAATCAATTACTGCTTTTTCTAGAGCAGCAATTGTAAGTGTATCTTTATCTTTACACTCAGAGCATGGTACCATTTTACCACCTTCTTTTAAAGAGATAGCCTGATCTTTATTAAGACTAATCACTTTTACACCTGCTTTTTTCCAAGCAAACCCTAGTGCGATTGCTAATTTTTGGAATTTTACAGAATCTTTTTTTGTTTTTGGAGTAAAAACTCCTGTCAATGTTGTTTTTTTCATGATAAAAAAATTAAAAAGTTAAATAATTATTTGAATTTTTTGTTTAGCCAATCTAATTTGTCTATAAAAACTTTTACATTAGATTGATTTATTTTTCCCCCGTTAAATACTTCAATCATTTGATTTATAGTTAACGTTGGGTAATATTTGTCAAATTTTGAATCCTTATGTGACCATCCTAATTTAAGAATCCAATTTAAAATTGCTTCTTTTTTATAACCGTCATAATCGGATACTAATCCAGAACCGTCTCTCTTTGAGATTTTTTTGCCTGTTTTACCGTCTAATAATAATCCTGCATGAATTAGTTCAGGAAAATCTTTTTCTACTTTTAAATTATCTGCTATTTTATGCCATAGTATTTTTTGTTTTTGTGCGTTTGAAATATGGTCAACTCCTCTTATAATATGTGTAATATCGTAGTCAAAATCATCTACTACTGTTGCAAAATTATATAAAGGAAAACCATTACTTCTGATTAATCCCATAGTGTATCCATCCATTTGTATAGAAATACTACCATCACTTTCTAAGGTACCTATCAATCTAGCAATTTCATTGTATCTGTCTAATCTGTCAGATTGTTGAAACGTTAAATCATGTTGTAACTTAAAATCACTCATTTGAGTGTGGATATAATCTATTAAAGATTGGTCTCCTCTTTCTTGATCTGTATCATCTATTCTTAGAATAAACTTTCCGTCGTTTGCTTTTGCAAATAAGTAGTTAAGTAATGCTGTTCTAAGGGTTCCAATATGAAAAAAGCCGCTCGGTGCGGGAGCGACTCTTGTTCTTATTTTTTTAGACATTTTTATAAGTTTTATTTAATATACTTTTTATAAAAAGGGGAGATTTCGTTCTCCCCGTTACGGAACTACGCCACCGCTCTAAGCGGAGCAAAGTTCATTTTAACAACGTTTCCGTTTACTTGTGGATTAACTCTCGTTAGTACCTCTGTTTGCAGTCGAAACCAGTCATCCCCTTTTTATCAGACCATGCTCTGATGAACTTCTAGGAAAATTTAACTGACAAATTACGTTGTGGAGGTGGAGGGGATCGAACCCTCGTCCTACAAAGTTGCTTACCAAGTCAACAAGTTAATTTGAGAGAGAGGTAGGCTTCGAACCTACACTTTTGTTACTAAAAGATATTCTAAATAATATACACTCTCTTACACACTACTTATGAGTGTGGAATAAAATCTGTGGTCTCGGTGGGGCTCGAACCCACGACTTCCTGATTATGAGTCAGGTACTCTAACCAACTGAGTTACAAGACCATTAAAGGTATAGACTAGCTATACCTTTGTTTTTAATTTACTAATTTATGCTGCTCTTCTAGAAACGCAATAGTTTCTTTATGAGATTCTAGATTTTGCTTTGCAACAGTTAAATTATTTTGCTTAAGAACAAGATTTTGAATGTAAGCGTTTCTATCTGAGATAGTATTCGCATTGTTTATTCTTGCTAATACTAAAGCTTCTTCTGCATCGGCAACCTTATCTTCTAACGCAATGGTGTCACCAGTAAGACAGGCGATATGCGCTTTAAAAGCAGAGTCTGCTTGTTTTTGAATTTTTTCGGAAATTGTTTCCGCGTTTTCACCTTTTAGTTTTTCTTTTACAGTTTCTTTGAAAGATTTAGTTTTCATTTTTAAAAAATTTGAAGTTAATATTATTTTATTTTTAAATTTACTGATGATATTTCTCTTACGTTATCAATTAAATGAGTAGTTTTATTACTTAAAAGTTTTACACTTAATGAAGTATTTCCATATGTACTGTGTAATTCTTTTGATTTAATGTTTGACGCTAATAATATGGTTGCATTTGTTTCTTCACTATATTTAATAGCTTCTTCTTTTAAATCATTTTGTTTTGGTAAAGAAACTAATTCCGCCCATTTTCCATCTCCATATAAATAACCTGCTCCTGAATGTGCCCAAATTCGTTTATCAACAATTTTATAAGTGCATGAATCTTCTTTTAAAATTCTATCCATATAACTGCCTACAGGTATAAAAGTACAACCAATAGGAAATCTTCTCTTACATTCTTCTTGAATTTCTTCCATAGATAATTCTTTTTTAGTTTCCAACAGTCTATCTGAATAAATTGACTGTCCTATAATTGTCTCAATAAAATCTTTTGAATATTTTGGTTTAGAACTTTCTACTGAACAAAACCAATAACTTGATTTGTTCCAAGCTAAAATAATAGTATTTTTATTATATTTACTATTTTCACGCGCACATTTTCTATTATGATATTCTAAATAATTTATAAGATTTTTAGGATTATCAGTAACTACAGTATGTCCCTCTTCTGGAAAAGATTGTTTATTTAATTCTACTACATCATATGGTTTACCTCTTCTTTCATATTCATCTATCTCTTCTTGTGTGGCATATCTCCAATTTCTATTTTTATGATATTTATTTTGATTATATGGAATACATGCCCAACCATTAGTTTTACTTCCAGTAGAATCTAGTTCTACTCTTAGATGTTCGCAACTTTCTCTAACCTTATAACAATGATTTTGTATAAATGTTCTAAAATCTTCTAATAGTGTGGCACTGCCTGTGGCTTGTCCTTTGTCAATTAATACAATATATTCTCCTTTTTTGAATTTGTTAGATGTTATTTTATCTGGATGTCCAATAGGCAAATATGGTTGAATTTCTTTAATAGATAACTCTTTGATGTTTGAAACATCTTTAAAACGATAAGCGTCACTATCACTATATGATTTGTCTAACCATAAATAACTTCTCCAACTTACAGCAAAATACTCTTCTTCTACTTTTTTTATTTTTGCAATCACGATACGATCTTTACCAGAATAATCCCAATTAAAAGAATACCATTTACCTACCTCAGGTTTGAAATTTTTAACCTTATCTGGGTGTTCATTAGGAAGATATTTTTGAATTTCTGATAAATCTTCTACTAATCTAGGATTTTCTATAAGTTTTATATCAATGCAATCCGCTTCTCCAAGATATCCATCGGATACACATTCTCTATTCATAAAAAACAAACTCTTGTCTGTAACAGAAGAAACTTTTACATATAGATTATATTCTCCTTTCATAGTGGTAAAATTATACCATTTACCAGGAATAAATTCTATACTAGGTTTTTTAATTTCTGGTTCTGGAGAATAATCTTCTGGCAATAGTTCGTATTTTACTCCTAAATATTTTTCTGATAATGCCAAGGTACAAGAATATGATTTTCTATTTGGAAAATCTACTCGACAATTACTTATTATTTTACCAACATCTCCTTTTTTTACTCTACTTCCTGAAGTAGGATTGTCTACTAAAGCTCTAATATATCTACCAATATGCTGTGATAAATCATCAAAGTATTGTTGTTGTTCTTTTAATACATACTCATTACTTTTAAAATGCCATTCACCATAAGTAAATGATGTATTTTTATCACAATATACATTAAATATATCAGGAACATCTGTTCCTAAATATTCATTCATTTCTCCTAAAGAACTCCAAAAAATAGGACAATTATTTTTTTCATCCCATAATTTATCTAGAATAAATTCTTTTTTAGTTTTAAATCTATATTTACTCATAACTATAGAAATTTATTTTTATTAATCATATATACCATGATTAGGTTTACTTAAATCTAGTGATCTGATTTCTTTTAAAAACTTTAAAATATTTTTAAACATATTTAATTAATTTAAAAACACACAGGATAAATTAATATCATGTGTTTAAAACTTCTTGTTATAGTTTATTATATTAATTCTTCTAACAACACATTTAATATTACTTTATCATTTTTTACCTCCCCACTACATAAATAATATTCTACTATTTCACCTTGTTTTATAGACACAATATAGTTAAAAATATAACCATAATAATCTATTGAAGTATTTAAACTTACTATTTCATCTGTACTAAAAGAAAATAATCTATTACTTTCTCCTAATTCTACTGAAAAACTTTCAGTATTTTCGTCGTGTATTAATTTTCTTATTATTTTCATAACAAATGTTTTGTAGCTCGTACAGGAATCGAACCTGTCTTGCTTGGTTGAAAACCAAGTGTCCTAACCGATAGACGAACGAGCCGTTTTATTTTTTTACAATAGATAATTTATTACTTTTATCCACTTCAATAATTATTTTTGGAAGTTCATCTAAAACAATTATACCATCTATTTCATCTATATGAACATAATAAAGATTTGATTTTTTTCTACACTCTTCAAACTCATGTTTGTCCATTAAAAATTCATATCCTTGTGATGATAAATAGTCGTAATTTGAGGCAGTATGTCCAACATCATCGTATCTTTCGATTAATATCTGTTCATTTAACGGCTCTATTGCTATTATTTTTCCTACAATTTTTTCATTAAAAACACATTCTCTTCCTAATAATACTGATGATATTTCTGTTACTTTTGCTAAATTCATTGCTTTAATATTAATGTTGACTGTGGAATATTATTTGTAACCTGTGAGAGATTCGAACTCCCGTCTTCCACCCTATGATGAATGTCCTTCCGCTAGACGAACAGGTCTTAGTAAGTCCAACAAATGTGTGTACCTATGACAAAACTAATATCTAAAACAAAGACTCCTTTTTTCACAAAGACTAGGACTAAAACAAAATCAATATAAAAGCTTCTGCTTTTAATATTTTTTATGTTTGAAAAAAGGATGAGTTTTAAATTAATATTTAATGTATCTTATTTATCTCAATAAGCAAGATTTTATCAATATTTTGATAAAAATATACACACATTTGTTGATAAAAAAATAGATTCCTCTCTCTGAGATTCTGTACTATTTTACCTTATTTTAATTTTTTATATATCTCATCCAAGATTGGTTGAAACTCAATAGGTATTGTTATTTTTAAATTTTTCAATACCTCTAGCTTATTGGTTCTCTCAATTTCAAAATCTGCTTGTGCCTTTCGAGTAATTGCGGAGTTTTCTTTAGCAATCATATGCGTTTCTTCTATATAATTTCTCCAAGTTTTTTGGAATTTGGTTTCTAATTCTGCTGCCCATTCTTTATGCTTAGCTTTATAATAGTTGATTACTTTTTCACATTCTCTGTGAATGTTTTGTAATTTTTCTACTCTGCCCAATAATTCTTCCCTATCATAGAGCATCGTGTTTCTCACAGTCATTACTTCTGTACTAGAAATATTTACAAATTCAGTAGGCTTGAAATTATCTATTACATTACGCACCTCATCAAATTTGTGAATAAACTTTCCTATATGAGAAGCCCTAGATTCATTTAAAAGATACTCGGCTTTTTCTTTGATGCTTAGTTCCAAAAAGAAATCCTCAAATGAAGTACTAGGTCTAGTGGGAGGTTCAAGCTCTTCTATTTTTGGTAAAGTAGTGACGTCTAAAAAACTACTTCTGACTTTTTTAATCTGCTCTTCTTTGTACTTAATACTTTCTTTTAGCCAAGCGGATAACGCAAATAGTTTTCCTTTTTCTAATAAAAGGTTATCCCAATTTTTTATTTCTTCATGACTATCTAATCTTAAATAGGTGTCATCTCTTCTACCCTCTTGAGTAATTACTTTAAAATTAGATGTAGTAACATCAATATTTTTTACTTGCTCCTTAATGAAGTTTGCAATATGTGATGCTTCTGACGATGTAAGACCTTTTTTATCTAACATAATTTTATATTTTTGATTATACTTGACTTTTTTTAAATTAATAAAAAGTAAACTCTGCTTTATTATTACACAGAGTTTACCTAACATTAAAAATACGATAGATTTCATCCCCTCTGCACTCAATTATAATAATTGCTCACACTTGGGAAGTGAGTTGTGGTGCATTAGATTTTGGCAGGAACTTACCTGCCTGACTAGTTTGTGACTCTATATAAAGGTATAAGCCTTATATAGGTATAGTTCTACCTGTCAATTCAGGTCACTTCTCGACGTCTGTTAGAATATCATTGAAGCTTTTTAGATGAGTACCTACTTTTGTACATACTCCAGTTTCTATGCCGCCATAATTAATTTCGGCAGCAATAAATGGAGACGTAATTGGTTCTACTATAATGTCAGGAATTTGTAGAGGCTTTTCTAGTGAGATACTAGAAATAATTTTAGTAGGTATATGTATAGATTCTTTAATCGCTTTCAGCAGTCCCATAATTTGTTTTTAATGGTTTAACATATTTTACATTTTTTGCTATTGTAACAAATCCAAAAGAAGTCATATAATAATTCAAATCATTATTATCGTCTATACTATATGCATCTGTAACAATTGATATAGTATCTACTTTAGTATCTGTAAAATGTACCTCTAATACTTTTAAAGGTGTTGGGGTACTTTTGTTCTCACAACTTACTACAAGTGTGATACTGTATATAGATAATACACCTAATATAAGTGTTTTTATAAAATTATTTTTCATTTTATTAATGATTTTTAGCAAAATATACTTTTATTATTTTTTAATAGAATCCAAATCTATTAGAGATAATTGTAATGCTTTAATTAACTCAAGGCATTGCGATTCTGATAATTGTACATTAATAACGTGTTTTTCTGTAGTAATCACACCTTTTTTACCGTCTATATCAGTATACTCACATAAATGTAAATTAATCCCATCTTTACTCCAATGGGGCTCAACTTCTATGTCAACGTTTTGTTCTGATTCTTCTATTTTATATATCATGTTTTTATTTTTTAAATTAAAAGCCGCATCAAAAAATAGGTCGTGCTTAATTAAAACTATAAACACTCCTAATAACACCATTATCTATATACATAAACTTACCAAAGGTTATTCTAAAACCTATTGTAATTACATACATTGTTGCTATTCTAGTATAAGACATAATAAATACTTATAAATGTTAATAAGTGTACAAAGTATAATCATATTAGATAGTATATATTACTTGGGGTAAAGTACTATATAATATTATACCGTTGTTGAGTGAGGAAAGTCCTCATTTTAAACGTTTTGTATTGGGTATTTTCTTTATACCACACACTGTTTCAACGTGTTACATAATTTAAAAAAAATAAAATAAGAACCCCCATAACAAAAGAAAAGCAATAAGGCTACTCAAATAGGATGGTATATGCTTACTAATATATGGTACGTTAATCGTTATTAGTTACTTTTTTATGGGGATAAGCTTATTTTTAACCTATTTTAATATGCGGATTTGATAATAAAATGGGTTAATCTTTATTAAAAATGTAATAAGGTTTTTAAAAAATGCCAAAATACTCTAGGGCTGAGACCAAAAAATCCCCCCAAATAACATTTCTCATTGCGAATTTCGCAATTCTATTTTTTTATACCTAGTATCAATACTATTTTTAAAGTAATTATAGCAACAAACGCAATGAGTGTTACTTTTATTACAGTTAATAAATGAAATATTATTATGTATACCAGTCCTGTTGATATACCTAGTATAGTCATTACTATTACTATTGATACTATCAGTTCTATTAGGTCTATTTTTTTCATAGTTTAAACCTTTTTTATTGTGCCGCCTTAAAATAAAAGGGAAAGGATATAATTATCCTCCCCCAATTACTAAATAATAACACAATACAAAAACACTACAATATATTTTGATTAGATGGTTCTGTTAGTACATGCTTTTTATACAGTTCTCTCAGTCCCTCTAAATGTTTATCCAGTTTTTCTGTGGTCATCCCATCTTCTTTATTATGGGCTATTTCCAGTTTAGAATATTCTACCTCGTGTTTCCTTCCGTTAATAACAACAATCTTTTTTACTGTTACGGATTTTTTTACGTATGTTTCAGCGTTTGCCTTTTTTTCTTGCGCCTTAATTAGTGTATGAAAAAAGTCATAGAACTTATTAAAACTCTCATCGTTCAATTCGGCAGAATGTTCTACCAAATATCTTTGCTTTGCTTCTCTGCTAAAGTTTTTCACTGTGTATTGTATTTGTGGTTAATATTTATAAAAAAAGACAATCAAAATGATTGCCTCAGTGTGGTTCCCTCAGTCAGTATAAACTTACTAAAGGTAAAAATTTTTTATATTGAGCATTATTTTT
>JACCEA011254377.1_pt1 | contig 11607 bp, 13 predicted proteins | sample 7449851 | NCBI WGS metagenome assembly JACCEA01 (sample SAMN15323453, study PRJNA562643) | freshwater metagenome | isolation source: river surface water | place: USA:Blue River Watershed | collected 2017-08-18 | reverse complement strand
GTTGCGAAAAAGAAAGGCACCAGCGGTATCACCGCCCCTATTGAGAACAACAGGAACGAATAGACCGCAGCCTCCATTGCAGAGCCCTTCAACTCCTCCGGATTGATACCCAGCTCTTCCTTCACCAACACTTCGTGCGCATGCCTTTTATTGGTCATTATGTCAGCAGCCATCTCATAGGCCTGCGCCTCGGGTATGCCCTTGGCTATATAGATCAATGCCAACTCTTTTTCTTCACCCTCCGGATTGCTTTCCAATTCATCCATCTCCACCTGCATCTGATTCTCATACAACTCCTGCGAGCTCTTTACCGATATCCACTCGCCCAGCGCCATAGACAGTGCTCCTGCCAGCAACCCGGCCGTACCTGCCAGCAGCACCCCACTCTGGCCTGAAGTGGCACCCGCCACACCCATCACCAGGCTGAAGTTGGACACCAGACCATCATTACCACCCAGTACTGCCGCACGCAACGCATTGCCGCCCACCGACCTGTGCCTGCGTTCAAACCGCGCCATGTTTGCGCCATTCACTTTCGATTCGTTGTCCAGCAATGCACGCAATATCTTCACATGGTTCGTCTCGCTGCCCGTCACTGGCGCACCACTTTGCCTACGTGAATGTATCACTGCGTTCGAGATACTCTTTTCAATATCCATCAGCACGCCCAGTACATAGTCATAACCAAATATCCGGCCAATGCGGTTCAGCGTACGGGCCCTCAATGACGGTGCGGGTAGAACAGCGCCACCGCCCTGTTTCTTTAGAAACGCACTGGCATGTCCATGCTCTATCTCGCTCATCTGCCTGAACACACTTGCCACCGCCGGGTCTTCCTCAGCCTCGGCAAGCCGCGCATACAGATAGCCGGCATCTACTTCCGTTTGCAAACTCTTATTAGCTGAAGACATAGGCACACTATTGAAGAACAAAGGAATTAATAATCACACCATTATCCGATGACGCCCGTCACTTTCCACACTTCACCCACTTCTCTGGCACATCAACGTTTTGAAGGTTTGACAAGTGTTAAATGTACCACCGTTTTCAACCGCATGCAAGCAGTACCTGCACCATCCCGCAAAATGATTTTTTTGTCAGTTCAGAAAATCCTCATAATATTGCATCGTGATTCAAAACAGGAAACATACATGTTGTCATAAACATGCCCCGCACCGGAGCAGGTAACAACATGTCTTTATCATAAGCATTGTACCCTCCGGCAACCCGGAGGGTATTTTTTTTCAATCAACATTTCAACAAACATGATAAACATAGTCAACATAAAGAAGCAGAAGCAGACCGCAGCCATCCATCATTGCTGCTGTAAACCGGTATGCTCAAAGGCGCGATGTTGACGGTCATTAGTGACACACTTCTTCCAACAATGCCCTTTGAGCTCCCCCTCGAAGGGCATTTTTAATTTTCCTTTTTTACCAATTCAAAAAACCACAAAAAAACATGAGATACATAAACAATACCCGCCTGTCCGATCAGTTCACCGTAAACAAAAAAGACGTCAATACACTCGGCAAACTCACTACCTGCAAGATCCTCTCCGAGATCACCGCACAGTCCGACCAAGCCATTCTGCTTGCATTTGGCGATCTCGGCTATTACCGCTCATTGGCCTCGTCCTATTCTATCGATTTCCTGCACCAGGCGCGGCGCGGAGAAACAGTAGCAATTGAGACCTCGGTCAATTTCACTCCGGGCAAGGCGGTGCAACTGGTTATTGAAATGTACACTACAGGTCGCAAGACACGTCCGGTTGCCACCGGTCGTTTCACATTCACCAACGTAGCAGCCGCCTGAGATCAATAATTCAATACTTACATTTAATTTAAAAAACCAAAAAAATATGTCACTAAAACTCGGAGACATCGCTCCAAACTTCATCGCCGAAACAACTATCGGCCCCATCGACTTTTATGAATACCTGGGCAACAATTGGGGTATTCTTTTCTCTCACCCTGCTGACTTTACGCCGGTATGCACCACCGAACTGGGCCGCACGGCGCAGCTAAAAGACGAATTCACTCGCCGAAACACCCGCGTCCTTGCGGTGAGTGTGGACCCGCTCGACAGGCACAAACAGTGGATCGCTGACATCAATGAGACACAGAATACCCGTATCGAGTTTCCGATCATCGACGATGAAGAACGCGTCGTTGCTGACCTCTACGACATGATACACCCCAATGCATCTGCAACAGCTACAGTACGCTCACTATTCATTATAGGCCCCGATAAAAAAGTGAAACTCACCATCACTTATCCCGCATCCACCGGGCGCAACTTCACCGAAGTGGTGCGCGTACTCGATTCGCTGCAACTGGCCGAGAAATTTGCGGTTGCCACACCGGCCGACTGGCAGCCTGGGCAGGACGTGATTGTGGCACTATCAGTACCTACAGACGAAGCCGAAGCACGCTTCCCTGCAGGCGTGCGCATCGTAAAGCCCTATCTGCGCTACACACCACAACCCAAACCTAACGACTAACAGCCCCTTGCCTGAACTATAGAAAACTAAAACAAGAACCACAACAGAATGAACAACGAACAATTCAAAAGATTCTATACAGACAAGACAACAGTCCGCGTCATCGCACTTTTTGTATTCATTACCTGCGGAATTGCAGTAGCCACCCGTAGCTATTGGCTTGCCTGGCTGCTGTCTCTCGATTTCGCCCTGCGTGCGTTCACCTACTTCCCCTCTCCGCTGGGTGTGGTGGTAAAGGCGGTACGAAGTGCGATTCCCTGGAAACAACAGCCCGTTTTCGCTGCGCCTAAAAAGTTTGCGGCCGGCATAGGCTTCGTCATGGCACTCACGCTGTCGGCAATGCTTTTCTTCAATGCAAATATTGCAGCATACAGCGTCGGCAGCATTCTGCTCACATGTGCCCTGCTCGAAAGCGCATTCAGTGTTTGCGTAGGCTGCTATGTCTATGACCTCATTTTCGCCCCGCTGGCCAACAAACGAAACACAACAAACTACTGATAACCCAAACGAAACAAAAAACCACAAACAATGAAACTGATTAGCAGAAAAATATGCATGGCACGCGATATAGGCGTGCACAACAATCTCTTCGGCGGCACGCTCATGGAATGGATAGATGAAGCCGCAGCCGCCTACGCAACCGAATATTGTTATACGCCCAACATGGTCACCTTGCGTGTAGGCGAGCTGCTTTTCAAAAAACCCGTAAAGACCGGCAATCACATCCGCATATATGGCGAAGTGGTATCTCTTGGCAATACAAGCATCACACTGAAAATCGAGGTTCGTAAGTATAATCTTTACAGCGGCGAAGAAGCAGTTGTGTGTACTACCAACATGACCTTTGTACGTATTGACGACGACGGATCGCCTACTCCCATCGGTGCCACCGTACGAAAGTCACATAAGGAGCTAATGGCAGCACTTGAAAATTAATGGACACTATACGAGATCGGTCGGCAACCAATAAAATGCCGACCGATCCCGCTATTGCCCATTTGTAGCCGGTGGTCTGCTGTCGATCAATGGGACACGCACAATGCAGCATTACTTAGTTGGTTCACGCCCGCGCTACCGCACATCGGAGAGGTGCCATCACACAACCGTTCAGGATTCACAGACCAACGCGAATTAGATCTTTATGACCAATATCACCTCCTCCCTGACCAATAGCTGATTATTTTGCTACCGCCTTTGCCATCTTGTCGCTATCTTTCATTACAGAAAACGACATTCAGCAACAGAGACAGTGAATATGACGCAAAAGAAGAAGAGCAGTAAGCTGCTACGTTTCTGGAAGCTACTGGGTCCCGGCCTGGTCACGGGTGCCAGCGACGACGATCCGTCGGGTATCGCCACCTACTCGCAGGCTGGTGCGGCATATGGCCTTAGCACCCTGTGGACATCTGTTGTTGCATTCCCCCTTATGGCGGCCATTCAGCAGATGTGTGCACGCATAGGCATGGTCACATCCCAGGGGCTAACAGGTGCGCTCAAAAAACATTACCCCCGCCCTGTACTATACCTCATGTTGCTGTTCAGCACCCCCGCCATCATCATGAACATAGGAGCTGATATTGCAGGCATGGGTGCCGTCGGCAATTTGCTCTTCCCGACCATCGATGCGTCATTCTTCAGCGTATTCTTCACAGTCCTGCTATTAGGTCTCATAATATATCTCCCCTATGCACGCATCGCGGCCATACTCAAGTATCTCTGCATTGTCATGTTGGTATACTTTATTGTGCCATTCCTGTCGCATCAGGATCTGGGTGCTATTTTCAAGGCAACCTTCATCCCCACCATATCCTTCAACAAAGACTTTGTTGCTATTCTCGTTGGCATTCTCGGCACCACCATTTCACCCTACCTGTTTTTCTGGCAGGCTTCGGTAGAAGTAGAGGAAATGCGCAAACACAAAAAACACATTATCGTCGACAAACGGCAGATAAACAACATGGAGCAGGATGTCGATTTCGGCATGGGCTTTTCAGGAATGGTCATGTATTTCATCATACTCACCACAGGCACCGTCCTTTTCAATGGCGGCGTGCACAGTATTGACACGGTCGAGCAAGCCGCCACCGCCCTCAAACCACTTGCCGGCAACCTCGCCTACCTCCTGTTTGCGGTCGGCGTCATCGGTACAGGGCTCATAGCCATACCCGTCCTCAGCGGATCGCTATCGTATATATACACCGAGACATTCGGCTGGGAACAAGGCCTCGACAAGAAATTCAGTCAGGCCAAAGGGTTCTATGTCATCATAGCGATATCGCTGCTGCTGGGACTCGCGCTCAACTATGTAGGCATTTCCCCCATCAAAGCGCTCATCTATACCGCAATACTATATGGCATCACAGCACCGGTGCTTATCGCTATCATCCTGCATATATCCAACAACAAGCGCATCATGGGTGAGTTCACCAACAAACGCAGCACCAATATTCTGGGGTTTGCAGCACTCATCATCATGACGGTAGCCGCAGTGGCGCTCATCTACCTGCAGTTGGCCGGCTAGTTGAGGCTATGGAGTTACATAGTCATAAACATTGGCACCACCGGCACTGATACCCTCGCGCACCTTGTACAGGATCGTATCACCGGTGGCGTGATGCCGGTACGTCAGCGTATAAGCATTTGAGTGGCCATGATCGTTGTCCTCCTCCTTATAAAACGTGCGCACACTATCATTCTGCAAAGCACCGGGTGCGTACAGCAACAACTTTCCGGCCACAATAGCGGTTACGGCATCAGGGAAGTAAACGGTCATAACAGTATCAGGCCTCGCCACCGGGGTGGTTGACGACCCCGAAGTAAGTTCATTTTGAAACATCAGGTGCCAGTTCATCGCACCATCGGTCATTTCCATAGATGCCGGAGCCGCGCTTATCATTACCGACTTCATCATTGACACCGAAGCATCATTATTTAATGTAAGACGCACCGTAAACGTGCCCGAAGTAGAATAAACGTGACATGGTTCGGACTGCGACGAGCGGGTTCCGTCGCCAAACTCCCACAAAAATGTCGCCGCACCCGTGGTGGTTGCTTTGAAACAAGTCTTGTATCCGGCAACTTGCGCGCCGTCGGGGGTAATTGCCGTTACCGACGCAGGGATCTGTTGTTTGTCGGGCAGGCACGCCGTCCACAACAATACGGGCAACAACAAAACAAGTGAGCTCTTTTTCATTAGGTCTTGGTTATGTTGCAATTCATGGCAAATAGTGTGCCAGTTCACTCGGTCGGGCAGTAAATTCAAATCCCCCCTGAACAATTACAACGAACTAAGAATAATATGAAATACAACACAAGGCCAATCTTATTCCTACGGTCAACTACTACTTACACACACGTACATTAGGGGGAAAACCACTTTCGTCTTTCCGTTTTATGCTACTCCCCTTAGCGAACAACATCACAATAAAAATAATCACATATGCAAGGAGATATAAAAAAGAAGCAGGCGCGCAGTTCATTAGAAGCAAAAACGCATGCAACCCCTAATTCAACAATAAAATATTGATTTTCAACACTATACAAACCGAAAGTGTAGGGAAGGAGAAAATACAACAGAGAAACGCAGTGAAACCGGATATAAATTAACAAATAAAAAAGATTTATAACGTTATTAGATTTAACCAACTAACTATTGCAGCGTATATAATGGTGTACGATAAATATTTTTGCCGATATGCCTAAATCATTCCATACAGATACCCCCTCTGAACACACGCCTATAAACGACATCAATAACATCATTGCCGACCTACCCGGCATGATCTACCAATATATTATTGACACAAACGGAAATACAAAATTCACATACGTAAGCGAAAAAGTGCTGGATGTATGGGGAATTGATGTAAACGAAGCGTACAGTTCAGGCGCGAACCTCTTTAAGAATATTCACCCCGATGATCGCGAACGTTACTTATCGGCGGTCGAACGATCTAACAGAGATGGGTGCAGCATTTCTTTCCCATTCAGGGCCATCTCACCAACAGGAAAGATCCGGTGGCTCCAGGCAAGTAGTGTGCCTCGCTTTCTGAAAGACGGCAGCATTGTCCGCACAGGTACAGTAATTGATATTACTGAGTCAAAGCTCCTTTACGAAGGCGCGACAGCCTCCAGCGATGACGTAAAGAACATCTTTCACGATCTGGACACTCGCAACCAGCAACTCGCCAGGTCGCGGGCAAACCTTCTGGAAACGCTCGATACACTGCCCGTTGGCGTTTTTATCAAAACACCTTCCGAAAAATTCATTTACGCAAACAAATTTTATTGTGCGATATGGGGCTTCAATTCGCTTCATGAATTGCAACTTGCCGACATCTCTCAATTGAAAGCTAAAGTGTCAGATTGGAGCCGCATTTCGGAATCTGATGCCTCTGTGATCTCCTCGAGACAATCGGTAAATTTCAATGATATTGCTGTGAGAGACAAAGATGGAAACACACGATTCTTCGATGTTTCTAAGTGTCTGTTTCAGCTAACGGCAGGAAAAGAGGAAGAAATTCTGGGCATAATCGTTGAAACCACCGATTTCAAAACGGCAGAAATCGAACGTAGAAAGTATATTGCTGACCTCTCGGAACGCAACGCAAAACTTGAACGATTCTCACAGATAGTATCCCATCAACTTCGAGCACCAGTTACCACGATCATGAGTGTGACCAACTGGATGACAAGCACGCTGGATGCCGAGAATAGCAACAGTCGCATTATACTAGAGGGACTTGCAGAGGCAACCAGAAAAATTGACAATGTTATACGCGACCTGAATGACGCGCTGGCGAGTGTCCAGGAGCAGCCGGTTGATATCGTGAAATTTGAGCAATTAATTGAAGACCTTCAGATTCCGTTGAACAAAATAGCCGGACCAAATGGCTTGGACATTATATCCGATTTTTCTGGAGCGCCGGAAATTCATACAATACCAAAATACCTGTACAACCTATTCCATTATATCCTTTCCACAGCAGTACAACAGAAAATGAAGGGAACTAAACTGACGGTAGGAATAAAAAGTGAAAGAACCCCGGAAGGAATTACTGTTACCATACGCGACGACGGCGCAGGAATTGATATGAACACCTATGGAAACCTCGCAATGGAACTCTACCAAATGTACTTCAGCCGGAGCTCCGAAAATGTCTATGAAATAAATACCAGCAAAAAACAAGCAAATATATTACGTGCGATAGCCGACATCAGCTCTGCTCCAGGCAATGGCACAGTTTTTGTTCTGCAGTTAAATGACCTTAGATGAAACAGATACCCCAAGGAGATCTACAACTGTTGGTAATAGACGACGATCCTGTAATTACAATGCTAACCGCTATGATGCTTCGGTCTATACAAAGCAGCGCAACAGTGTCCTGTTTCTCAAACCCGGCAAGTGAAATAGACGATATAATCTCATTAATAACAAACACTAATAAACGCACAATAGCTTTTCTGGACATAAATATGCCCGACATGAACGGATGGGATGTTCTGGATGCAATTGCGAAAAAAACGAACAATCAACTACCTCCCGGGACGCGTGTATATATACTGTCTTCATCTATCAGCACTTCAGACAAACTGCGAGCTTACTCAAACAGATTGATCTCGGGATACTTCGAAAAACCTCTTCTACATGAAGATCTGAGCAACTTGATTTTTGGAGACCATGTCGCATCTATGGACAGACTTTGGGTGGAGAATAAACCCACCGTGAACACCAACGAGACCCATAACTCTTAAATAAACACAGCAACTACATTAGTCCTGCCAACACAATGCACAACCTTACCAACATTATTACACAGATCACACATGACACTATTTTCCGGTTTGCAATGATACTCGTCATTGAGAATGCAGTGTATGTGACAACGACACTCTTGTGCTTATACTACTACCGAGGCCAGTCTAAAAAACTCAGAGAAATAAGAAAAGTAAACCTCTACCGTATTTTCGACAAGACCTACATTTCCAATTTCCCTTCACAAACGTCGAAAACATATTTCAGACTCCATAACAAGATCACGCTCAGTTTCAACTTCCTGATCGCAGTATCTTTTGTCTTGTACTTGATCAAGGCGCTGTTGGCTGCCTGAAAACTTCTGAATATAACCAAACTTTCCCATCTATCGCCATATGCACTTCGTTCGGCATTCTAGTGATCTGCTATATTATAGTGAATTTCAGTTTGTTAGTGTCACACAAGTTAGATTTTACCCTTCCCATCACAATCCGCCACCTCCATATCATACCTTCAAAAACGCACTATGATAAAAACCCGGACCATATTACTCCCTTTGATCCACGATATTTGTTATACGGAAAACCGCTTTAGTCCCTCAGGCGTCGGTCAGGTACACGGAGTGATCAAATGTGATTTAAGTTCCACTGTAAACAAATTGCAGGACTAACAAAAATGGCAGTAAACAAAAATCAGGATTATCTGACCAACGTGTAAACCTATTTCAGGACGATGCAACTTCTCACACTGAGAAGAAGTGCGCAGTTTTTGAGAAGCAAGTGCGCAGTTTTTGGGAAGCAGGCCTGCCTGCCGACCAGGCAGATGCGCAGTTTTTGCGCAGTTTTTCTTTGCTACTTTCGCCCAAACCATTGATTATCAATACCAACCACCCGATTCGCAACAAACAGAAAACAAACCGAAGAAAATTAGTTAATAAAACCCGTCACACCTCAGGAAAACCCGTTCTGCCGGCACCACGCCCCCCCTGCGTGATCAGCCTACTAACCCAACAAACAACCTCATTATTTTAGTAGAAAATCAATTGCAAACTGCTAATAATAGTAGCCTTACACTGCGATGGCATATATAGTTTTGCCAAAATGCCCAATAAAAAACACATACAATTTTACAGCAATTCCAAACGACCTCGGGAGATTATGGAAGTCGTGTCGGAACTGCCGGGCATCATATTTCAGTACATCGCAGAACCCGATGGCAGCATTCGCTTCACCTACGTGAGCGGCAAAGCAGAGGATATCTGGGGATTCAGTGCGGAAGACGCTTACAAAATGGGCGGGCAGGTACTAAAAAACATTCACCCCGATGATATGCAGCGCTACCGGGATACCATTGCTCACTCGAACAAAGAAGGTATTGCTATATCAGTACCATTCAGAGTTATCCACAGCGATGGGCGGCTAAGGTGGGTTCAGGCAAACAGCAGTCCGAACTACCTCGAAGATGGCCGCATTATGCGCACCGGTACAGTTATCGATATTACCGAATCAAAACTGACACAGGACAATATCCCTGCCTCAGAACAAGAAGCGCACACTATTTTCCGGGATCTCGATACACGTATTCAGCAGTTTTCCCGAACAAGGGCAAATTTGCTGGAAGCATTGGATATGTTACCCATTGGCGTGTTCATAAAGACCGCGGACAACAAGTTTAATTATGCCAATAAGTTCTATTACTCCTTATGGGGGTTCAGATCGTTGCAACAATTGCAGCAAGCCGACTGGGAAAGTGTGCGTGGCAATATAAGAGACTGGGGGCAGATCACCGAATCGGACCGGAAACTGGTATCATCGGGCAAAACCGCAACGCAGGTAGACGTAAATATCATTGACAATGCAGGCAACACTCGTTATTTCGATGTGACGAAATGTCTGTTTCAACACAATAAGAGTGGAGATGATGAGATCCTTGGCATCTTATTCGAGACCACTCATTTCAGATCGGCCGATGCGGAACGCAGAAAGTACATCGCCGACCTTTCGGAGCGGAATCTGAAACTGGAGCGGTTCTCCCAGATCATTTCACACCACCTGCGCGCACCCGTCACCACTGTGATGGCGGTGACCAACTGGATGGCAGGCAACCTTGACAGCACAGACGACAATGGCAGGATTCTACTGGAAGGTCTCGCCGATGCCACAAAAAAAATAGACGATGTGGTGCGAGACCTGAATGATGTGCTTGCTCCGGTTGAAACACAATCTGTAGAGATCGTAAAGTTTCGGGACCTGATCGAAGACGTTCAGATACCCTTGTTTAAAGAAACGGGGCCTGACGGACTGGATCTAATATATGATTTCTCAGTTGCGCCGGAGATATATACGATACCTAAACACCTATACAATCTGTTCCATCATATACTGTCTACAACCGTACGCCTGAAAAGAAAAGGCCACAAGCTCACCGTAGGGTTAAAGAGCACTAAAACCCCGGAAGGAATAGACGTGACCTTGCGTGATAACGGCGAAGGAATAGACATGAACACATACGGCAACCTGGCTATGGAACTATTCCAGATGTACCAAAGCCAGAACGAAACCGATCGCAAAGGCCTGCCGGCTTCGAAAAAACAGGCTGGCATACTGCGGGCGCCCATAGATATAAATTCCACACCGGGCTCCGGAACAGTTATTCACATATGCTTAAATGACCTCCGATGACAGATACTCCTTCAAACGATCTTCGACTAGTGGTCATTGACGATGACCAGATAGTACTTATGCTTACTTCATTGATGATTCGTAGTATCGACAAAGGCGCGCAAATATCATGCTTTTCAAAACCGGCGAGGGACATAAACGATATTTTGACACTGGTGGCAAATGCGTCACAACGCACTATCATGTTTCTGGACATAAACATGCCCGAAATGAATGGATGGGAAGTACTCGACGTTATCGCGAGTGCAACATCCGGGAAACTCCCCACCAACGTACGAATATATGTTCTGTCATCTTCTATAAACACTGCCGACAAGCTAAAAGCCTACTCCAACCCGTTGGTTTCAGGCTTCTTCGAAAAACCATTGTTACAGGAAGACCTGCGCAACCTACTCTTCGGCGAGCATGTAGCATCAATGGACCGCCTTTGGGTAGAGAACTCCGAACGAAGGAAAACAGATAGCCGCTGAGGATAGACCCTACCGTTCCATTTTGTCTATGGCGCGCTGCAGCATTTTTATGGCACGTTGGGTTGTTTGCTTCTGCTTTTCATTCTCCTTCATGTCAAATGCTTTCTTGCGGGCAACACTACCTGCCTCAAGCTGCTCTCGTGCCTTCTCGGCCTGCTCCATATAATCGGCAATGCGTATTTGTCGTTTTGCCATCTT
>JACCEA011422789.1_pt1 | contig 11608 bp, 10 predicted proteins | sample 7449851 | NCBI WGS metagenome assembly JACCEA01 (sample SAMN15323453, study PRJNA562643) | freshwater metagenome | isolation source: river surface water | place: USA:Blue River Watershed | collected 2017-08-18 | reverse complement strand
GTGGTCCATTCGGCCAAATCCTATTCGTAGATATACGTAAATCATTAAATCATTCATTTTCAGCGTTAAATTAGTTTTATTTAAAATTTTCGATTAACGCAAATCATAAAAAAAGTCGTTTTGATGCGCAGTTTTGGTGCGCAGTTTTATATTAAAATTAATTAAATGAAAGTTACAGTAATTGGTACAGGCTACGTTGGATTAGTAACAGGTACTTGTTTTGCGGAGACAGGTAATAATGTTACTTGCGTAGATATTGATAAAGTGAAGGTGGATAAATTAACAGGCGGACAAATTACAATTTATGAACCTGGTTTAGAAAAGATTTTTTTAAGGAATATTAAAGAAGGTCGTTTAAAGTTTACGACTCAGTTAGATGAATCAGTAGATGATGCTGATCTCATTTTTTTGGCATTGCCAACTCCTCCTGGAGAGAATGGTGCTGCGGATTTGAAGTATGTGTTAGGCGTTGCCGAGCACTTGGGTAAGATCATGAAGAGCTATAAAGTGGTTGTGAATAAGAGTACGGTACCGGTGGGTACTGCAGATAAGGTACGAGCAGCAATTTCAAATCATTATCATGGTGAGTTTGATGTGGTGAGTAATCCAGAGTTTTTGAGAGAAGGTGTGGCGGTGGATGATTTTATGAAGCCAGATAGAGTGGTGGTGGGTACAAGATCAGAGCGCGCTAAAAAAATAATGAGTGATTTATACTCGCCATTTGTAAGACAGGGCAACCCAGTCATCTTTATGGATGAGCGTAGTTCGGAGTTAACCAAGTATGCAGCCAACTCATTCTTGGCGACAAAGATTTCTTTTATGAACGAAGTTGCGCAACTATGTGAGCGCATGGGAGCGGACGTGGATATGGTAAGAAGAGGTATCGGATCGGATGAAAGAATTGGCAAAAGATTTTTATTTCCTGGGATCGGATATGGTGGGTCTTGTTTTCCAAAGGACGTACAAGCCTTAATCATGTCATCGGACGAAGTGAACTATGCTTTTGAGATTTTGAAAGCAGTAGAGAAAGTAAACGCGAATCAAAAGTTACATTTAGTAGAAAAGATCAAGGCTTATTATAATGGTGATTTACAAGGCAAACATTTTGCTTTATGGGGATTAGCCTTTAAACCCAATACGGACGATATTAGAGAAGCACCAGCATTGAGTATCATTGAAGCACTAACAGCAATGGGTGCCACAATTACCGCTTATGATCCAGAAGCCATGCCCAATGTGCAAGCACAGATAGGAGACAAAATAAAATATGCAGCGAATCAATATGAGGCTTTACAAGGTGCAGTTGCATTGATCATCGCTACAGAGTGGAGTGAGTTTAGAACGCCCGATTTTGAACGCATGGAAAAAGAAATTAAGCACAAGATCATCTTTGACGGCAGAAATTTATTTGATGTGTTTAAGATGAGAAAGTCGGGATATAATTATCAAAGTATTGGAAGATTAATAAAATAAAAATAAAAATAAAAATGAAAAAAACAATTTTAATTACTGGAGTTGCAGGACTATTGGGCTCAAGATTTGCTCAATGGTTAATTGAATCAAAGAATGAATATGAAATTGTAGGTATTGACGACTTAAGTGGTGGTTATATTGAAAATATTCCAAAAGATGTTAAGTTTTATCAAATTGATTGTTGCGATATTAACCTGAAAAAAGTATTTGAAACACACAAGCCAACTTATGTATATCACTTTGCCGCATATGCTGCAGAAGGCCTTTCACCATTTATAAGAGTATATAATTATACAAATAATTTATTGTCTACTGCAAACATTGTAAATTATTGTATAAACAACGATGTAAAAAGATTGATATTCACTTCAACGATGGCAGTTTATGGACATGGTGAAGGCGGAGTATTTCATGAAGATATGTTAAGAGCTCCTATAGATCCATATGGAGTAGCAAAATCTGCATGTGAGAGAGATATTGAAATTGCTTGTGAGCAACATGGACTTGATTATTGTATAATTAGACCACATAATGTTTATGGAATAAATCAAAATATTTGGGATAAATATAGAAATGTTTTAGGAATTTGGATGTACTACCATTTAAATGGGAAGCCCCTAAGTATTTTTGGTGACGGAACTCAAGTAAGGGCATTTTCATATATAGATGATTCTTTATTACCATTATGGAATGCTGCCATTTCAGATAAGGCATCTAAGCAAATTATTAATCTAGGAGGTATAAAAGAATACAGTATAAATGAAGCTGCTGAAATTTTAATCGATGTAATGGGTGGCGGCACAATCGAATTTCATGAAAAAAGGCACGAAGTACATGTTGCAATACCAACCTATCAAAAATCAATTGATTTATTAGATTTTGAACACAAAACAGATTTACATGAGGGTTTAACAAAAATGTGGAATTGGGCAAAAAAAGTTCCAATGAAAGACCGTTTTGTATGGCAGAATTATGAAATAGAAAAAGGTATTTATAGTTTCTGGAAAAATAAGTAAAAATGAAAAAGTATGCCTATGTCTTAATTCATCACAACGATAAATTAAGACATATTGAAAAAAATAATTTAGAAAGAATTTATAAAAATATTAAAGCTGAAATTTATTTCATTTTACCAAATAAATGCAGGTATTCAGATTTAATATTTCAATTCCCTCAAATCCAATTTATATTTATTGATAATAAGTATCTTTCTAACTCTAAGGCTTACAACAAGTATTTAGTCAATCCTATGTTCTATAAATTGTTTGTTAATTATGAATATATCATTTTGTATCAATTAGATACATGGCAGATTAATTTTAATCACGAAAAATTTTTAGAAAATGAATATGACTTTATTGGCGCACCCTTTATCTCAGAAGACAGGCATAATGGAATTAAATTTGCCAATGGTAGAAATGGTGGCGTTTCAGTTAGAAAAATCCATTCTTGTTTGAAAATATTATCACAAAAAAACATTTTATTTTCATTGAACAACGTTTTTAAAATAATCGGCTATGGAAATAAATTAAAAAGACCTTTAAAAACCTTATTCAAAAAATATTTTTCTTTTATATTTCTTTATTCTGTAGATAGAAAAATATGGATGTGGCACTTAAATGAAGATATCTTTTGGAGTGTAATTGTACCTCAAAAATTTCCTTGGTTTAAAATTTCAGATTTGGCAACCTCATTAAATTTTTGTTTTGATCAAGAACCTGAATTTTGCTATGAGCATAATAAAAACGAATTGCCGACATTTGTACATGCTATTGAAAAATATGACTTTAAATTTTATTCCTCAAAAATCGAAGATTTAAATTCCTATTAAGTTGCTTAGATTAATAAAAAAAAACGACTTCCTTTTTTATTTACCGACATTAATATTGGCAACTTTGGTAAATGTTTATTCCATAAAAGTAATAAGTACAAAATATGGGATGAGTGAGTTTGCAAACTTTAATTACATAAATATTTACACACAAATAATTTTGTCTTTATCAGATCTTGGAATCAAATATTCATACTTTAGAAGCTCAAAACTAAAAAATAAATCTAATTTATATTTTATAATTTCTAAATTAATTATTTCTATATGCTTATATTTTTTAATATTCATCATTTTTAAAGAAAGTGGCTCTAGAAATATATATTTTAATTTATTGCCTTTTATAATTGGGAGTGCAATATTTCCGACGTTTTTATACCAGAATTATAAAATGTATACATTTATTGGGCTTAGTAATTTGGTTACAAGACTTATTCCGTTATTCTTTCTATCATTCACTAGTGATATTGGATCATATGGATTATTAATGGGAATAATAATTTTACTAAATTCTCTAATCTCATTATATGTATTTAGAAAAATCATATTAATCAAAATTAAATTTATTAATGTTGTAATATTTATTAAGAAGCTATTTGAAAAAAATGCGTTTTTGAATGTAATCAATTTAACTTCATTAATTGAAATTAATTTCCAAAGTTTAATTTCAAAATTTATTCTAAACTCTCATGATTTCGAGTTGTTTATATATACAGAAAGAATAGTTGCAATATTCAAACAAATGATTATAACTATTTTTGATTTCTTATACCCTAAAATTAATCAATCTACAAATAGATTATTTTCCATCATAAAAAACACCTTTATTGTAATATATATATCCTTATTGGTTGTTTTTTATTTAAATTCCAAATTTGTACTTAATAATTCTTTTTTAAATTTTGATTTAAGTTCTGAAGATAAATTGTTTGTATTCGTTTTCTTATTATTTCCAGTGTTTATTTTACAATATAATTTCATTGAAAACATTGTATTTATTAAAAATAAATATGATAAAGAAAACTTTTTTTTGCAATTACTTCAAATATGCATAAAGGCAATTTTAATTATTTTAACTTATAAATATTTTGGTTTAGTGATTATTCCAATCACCTTGATTGCAATTGAATTAATAGCAGGAACGTATAAAAAACGTATGAATTTAAAATATAATTCTCTAATTTGATTATAATTATTGCCAATTTTTTAATTACTATTTTTATTTTCTTAAATATATTTTTAATTTTAAGACATAAAAGTAATGTTTTTGTTACATTGTATTTAATCTTCTATACCCTATATGTTCATATATGCCCAACTATTGTATCTTTTTATAATAATAAACAGGAACAATATTTAACAATGCAAATAATATATTTCATATTTTTTGCCATACCCATAATTGTATTTTCTAGTTTTAATTTCAAAACTAAATTTTCAATAAAGCCACTCATTATAAATAAAAATATTTTTTTGCATAATATTGTATTGTATTTTCTATATGCACTCCCAATTTTTAATTATATTATTTTAGTTAATAATAACTTTATTTATAAAAGATTAGGTGAAGAAACAATTTTTTTATTATCAGATATGACATATATAGAAAGAATTGTTATTAAACTATATGATATTTATTCTATTATTATAACGGCTTCATTATTCTATTTGAAGATTATATATAAGGATAAAAAATACAAATACCTCTTTTATTTTTGGCTTATTAGTTCTTCTTTCCTATTTATAGTCAATTCCAAACAAAGCTTAATTTTGTTATTTTTAATTTTACTTGGATTGTACTTCACTAAAAGACAAGTAAAATTAAAACTCAAACACATCTTATATGTTTCAGTCTTATTTTATCTCGTTAAAACAACTAATGATTTAAGATATAATATAACACTTAATTCTAATGGATCAATTACAGTTGATTACTCCTTTTTAATTCCATTTGCGAATAGTAAAAATACTACATATGATGAAAATGATATAATTTATTTTAGATTAAATGGTGTTGATCTGTCATCAGATTTTTATACTGAAAATGGTTTTTTTAATTTTGATTTTGATTATTTTGTTCATTTTTATTATATGAACATAGATCCTGTTTTTGGTTCTGGTGACTATATGAAATTGGCAAAAAGCAATGCATTTACCACAACAAAAATTCTTTTACAAAGAAAATATTTAGGTATAAATAGAACAGATCATTATTCTTGTGTTTTGACTGATATTTTTGGTGCATTTGGTGTTCTGGGAATATTATTTTTGTCTATATTTTTATCTTTTTTATTTTTAGCAGTAAAGAATTTATTAATTAATAATAACACTTATATAAATTTAATTGGAATTTTTCTATCAATATCATTTTTAAATTTTGAATCAGAAATTACTGGTAATATTATCATTTTCTTTGCTCTCTTTTTCCCAACTATTTATATATACAAATCCTTAATAAAATATAAAATTAATTGAAGTTAATATTTTACGCAAGTGTAAAAAACCTTGAAGCCTTTAAAAATCATGGATTTTATAAGGAAGATATTTCGATACTAAAAAATTCAGGTTTTGATTTAATCATAACGAATAAAATCTATGATTTTATTCGTTATGATTACGATGCATCATTTTTGTATTTTTATAAAAAATCATTGTTTCCCTCTATAATTTCTAAAATAAGACTCAAGCCAGTGTTTTATACAGGTGGAATTGATGAATTGTCTCAAAAGCTTCCAATTTCATTTTTTAGCAGGTTTTTACATTATTTATTTTTTCTACTAAATTTAATTTTATCAAAAAAAATAAATATTGTATCAAAATCTGATTTTGATAATGTCAATCATTTGTTGAAATATTTTCATTTAGAGTCTTTAAAAAGTAAAATAGTTTTTTTCCCACATTCATTTACTGTTTTTGAAGATTATAGTATTGATTTTATTAACAAAAACAATGATTTTGCAACTGTTGTATGGATGGCCAATGAAGCTAATGTAAAGAGAAAAGGCGTTGATATTTCACTATATTATTTTTATGATTATGTTAAAAACAATCCCGATTCTAGGTTTTATATAATTGGCGAGAAAGGTAGTGGCTTTAATTATTTATATCGCATTGTTAGCGAATTAAATCTTAGAGATAAGGTTATCTTTACTGGTAGACTTTCTGAAATTGAAAAAATAAATGTTATTATTAAATGTAAATTTTATTTTCAATTATCACAATACGAAGGCTTCGGATTAGCAGTACTTGAAGCAATTCTACTAAATTGTTTTATTATTCATAGTAATAGTGGTGGTATTTTAAATTCCGGTGATTTTGTAGGAATGATTATTAATGAACATTCGCAAAATTTTTTTAAAAACATGCAAAACCTTGATTATGATTATATAAATTCGAAAATAAAGGAAAATAGAAATTTCATTATTTCAAAGTATTCAAATAACAAAAGAGGTGAAAATTTAAAATCAATGATTTGTAATGATAAATAAACAATTATTAATTACTGGTGGAACAGGTTCCTTTGGTAATGCGGTATTAAATCGTTTTTTAAATTCTGAAGAATTTTCGGAAATTAGAATATTTAGTAGAGATGAAAAAAAACAAGATGACTTACGTAAGAGAGTTAATAACAATAAAGTTAAATTTTATATTGGTGATGTCCGTGATCGCGAAAGTTTAATTCCTGCAATAAAAGGGGTAGACTATATATTTCATGCCGCCGCCTTAAAACAGGTGCCATCTTGTGAATTTTTTCCATTAGAAGCAGTTAAAACCAATATAATAGGTACTGATAATGTATTAACTGTGGCGCATGAATTTGAAATTAAAAAAGTTGTTGTATTAAGTACAGATAAGGCGGCATATCCAATTAATGCTATGGGAATGTCAAAAGCCTTGATGGAAAAAGTAATGGTTGCAAAGTCAAGAATCTTAGATTCAAATAAAACAATTTTTTGTGGAACAAGATATGGCAATGTAATGGCATCAAGAGGCTCTGTTATTCCATTATTCGTTGATCAAATTAAAGAAAATAAACCGTTAACAATTACAGATCCCAATATGACTCGTTTTATGATGACATTGGAGGATGCGGTTGATTTGGTACTGTATGCATTTGAACATGCAAACCAAGGTGATTTGTTTGTTCAAAAAGCACCATCTGCAACTGTGGGTACTTTAGCAAAAGCCCTTATTGAATTGTATAAATCAACAAGTGAAATTAAGGTAATCGGTACGAGACATGGCGAAAAACTATACGAGACGTTGGTTAATAGAGAAGATATGATAAAAGCCGAGGATTTAGGTGATTACTATCGTATACCTGCAGATAATAGAGATTTAAATTACGAACAATATTTTTCAGAAGGTATTCCAGATATCTCAAATCTAAACGAATATCATTCTCATAATACTTCCATTTTAGATATTGAAGGAATGAAAAAATTATTATTAAAGCTTCCAATTATACGAAAAGATATCTTAGGTGAAGTTGACGCAATTCAATATCCTTATTAATCATGATTAGAGTAGGTGTAACAGGTTCAAACGGTTTTATTGGCTGGCATTTGTGTCAAAATTTAAAATTGTACATTGACAAGTTTGAGTTAATTGAATTTAGAAGAGAATGGTTTAATCAAAACGAAAATCTTGATGCTTTTGTTTCTAAATGTGATATCATAGTTCACCTTGCAGGACTTAATCGTCATAGCGAGGAAAGTGCCATTTATGATACCAATATAGGACTTGCTATTAAGCTTGTAGGTGCTTTTAATAGAACCAACTATCAAGGACAGGTTTTATTTTCATCATCCATACAAGAAGAAAGAAACAATGTTTTTGGCAATTCTAAAAAAGAAGCAAGAGCTATATTTTCTAAATGGGCAAATGACAATGGAACAAAATTTAAGGGCTTAATTATACCGAATGTTTATGGTGCTTTTGGTGTTCCATTTTATAATTCTGTTGTCGCAACATTCAGTTATCAGTTGGTAAATAATGAATCTCCCAAAATTGAAACTGATGCCACACTTAATTTGATATATATTAATGACTTAGTAAAAGCCATAATTGAATTATTTAATAAAGAATCAGAAGAAGTTGTAAGCATACAATATACAGATAGTTATAAAGTTTCCGAGATATTAGAATTGTTAAATCAATTTAAGGCCACCTATTTTGATATGGGTCAAATTCCAAATTTTAAAAATCAATTTGAGATAAATTTATTTAACACATTCCGTTCTTATTTTAATTTAGCTTTACACTTTCCGATTAAATACAAAAACAACATTGATGATCGAGGAAATTTTGTTGAAATAATAAGATTAGAGACTGGTGGTCAAGTTTCTTTTTCAACTACAATGCCTGGAATTACAAGAGGGGATCATTTTCATACTAGAAAGATTGAAAGATTCTCAGTAATTAAGGGAAAGGCATTGATACAATTAAGAAAAATCGGCAGCAATGAAGTGTTTGATTATCATTTATCAGGAGATAAGCCAGCTTATGTAGACATGCCAATTTGGTATACACATAATATTAAAAATATTGGAGAAGAAGAATTATATACCATGTTTTGGATTAATGAATTTTATGATGCAAAAGATCCAGACACCTACTTCGAAAAAGTATAAAATATAACTATGACAAATCGCTTAAAAGTAATGACAGTAGTTGGTACTAGGCCTGAAATCATTAGATTGGCCAGAGTAATGAGTGCTTTGGACAATTCTAAAGCAATTGAACATGTTTTAGTACACACAGGTCAGAACTACGATTATGAGCTGAATCAAATATTTTTTGATGACTTACAAATAAGAAAACCAGACTATTTTTTAAATGCAGCTGGCGCGTCTGCAACAGAAACTATTGGAAAAATATTGATTAATATTGATTCATTATTAGAGGAAATTAAACCTGATGCCTTTTTGGTATTAGGTGATACCAATAGCTGTTTATGTGCTATACCAGCTAAAAAAAGGCATATACCCATTTTTCATATGGAGGCAGGTAATAGGTGTTTTGATCAACGAGTTCCTGAAGAAACGAATAGGAAAATTGTTGACCATGTTTCTGACATCAATTTAACATATAGTGATATAGCTAGAGAATACCTGTTAAGGGAGGGTTTGCCTGCAGATAGAATTATTAAAACAGGATCTCCAATGTTTGAAGTACTAAATCACTATAAACCGGCTATTGAAAGTTCGGATGTTTTAGCAAGATTAAAATTAGAGGAAAATAAATATTTTGTAGTATCAGCACATAGAGAAGAGAATATAAATAATGAAACAAACTTCAAAGGCCTTGTAACGAGCTTGAACTTAATTGCAGAAAAATATAATTTCCCAATTATAGTAAGTACTCATCCCAGAACCAGAAAGATGATTGATATAAAAGGCCTGGAGTTACATAGGAATATTCAATTATTAAAGCCTTTGGGATTTAATGATTACAATGCACTTCAAATGAAAGCTAAAGCAGTACTTTCGGATAGTGGTACAATATCAGAAGAGTCTTCAATTTTGAATTTCCCGGCATTAAACATTAGACAAGCTCACGAAAGGCCAGAGGCAATGGAGGAGGCTTCAGTGATGATGGTTGGTTTAAATTCTGAAAGAATTATGCAGGGATTAATTGAATTAGAAAATCAAAATAGAGGAGAAGTTCGAAATTTTAGAAAGGTTGGCGATTACTCAATGCCAAATGTTTCAGAAAAAGTTGTTAGAATTATTATCAGCTATGTAGATTATATTAAAAGAACAATCTGGTCTGAATAATGAAAATCTTGTTTTTAACTTTGGCTAAAATAAATAGTATTGATGATAATAGTATATATCAAGATTTGCTACGAAAATTTAATGAAGAAGGACATTCAATATATATCTTGACTCCAATCGAAAGAAGATTTAGAAAACGAACATCATTATTTCAAAAAAACGGAGTATCTATTTTAAAAGTATGGACACCTAATATTCAAAAGTCAAATATTATTGAAAAAGGTATTGGAACAATTATTTTAGAATTTCTTTTTCAAAAAGCAATTAATAGATTTCTAAAAAATGAAACATTTGACTTAATAATGTATTCAACTCCACCAATAACATTTACAAGACTTGTTGGTAGTTTAAAAAAGAAAAACGATGCTAAAACATATCTACTTCTTAAAGATATTTTTCCACAAAACGCAGTAGACTTGAAAATGATTAGTTCTAAAGGACTTTTATATAATTATTTTAGAAGAAAAGAAATTGAACTATATAATATGTCTGACTGGATTGGTTGTATGTCTGAAGAAAATAAAAAATATTTATTAAAACACAATACATATTTAGGCGAAGAAAAAGTCGAGGTTAATCCTAATAGTATTTATCTAAAGGAGAATAATATTTTAACAAATTACAATCATGAATTATTAAATCTAATTCCTAAAGACAAGATAATCTTTATATATGGAGGTAATTTAGGTAAACCACAGGGTATTGATTTTTTATTGGATGTAATTATTGAATCTAAGAATAATCCAAAAGCTTTTTTTTTCGTAGTTGGATCTGGCACAGAGACAAGACGAATAATTGAATGGTTTGACAAAAATCAGCCACCAAATGCAATATTCATGAATGAGTTAAATCAAGCCGATTACGATTTTTTATTGCAATTTTGTCACGTCGGTTTAGTTTTTTTAAATCCAAACTTTACGATTCCCAATTATCCTTCTCGGATTTTGGCATATATGAAGTATAAGTTGCCAATTTTGTTTGCAACCGATTTAAATACAGATGTTGGAAGAGAAGCTTATGAATATAAATATGGACTTTGGTGTGAAAGTGGTAATTTGGAGAAATTTAAATCTTATGTTGAGCTTTTAACTTTTAATGATGAACTTAGAGTTAAGATGGGTATTAATGGTTTTGATAGGCTAAAAAATGATTTTAATGTTAACTATTCGTATAATATGATTATGAATCACTTTTAAGATTAATCTTTAAAAAAAACATATGTTGTTAAAAGGTAAAACTGCAATTATAACTGGATGTAATAAAGGAATTGGCAAAAGTATCCTAGAAACTTTTGCTGAAAATGGTGCAAATATAATTGCTTGTATAAGGAAGGAGTCTAGAGAATTTAATGATTATATCGATTTTCTTCAAAATAAACATTCAATTACTATTACGCAAGTTACATTTGATTTAGAAGATTCAAGTCAGATAAAAGCTGCAATTTCATCAATAATTTCTTCCAAAGTTAAAATTGATATATTGGTAAATAATGCAGGCTATGCTTCTGGAGCATATTTTCAAATGACTC
>JACCEA011995402.1_pt1 | contig 11609 bp, 12 predicted proteins | sample 7449851 | NCBI WGS metagenome assembly JACCEA01 (sample SAMN15323453, study PRJNA562643) | freshwater metagenome | isolation source: river surface water | place: USA:Blue River Watershed | collected 2017-08-18 | reverse complement strand
GTTATTATAGTAGTCCTAGTGCATTGATAGCGATTACAGATCAATTGACTCCTACAAGAGATGCTATCTTACATTTAAGAGATTTAGTACAATCAATTCTTATAAATGAAGAACCTAATATAACTTTCCAAGAGGTTGAACCAAGAATTTCTCCTCCGGGAAATTATAGTATTCCTCAAGTTACAAACCTAGTAATAGATCAAAAAATAAATGATTCTATTGATGAGCTGCTAAATGTGATAGAAACTGGCCCTAGCGCATTACCTTCAGGTCTATATACTGCTAGATTCCAGATCAGTCCTCCAATGTCTGTGTTTAAAACACCAGCACATGATACAGCTACAACTGTTAGAAGCAAATATTCACAAGTTCGTTTAACTGGTCATGACTTCTTGAACATTGGTACTGGTAATAAGAGTGATACTAACTACCCAGGAATACCAGTTAATGTTCCAGATCAACAAAACGAAGTTGTTGAAGTTGGCGGAGGTCGTGTGTTCTACACAAGTACTGACCAAGACGGTAACTTCCGAGTTGGTGAATTATTCCGAGTTGAGCAAAGCACTGGTATTGCAACACTTAATGCTGACGCATTTAACTTGTCTGGTTTGAACGAATTGTCACTTGGTGGTATTACATTAGGCGGTACGAATGCTGTAATTAGAGAATTCTCAACAGATGCAACATTCTTTGCCAACAGTGATAATATTGTTCCAACACAGAAAGCTATTAAAACTTACATTCAGTCTGCACTAGGTTCTGGCGGTGGTAACATTGCAGTTAACGCGGTTATTGCTGGTCAGGTTTTTGTATCTGGCGACGAAATAACTACAATTGGTAACATTCCGTTAAAATTCACAAGCACAGGCTCAAATCTATTCACTGGAGCCATTGAATCTACTAGCAGTGGAACAGGTACAATTATTGTAACTGGTGGTATAGGTCTAAGTGGAAACGTATTTTCTGGTGGAACGATTACTGCTAATCAGTTTGTTACTGCTACAGGCGGTATTCAATCAACTGCAATTGGTAACGTAACTAGATCGACTGCGGCATTTACTACACTAACTGCCAACGGTGCAACAACAGTTACCGCTAATACTCAATCAGAAGACGCAACAACTGGTGCATTGGTAATTACTGGTGGTGTTGGTATTGGAGGAAACTTAAACGTTGGTGGTAGCTTTAACGTAGGTAGCTTGTCTTCTTCAGGTATTGACAACACTCCAATTGGTTCTATTGGTAGAAGTTCAGGAGCATTTACTACGTTAGCCGCTAACAATTCTGTTACATTTACTGCTAACGTTGCGTCATCTTCAACAGGTACTGGTACATTAGTTGTAACAGGTGGTGTTGGAATTAGTGGTGCAATTACTTTAGGCGGAGCATTAACAGCTAACGGTTCAAACGCAAGTATGAGCTTGCAGCCTACTGGAACTGGCACTGTAACAATAGCTCCTAATACCACAGGTAACATCAATAATATGAATATTGGTGGTACTACAAGAGGAGCAGGGGCATTTACGACACTAGCCGCCAATAATGCTGTGACGTTTACTGCTAACACTGCATCAACTACTACTGGCACTGGTACGTTAGTTGTAACAGGCGGTGTTGGGGTCAGCGGTCAACTTACTGCGGCTACCTTAGTTGAAACATCAAGTATTGCATTTAAAGAAAATGTCAATCCGATAGATAACGCTTTAGATGCGATCTTAAAACTAACAGGCGTTACTTATGATCGTAAAGATGGTTCTATTAAAAATGAAGCAGGACTTATCGCTGAAGAGGTTAATAAATATATTCCAGAAATTGTTACAAAAGACAAAGACGGAAATCCATATGGTATAGCATATACCAAATTAACTGCTTATCTTGTTGAATCTATCAAATCATTAAAAACAGAAATAGATGAATTAAAGGGTAAAAAATAAATGGCAACATTACAAGCGACATCGATAAATGGCACATTAACAGTGACTGGGACTATTACCGGAAGCGGTACTAGTCTCAGCAGTATCCCAGGAACTGCATTTGTTAACGGTGCAGTTACCAGTGATAAGATTGCTGATAATACGATCAGTCGAACAAAAATTGGCTACGCAGGGGCAGTATTACAAACCATATTGATAAGATATGATCCACGTCCTAGTTGGAGCGTTCCTACCAATGCTTCTACTGGCGGGACAGCTATCACTACCATGCGATTGACTATTACCCCAACGTATTCAAATAGTTTGATTATTTGTGAGTGGCGACTGCACGGCGAAGCTGCTAGTCACGATATGGGATTTAGAGTGGCTAGAAACGGAACATTAATAACTGGAACTTTTGCTGGATTCAATACAAATACCGGACAAAATAATCACAGTTACATCAACAGTGAATGGTATGATGCTGATGACAGCAGTACTCCACAAAGTCCTAGTTTTTTATTTTATGATTTTCCAAACACAACTAGTTCTGTATTTTATGATCCGTTATCAGCAAGCAGTGATGGCGGCACGAGAACATTTTTTCAAAATAGACCCATTAGTTCAGCAGGTCAAAACAATCATGAAAATGGTGTGAGTTGGGGTCGTATTACGGAAATTAGACAATAAGGATATAAAATGGCATCTCTACAAGGGTCATCAGTTTCAGGAACACTCAGTGCTACTACATTTAGTGGCAACGGCAGCGGAATTACAGGTCTAACAGCATCAAATCTTAACGGCGGTGCAATAGCTAACGCACAGTTAAATGCCAATGCTATCACCAACACCAAATTAAATTTTTCTGGCGCAGTGATTCAAACTAGAACTATAAGATACGATCCTAGACCAACATACAGTGGTCCTACAAATGCCACAACTGGCGGTACTCGTTTACAAGAACTTAGATTAAATATTACTCCAGTGTATGCTAACAGTTTAATTGTCTGCGAGTGGTGGATTCACGGAGAAGCTGGAAATCACGACTCTGGATGGAGTGTGGTAACCAATGGCGGTAATAGAGTAAGTGGAACATACCCTCAATTTAACTCTAATGTAGGTAATAACAGTCACTCTTATCTATTAGGAGATACATTTTACGATCAAGATCAGGGATCCACACCAACCTGCTCATTGTTAACTTACTATGATGTTCCAGGTGATACCAACGCTCGTTTTTATGAACCTGTCTTCGGCAGCAACGACGGAGGAACAAGAACATTTTTCTTAAATAGAATTGTTGGGAGTACTGGACAGGTGAATCATGAAAACGGTGTAAGTTTTGGTCGTATCACAGAAATTAGACAATAAATATCATAAGGGTGCAAATTTAAATGGCAAATTTACAAGGAACAACTATTAATGGTAATATTCAAGCTACTACATTAAGTGGATCAGGTAGTAGTCTAAATTCTTTACCAAATAGCTCAATAGCCGCATTAGGCATCACTAATGCAGCCATTGCCGACGGAGCCATTGGTAGAGCAAACATGAATTACGCTGGAGCAGTTATACAAACTGCGGTCGTTAGATTTGATGGCAGACCACAATTGAGTATGCCTACAAGCTATCCAGGAAATTTGGTATCAGATTTAAGATTAACCATCACACCCCAGTATTCAAATAGTATGATTATTTGTGAGTGGTTTATACATGGCGAACCAAATAATCACGACGCGGGTATTCGAGTAGCTAGAAATGGATCAGTGGATTTTGGCAGCGGCGGATATAACAACAACAGTGGAAGAAATAATCACAGTTTCATTAATGCCGCTTGGTATGATCCAGATAACAACTCAACACCAAAGAATGCAAAAGTATTTTTCTATGATTTTCCAGCAACAACTTCTACAATTTTTTACGATCCGTGTCTTGCCAGTACAGACGGTGGCACAAGAACATTTAATATGAACCGTGTTACTGGTTCAACAGGCACAAACAATCATGAAAATGGAGTTAGTTTTGGCCGTATCACAGAAATTAGACAATAATTAAGGAGATTTTATGCCAGGTTTTCGATTTAATACAAGACCACAGCTAGTTGAAGCGTTAGCACTAATGTGCCCGGGAGCATCTTTTAGAAGTGACCAAAATCCAGAAACAGGAGAATATGACTATGATCATGTGGTTTGGGCTATTCCTGACGGTGTAGATTGGACTCCACCTTCAAAAGAAGCAGTAGAACAATATTTGACTCAGATACAAACAGAGTGGGACACATACGTAAAATATCAACAGTTACGTAAATTTGCTTACCCAGATATCGGGGAACAGATGGATGCATTATGGCACGCCATGGATGAGGGAGTTCTGCCCAAAATTGAACCAATGTATAGCGACATTAAAGCAGTAAAAGAACAATTTGAAAAAAATAATCCAGACTTACCTTGGAGGGGTTCTGCTAGAGGAACAATTTTAGGGGCATATCCATCCTATGAAGTTGCGCACAATCCTGCTATTAGTTTGCCGCCAACAATGTATGAATTTCCAGTCCCACCTCTTCCTGATCCAGAGTAAGTTGTTATTTGATAAAGATTTTATCGCCAATACAGATAACATCTAAATTAGAAGAGTCAAATAAGCCCATTGCATGTTCTTTACTAGAAGCAATGGGCTTTTTATTGACATTCAAAGACGTGTTTAATAAAATAGGTATTCCAGTTTTATTATAAAACTTAGATAATAATTTATAAAATGTAGGATGACTATTGTTTACTGTTTGTATACGACTAGTTCCGTCTATATGAGTAATAGATGCTAACAAAGACTGATCTTTAACTGGTATACTATACAGCATGTAAGGACTAGAAAAATCGCAGTCAAAGTAATCTAGAGTGTATTCTTCCAGCACACTGCACCCAAATGGTCTGTATTCTTCTCTAAATTTTACTCTAGAATTAATAATATTTTTTCCATCAGGTATATCAGGACGCATTAGTATTGATCTGTTGCCCAGTGCTCTAGGTCCAATCTCCCCGCGACCTTGAAACCAACCAACAATTTTTCCTTCTGCGAGATACTCGGCAATTTGCTCAATTGTATCATCGGAAGGAGATTCTGTAGTTGTATCATCTTGCCAAAAAGGAAAATTACTGTTATCAAATTTTGGTTGCTTGTGTAATCGTCTTAGGTATTCTACACAGCCCAGTGAAAGTCCGTCATCGGGATTATGAGGAATAATATGTAAATTTTTAAAAACTTTTTTAAGTCGACTGTTAACGCAGATATTCTGTGCTATCCCGCCAGAAAATGTAATGACATCATTAGGATTAGCAAATTGTAAAAAATATTCTAAAAATTTATCTTCAATCCAACGATGTATGGATGCGATCCAATCTAAACTTCCATGTTTAATTCCAGGTATTGGTGCTCCATCATTTCTAAGATAAGGTAACCAATAATGTAAATCAAAAACTTTGTCTGCTTCAAATATTGACCTGTGTTGGTGATCTTTTAAAAAATCTTCGTTAATTTTTCCATAAGATTTTAGCGCCATTACTTTACCACTGATATCTAATGGGTGTCCTTGAACTCCTTGTCGATATCCCCATAAAGAAAGTAAAACGCCGACACCAGATACGATAGATTTAAAGATTCTTTCGTCTCTTTTAAAAATAGAATGCGTGACTCCAAAATCCCCAACTCCGTCAGACACAAATGCAAAATCTACATCATCAACATCAACAACCGGCCAGCAACTTAATGCATGAGCATAGTGATGATCAATAATGTAAACAGGACAAGTAATGTTAGGTAAAAAATTTGGGGCTTTCTGTGATAATAAATCTTCTTTTTTAAAATCCAAACGATCGTGATCTACAACTATACACACAGCATCAAGTTTGGAATAATCTATATTCCAGTATTTTATATCTTCAAAGTATGAGGAAAAGTCGTTGTAGCCGTGATGTTTTTCTTGATGGATTCTTTCAGATTTAATGTACTTAACTGCTGTGCCATCTGTGTATGTGATATTAGAATCATGATCACATAATCTTAAACCAAGAAATTTCATATTAATCAAAATTAAATGCTAAACTTATTCTATCTTCATCGCCAGGATGTGCTGGAACACAGTGTCTAAGATTGCTTCTAAATATAATACAATGTCCTTCTACTGCGGAATACCTAGCCCGTTGGTCTGTGATTGGCGAAAATAAACTAATTGGTAAAGGTTTCATATCAGGCGGAAGTGGAGATTCAAAAATTATATCACTACTACCTTTAGGAGTTTTTACATAATAAACCGCAGAAAATTGATGTCCAGCATGATGATGAAATTCTTGAAAATCTTTTTGTTTATACACATTTAACCATGCTTCGGAACAACTAAATTTATGTTTATGAATGTCTATACCTAATCGACTAGCATATAAATGAACTAATGCTTGAACTTCTTTAATAATTGCGGCAAATATAGGGTCTTTTGAAATATCAAAAGTGCCGCAAGTATTATACGGTTTTCCGATCCATGAACTACCACCACAAGGAACACTGGTTTGTATTTCTTTAATCCTAGGTATCAATTCATTGTTAATGGATTCAAAATTTTTAACCGGCTCATTTAAAATAGCTGTTGGAAACCATAAATCAAAAGACATGTTATTCTCGATCTACCCTTTTAAATTCTAATTCTGTCAACTCTTTTTCAAAACCTAATGCATATTTAGGTACAGCATTAAACGCAATACTATATCTGTCTTGAGTTAATTTATTTTCTTCAACTTTATGATTCAAATATGACGGAAAAATACATAACATATTGTTTTCAGTTTTCAATGTGATTTCATTAAAAGAAAATTGATTGTTAATTTTAGGATTTTTTAAAGGAATCATTTGCCAAGTATTTGATACGTCATTTTTAACAAATGTAAGTCCAGGTATATTATCTACATTGTTGAAATAAAATACTCCAGAGATAATGGAGTTAGCATGACTATGCGCAATATGTCTTTGACCAGTAGATTTAATAGATATCCAACTTTGAGTGATCGAAAATTCTCCAGCCAAGCCTAGAACTGAATTGGCATATTCATTTACATATAAAGATATTTTGTTTTTGAGTTGAAATAATCCAGGATGGTCTAAAATAAAAGAATTTTCACTACGATCACCATATAAAAAAGCTGATCCATTTTCAGGATTCTTTGGAGCCCCACATAACTCAGAAAGTGCCGCAGAAAATTCACTTATATCCATGTTCTCTCTAGTGTAGATTGGTATTGGAAATATTGCATGTACTTCGTAATCCAAGTTTCCGCTGCCTATGATGTTAAAATCTTCCTGTTTACTCATCTTTTTTCCTTTAGTATCTTTTTTGTAAGCTCATAGCTGTTATGAAAACTATGATGATATGTTTTTAATTTATTAAATTCCCTGTCATCTATTGTCTCAACGTTTATTTTAACATTTCTTTCGGTTTGGGGCAACAGATAAACTAACGGCTGTCCTGCAGAAATATTAAATTGTTTTAATACAGGTTGTTTCTTCGCCACTAAGTTGATGTGTGTGGCATGTTGATATTTAAATTCTAAAGATCCTACTGGAATATGATATTCACATGGATTCATATTGTGCCAACTAGCCTGCGTCATAATGAACGATATCCCAGATTTCTCTTTCAATAACCAAGGACTTATTAATTTATAATGTTGATAGTCTGTATAAGCACCGTGCATCTGTGATTCTCGATGTTGCATTCCATCAGCAACACGATTAGGGGCAGTGTGGCTGAACCCATGTGTGGGATCTTGAAATAACTCAATTTCACTCCATGACGGTATACATAAACCGTTTTTAAATAAATCTTTAAAACCAGAACATCTTTTAATAGTACTCATTTGAACAGGAAAATCGCCAATTGGAGCTTCTTTAGGTATTGATTTCCACCATGTTGGAAGTTGATCACGTAATAAAGTGATTGGAAAAAGTTCTGATATTGCGTTAACTGTAGTAAAACAATCTAAAACAATAGTTGATTTTCTAAAAAATATCATGATGATTTTAAATTGTTAATTGCTTCTCTATGCGTAATAAACTTAACTTCACCATCATGAAAAAAATCAGGCATATGCATGTCAATATTCTTCTGCAACATTTCAGGCAATTTTTTCAATTCAGCAGCCGCTATGGAAGGATCTAATAAGTGTAGACCATGCATCACAATGATCCAATTAGCAGCCTGAAATAAGACCCTTCTGTTGTCAAAATCATAATCTGTTGGAAACTTATGTTTGTAAATTTCTAGTTTTTCTTCCAGCCCGGGAGTCATTGGAATATCCTTTATAGATTTCCAAAAAGGCGAATCGTCTCTTTGTCCTCGATAGTGTAATGCAACGAAATCTAAAATATTTTCTAAAATTGCATCACAATGTGCATTAAATGTTCTTTCAGCGAAATTATTATTTCGTATATAAGAAGGCAAAGTTTCCCCTAAAATAAATGCCTGTTGAATTGAAGTTCCAATAGAACTTGCTTCTAAAGGTTCAATGAAGCTACTACTGAGTCCGATAGCAACGCAATTTTTGTGCCAAGATTTTTCCATACAGCCTGCTTCAAATTTAATTTTTTTCGCAATTTGAACTTCATGGCCATATAGTTCTTCAACTTCTTTCTGTGCTTGATCAAAATCTAAAAAATTGTCGTTAAACACGTAACCATTGCCGAATCTTTCTTGAGTAGGAATTCTCCATAACCAACCAGAACTCATTGCTCTAGAAAGAGTCCAAGCCGGAATTTCTTCTAAACGTTCTGTTGGAAAAGCAATAGCACTGTTCATTGGAAGATACTTTTGATAACTTTTCCATTTGATTCCCATAGTTTTTTGGATTATAAATCTAGAAAATCCAGTACTATCGACATAAAGATCATAATTAAATATTCTATCATCAGTGGTTTTCAATTCTTTAATATAGCCACTTTCGTCTAATAGGACATCTTTTATTTCTGCTTCTATTATATTGATTCCTGCCTCTAAACATTTTTTCTGTAGATAGGAATTGAGTTTGAAAGTATTGAAATGAAATTGATTAATATTATAATTTTTTTCTATCAATTGACTCTTGACCACATATGGTCTAGTTAAAAATAAAGGGTCAGCATTTTTAGATACTAGATTTGCGTAAACAAACTTAATCCCGGCGGCTGCTGATATATTCATTTCGCCATTAACTGATTGTATATAACTTCTGCCATCGCCATTCCAATTAGCAAAATTAATACCATACTTAAATGTAGCATCTGTTTCTCTAACTAATTCTGCTAGATCAATTTTACATTGTTTCATAAATCTAGCCCAATGTTCGGTACTGCCCTCTCCCACACCGATAATTCCTATTTTATCTGATTTTATTAAATCAATAGTTACAAAAGGAAAGTAACTTTTTAATATCAGTGCTGATACAAGGCCTCCCGTACCACCACCCACGATTCCTATACTTTTTGTTATCATAAATTGTGAAATCCTTTTCCTACTGGAATGTTACTGGGTATTGCTGGCGCACCTAAAGGCACACCACTATTTGAATTGCTTGGCCAGAAAATAAAATTAATTACAGATCTGACATTTTGTGTGGGGCTCGAACTGGTGTGGTATCTTGTACTATCGAATAACACAGCCGCACCTGCTTTGGGCGCGATTCTTTCCACTACTTCTAATTTTCCCGGATGTTCCCCAGTCCAATGTTTATCAAATATAAGGGTGTCACCATCACTGTCGTTTACATAGTAAATTAATGATTTAGCATCGATTTGACCATGATCGGCATGGGGCCTATGATAAGATTTTGAATTTTTTCTAAGTGCGTTTGGCCAAAGTAAATTTACTTTGATCCTCTGAAATTTAGGTTTAAATCCAACTAACTCAGAAATATTGTACATTAATGGCGAAATAATCTGTGCATCAGTAGAGTTATTTCCACCAACTACATGAATTAGCTGAGGAACATCCTCGGTATTTTCATCTTCGATCCAAGCGAAATCAGGAGCATCATATTGCCCTGATGTTTCTGTTCGATATTGCCATAACCAGTTTGGAGACTGTAAAATTTCTTTTTGTATATCATCTTTTAAAAAGGAACTGGCAAAATTTTCAAAGTATTGGATCATACCAGTAATTATCTTAAAATCTGTTAGCAAGTTTAAGATTTGATACTGTTAAGGTTATGACTTTTGAAAGAATTTTTTAATATGAGATGGATCAGTAAAACTTGGGGGCAATGGGGAGAACGGTGTTCCTATAGTTTGAAACTTTAAATGATCTTCCATAGTCCAAAATATTATATTAATAGCTGATCTTTTTCCAGAAGTAGGAGTAGAACTGGCATGATATCTATAACTGTCAAATAAAACAGCAGTTCCTGCTTTGGGAGTGATTCTTTCAACTATTTCTAACTTACCAGGATTTTCGCCCGTATACGTTTTGTCAAAAATAAAAGTGTCACCGTCACTGTCATTTACATAAAATAATAGAGTTTTGGCATAGGCTGCAGAATGATCAACGTGTGGTCTATTATAACTATCTTTTTTTAATTTTACAGAAGGTAGCATTAAATTAGTTTTTACCCTTTCAATATGTACTCTACTTCCTATCATGTCTTGTAATGTGTATATTAAGGGTTTAAATGGCAGTAGCTCTGTGGTACTATTGGGTATTGGTTTTTGAACAAACAGATCAGTTTCTTCAGTTTGTTCATCTTCAATCCATGCAAAGTTTCCGTTATATCCACCAGCGGTCTCATTGTGATGTACCCAGGTCATTTCAGAGCCAAAGACAGCTAACTGAATATCTTCTAAGTAAAAAGGAGAGATAATGTTTTCAAATTTTTGTATAATCATTATGTATCAAAAAAGAATACCTGCGTTAATCTACCAGTCAAATAATTATTTCCAAATCCAGGAATCATACTTCTATGATAATTATAACCTGAATATAAAATCAAACGATTGTATTGATTTTTTACTTCTGCAGTCAATTGCCATTTTGACAAATCATAGGTTTCGTCGTTTTTATTGAGATCTGTACTAGGATCGTCTGGATTCCATGCAGAAATATTTTTTTCGATATGAGTAAAAAGTCCTGTTCCACTATCGGGGTCTGCATCAGGTGTTAGATAGCACACTGCGGCCCATTTCGTTTTATCATGATGTACCCATGTATAATCTTCTTTAAGACAGAGTTGATAACAGGTATTCATATCTTTTTTACTGTCTCCGTCAAAAGTATCCCACTTAGTGATTTTTTGATTTAAAATTTTTTCAAATTTAGATTTAAGAATCAAACTTTGATCTTCAGGTACTCCGTAGGTCCTCATTCCGGGCCAATGAGCGACGAAATCAAATCGATAACTCAGTGCTTGATCTCTTACAGAATCAGGATCTTCATAAAAATTATCAATTACAATTAAATTTGGAGTCATACCTATACTTATAAAAATAAGTTAAGCATGAAATAATTTTAATTGTAAATTGTTTATGATCGTGTGATTTCGTACACGAACCCGCTTGTAAAGGGCTGTTGTAGATATCTATTATCTGCTGTTTGAAGACTTGATAGATCGGTAAATCCGCCACCGCTGTCGGTTAATCTATTTTGTACTGCTGTGCTAGTGATCCATGTATTAGTTTTAGCTTGATTGT
>JACCEA011482915.1_pt1 | contig 11609 bp, 11 predicted proteins | sample 7449851 | NCBI WGS metagenome assembly JACCEA01 (sample SAMN15323453, study PRJNA562643) | freshwater metagenome | isolation source: river surface water | place: USA:Blue River Watershed | collected 2017-08-18 | reverse complement strand
CGTTAACATAACCCTTTGAACTATCTATTCTATCTACTGAACATGTTTGATTTTTTTTGTCTTTTCTGATAGAAGAAAATTGCAAATCTAATCCAGATAAGGCACATTTTTTATCTTGTTTTATAAATAAATCCCATAAATATTCAATAGTAATATCAAATTCTATATTTCTTAATTTAGACCCTCTAATTATTGTTGTAAAAAAATCTAATGATATATCTTCATATCCTCTCCAAGATGCGTGTTTTTTATTTGATTTTATCCAATCACATCCACAACTTTTAGTGTCGCCTCTAACTAATAGTTTTCTCATTAATACCTTTTCATTACCACAATCACATTTGCATAAATATCTTCTTGTTTTTTTTATGGTTTCAACATAGTGTAAGGCAACTAATTTTCCAAATCTTTGCCCAGTAATATCTCTTTTTATAGCCATTTTTAAAATTTTAGGTTGTTAAGAATTTCGTTTAAAGTTTCTAGTTCAGAATCGTTTGTAGTGTCAACACTTACAAAGTTTTCTAAAGGCGGTTCGTAATTAGCTACATGGAAATTTTCACGACCTCTAATTTCAGTAGTGTGAATATAAAACTCTTTGCAGTCTAATTCTGATTTTAATTTTTCCCTTAAATCCCTAAACGGACTTACTAAAGAAATAATAATGTGGTTTAAAGGATTTTGTTTTTGCAAGTATTTTGCAATAGCGTGAGCAGTTTCAATGTTTTTTCTTCTGCCTTGCTCCGAATAGTCTTTATTATCTAAAATTTCTCTTAAATCATCTCCATCAATGTTATATACTTTGCCATCAATAAAAGAAGTTTGTAAAGCGGTTTTTAGATAATTCGCAATAGTGGTTTTTCCGCTATGCGGTTGACCAGTTAATATTATTATCATGTTTCTTGGTTTTATTTCAAACAAAAATAACTATATTTGTATTACAAACCAAGAAAATTTTTATGAAAACAAAAATCCTATTTTACGCCCCCCATTTAAGTACTGGTGGGATGCCCCAATTTCTACTTAAAAGAATTGAAAATTTAAAAGATAGCTACGAAATATTTGTTGTAGAAAACGAGTGCGTTTCCGACAAATATGTAGTTCAACGAAACAAAATAATCAATTTAGTAGACGAAAAAAACTTCTTTACAACTATCGGCAAAAACCTTATCAAAGTTATTAAAGACAATAAAATTGATATTGTGCATTTGGAACATGAAGCAGAAGGTTTTGACTATGATTTGATGAAATTATTGTACGCTGACAATAGAAAATACAAAATAGTTGAAACGTGCCACAATGTGTATTTTAACCCACAACACAAAGTTTTTTATCCAGATGCTTTTGCTTTTTGTTCTCCTTTTCATTTGGACACTTTTGAGCATATAAAAGCTAAAAAAGAACTTATAATGTACCCTATTGAAATATTAAACTCAACATTAGCTTCTAAAAATTTGTTTCAAAAAAAGTTAGGTTTTAATGAAGAAAAAACAAATGTTTTATCGGTAGGATTATGGTGCGAAAATAAAAATCAAGCTAAAGTTTTAGAGGTAGCTAAAAATTATCCAGACTATGATTTTCATATAGTAGGAAACCAAGCTGAAAACTTTGAAAGTTATTGGAAACCATTAATGGAAAACATCCCTAGTAATGTAAAAGTTTGGGGAGAAAGGGAAGATATTTCAGATTTTATGAGTGCTTCGGATATTTTTTTCTTTCCAAGTAAAAATGAGTGTAACCCTATTGTATTGCGTGAAGCTATTAGTCATGACTTAACTATTTACGCTAATAATTTATCTCAATATTGCGGTATGTATAATGGTATAATACATCCAATAGATAGTTATTTAAAAAAGAAATTGAATCAAAATTACTCGGACACTTCTTTTCATTTCAAAAAAGACCATTTAGATTTTTATGAATCTCTTATAGATGAAAAACCGATAAAACAACCCAGAAAAAGAAATTTTACTATAAATCATCATTTTGTAGATGGTGCGTTTTTAGAAATTTTAGGTAATTCTCAAAATAAGTTTAAAGTGGCTTTTCATGAAGAAGGAAAGGTAGTCTATGAAAATATAATAGATTGTAATTCATGGGTAAAACTTAATAGAAAGTATCTTACTGAATACACTATTTATGTTTGGGAAATTTTAAAAACTAAACATAAACTTGTTTTTCTTGAAAAATTTAAGCTAAAAAACAAAAGGGTAATGATTAGCTTTGAAAGTAGTTCATTAGGCGATACATTGGCTTGGATGCCTTATTGTGATGAGTTCCAAAAGAAACACGATTGCGTTTTATTCGTTTCTACTTTTAAAAACTTTTTATTCGAGGGTCAATACCCTAACATAAACTTTATTGAGCCAGCAGAAGTGGTTACTAATTTGTATGCTAAATATGACTTGGGTTGGTTTTATGATAGCAACAAAGAGCCAGTATTACCAAACACAATACCGCTACAACAAACGGCTACAAATATTTTAGGGTTAAGTTTTAGTGAAATAAAACCGAAGTTAAACTTTCAACCTAAAAACGTGGTCGCTAGTATTGAGCAAAAATATGTTTGTATTGCTCCAGATTCAACGGCTGGTTGTAAGGAGTGGGATGCTGTAAATTGGGAAATTTTAGTAGATATGTTGGTTGACGAGGGTTATCAAGTCGTAAATGTATCTTTAAATTCAAGATACAAACTTAAAAATGTTTATTGCCCAGAAAACTTATCGCTAGAAAGCACTATGCAAATAATACATTTTGCTAAATTCTTTATTGGTTTGTCAAGCGGTTTATCATGGTTAGCTTGGTCTTTAAATAAGCACGTTTATATGATTGCTAACTTTACAAAAGCCGACCATGAATTTCAAAAAAATTGCACTAGATTCACAAATGAAAACGTATGTAATGGTTGCTGGAATAACAAAAATTTCAAATTCGACAAAGGTAATTGGAATTGGTGTCCGATTTGGGATGGTTACGATAAGCAATTTGAGTGTCAAAAAGGAATAAACCCATTTTGGGTGCTTGAGGAAATTAAAGACAATATAAATTACAAAAGGCTACATAATTAGTAGCCTTTTTTTATGTAAACAAATTTGTTTACATCTATTTATAAATATCCGAAATAATCATAAAACCACTTGTAATGGTTTCTTATGTTCATAGATAGTTCATATCCTAGAACATCTAAATAATCGTCTGGCTTGCGTTCAAATTTTGGTCTTAACGTATGGTCGCCATAAATTCCATGAATTGTATCGTTTTCTTGAGTGTATTGCGTTACATTTTCAAAATCGTGCTTGTCGTAGTAAGGCACTTCAAAATGCTCGTAAATACGCTTCATTTCGTTTTCTGGGTTATCCATTAAATCTTCATAACGAACAAATAAAATGTTTTTGTCTATTCCTTGTTGCATTATATCCCTTAATCGGTCTATTGCAACTCCTACTGGAACTCCACTTGCCCAAATATCAATTCTTTTATCTAATGTAGTTCCTACTAATTGTGGTACGTTTTGGATATGGTTTTCTTTATGTGGATTTTTACGGAAGTTTTTTTCCATTGAAGCATAAATACAACGTATATCCCTAACCATGCAAATTATTTTTGGATTAGGAAATATCATATTCAATAAACCATGATTAACTCCCCACTCTCGACTTTTATCAACAACGAAAGGCTTATCGGTCAAGCCTTTAAAAAAACCTTGCATACCGCTTCTACAAAACTCTACAAACGCATTTTCCATTTGTTTTGGGTCTTGAGATATAAACGCTTGAGAATGGTTATAATTGTTTTTTGAAGCCATGATTAAATCTACCAAACCACTTGTAGGTGTAGAATAAAAATCTGGATTTTGAGCAATTAAATTAGAAATCAAAGTTGAACCAGAGCGAGGTAAAGATGAGTTGTAAAAAATTTTTTTCATTATTTCTTGGTTTAAAATACAAATATAAATAAAAAAGCGAGATTTGTATAAAACCTCGCCATTTTCTAGTCTTTATTTTTTATCTTGTAATAAATCATAAGCCTTTTTTAATTCGGCTATTAAATCATCAATAAAAGTTACTAAATCTTGTTCGTCTTTTAATTGAAAACCATCTTTAGAAACCCATCTTATATCTTTATAATTAAAAAAATTAACTACATGATAGTTTTCTTCTGCTGTACTACCTTCTGGTCTTTTATTCCAAACCGCATTAACTAAAGGCGTTACAGTTTGCAAAGTTGTTGTTTTTACTTTTACTGAAAACTCCTTTGAGTTAATTTGTGTTTCTCCATATCCAAAAATATGTATTGTGAAATTTTCCATATTATTATTGTGTTAATTATTATTTAATTTTTCTGCTTTATTTTTCTCAACTTCTACTCCTTTCCAATATTTTTTAGCAGTTTCATCTTTACGAGTTCCTATTATCAAAATATTGTATGTTAAATCCTTGTCTGCGTATATAGTTAATTCTGTCATACTATCGTTAATTATTCCATATCCCATACCAAAACCATTTTTAGCAGTTACCCAAACTTGACTATTTTCGTTAAGGAATTTATAGTAGTCTGGTAATTTAATTTTAGCAACTCCTTCTTTAACTTCAACTTCATATCTATAAATATTATCTCCAGCAGTAGGACTTTCTACAAAGTTATGTATTAATTTATGTGTTTTTGTTTTAGTTGGGTCTGGGTGCGAAATACTAAATGAACCACTACCTTTTGTAAGGTTTCCAGATATTACTATATTTTCTACAAATGTAGTATTAGTTGCGGTTGCACCTAAATAAGAGCCAATAATATGTGCATTTGTATAACCATTTATGTTATTTCCTCTACCGCCCAAAATAGAAGAATCACTACCACTTGCAGTATTACCAGTTCCACCAGCAACAACAGAAAATTGTGAATTTGCAGTATTGTTTTGACCGCCACCAACAAAAGAACGGTCACCACTTGAAACATTATTAACTCCACCAACCGCAGTAGAACCATAATTAGTAGCACTAACATAATATCCCCCTAAAACTGATGAAAAAGAACCAGATGCAACATTATTAAAAGTTGTATAATTTGAACCACCAGCTACTACGCTTCCTAATCCAGTTGCACAATTACCTCTACCTGCACCAACAAATGAATTTTGCCCAGATGCAGTATTACAACAACCTCCAACTATACTTGCATAATTACTACTTGCACTATTATAAGCACCGCCACCAATAAATGTATGAGGATAATTTGCAATGTTGCAACAACCATTAACAATTGTTGAATAACTACCACTTGCATTATGAAAACGACCATTTCCTACAAATGATGAAACGCCTTGTGCACAATTATACACTCCATTTCCTACAAAAGCGTAATTTGTACCAGATAAATTACAAAAACCAGCACCAACGAATGAACCACCTCCTTGTGCTCTGTTACAACAACCAGCACCAACAAATGATAATGTACCGCTTACAATATTACATTGACCAGCACCAATAAATGACATTGTTTGACTAACAAGATTATTACCTCCACCACCAATAAATGAATTATTACTTGTAATACAATTAAATCCACCACCAACAATAGAACTTTGACTTGCATACGCACCTGCGTTTATTGTATTGTTACTACCTCCTCCTATGAAATGAGTATCTCCAAGATTGATGTAATTAGCAAATCCACTTACTATTCCATTAGCACCACCAGAATTAGAACCTCCAATAATTTTGTTTGATAGACCACCAGCTATTGTTGAAAAACATTGCTGGTTATTATTTATGCAACCACCACCAACTGATGAACCAATACAAGTAGCAAAATTACAAAAACCACCAGCAATTGTTGAAAAACAACCAGTAGCACAATTTCTAAAACCACCACTAATAGTAGATAATCTACCAGCATTACAACAAGTAATTGCACCAGTCAAATCTCCAGTAGTTGTATTAAATGTACCCCCAGTAGTATTATGTCCAATACCACCACCGATTGTAACACCAAAAGAGCAATTTTCATTAGTTGGGGATTGAATAATATTTCTTTGACCACCGCCTATTGTTGAAAATCTTGCGTTTGTAATGTTACATTGACCACCTAAAACCGATGATATACTTGCCGAAGCAATATTACAACACCCTCCGCCTATTGTTGTAAAACAACCACTTGCTGTATTACTTCTACCACTTAAAACGCCAGAACAAAAACCACTTGCGGTATTCAAAACTCCTCCAGCAACAGTAGAATAACAATTAGAAGCAGTATTACTACACCCACCACCTATTGTAGAAAAATAGGAACTTGAAGCATTAGCACGACCCCCACCAATAGTAGAGTAATAATTACTAGAAGCATTGCCTTGACCACCTCCTATTGTAGAATATTTACCACTTACCACATTATAACCACCACCGCCTATTGTAGAGTAAAGACTTGAAGAACAATTGTTTCTTCCTCCAGATATTGTAGAGCCATAAACCGCTGTTATGCAGTTTGAAAAACCTCCACCTATTGTTGAAACACTTCCGTTATTTGTGTTACACATACCACCGCTTACTATTGAATGTAAACCGCCAGAAGTATTAAATTCTCCACTTAATGCTCCACTACAATTTCCAGTTGAAGCATTGTTAACGCCAATTCTAACAGATGAACAAGTACCAGCACCTAAAACAATAACGGCACTTGAGCCTACGTTTGTTCCACTACTACCACTACTACCAGAAGTTCCATTTGCACCAGAAGTTCCGCTTGTACCATTAGCACCAGAAGTTCCGCTTGTACCATTTGCACCAGAAGTTCCAGAAGTTCCATTTGCACCAGAAGTTCCGCTTGTACCATCCGCACCATTAACGCCACTAGTTCCGCTAGTACCATTTACTCCAGAAGTTCCATTAACGCCACTAGTACCACTTGTACCATTTGCACCATTAACACCACTAGTTCCAGAAGTACCATCTACTCCAGAAGTTCCGTTTGTACCATTAGTTCCGCTTGTACCATTAGTTCCGCTTGTACCATCTATTCCGCTAGTACCAGAAGTTCCATTTACACCACTTGAGCCACTTGACCCAGAAGTTCCATTAGCACCACTTGTACCACTTGTTCCATCTATTCCGCTTGTACCACTAGTTCCATTAACACCACTAGTACCAGAAGTTCCATTAGCACCACTAGTGCCAGAAGTTCCATTTATACCACTAGTTCCGCTTGTACCATCAATACCAGAAGTACCATTTGTACCATTAATTCCGCTTGTTCCATTAACTCCACTTGTTCCATCAGTACCACTTGTTCCATTAACACCACTTGTTCCAGCCGAACCATTTGTTCCACTAGTACCATTTGTTCCGCTAGTACCATCAACTCCAGAAGTTCCACTAGTTCCGTTAACTCCACTAGTTCCATTTGCACCAGAAGTACCGCTTGTACCAGTTAAACCAGAAGTTCCGCTTGTACCATCGACACCAGAAGTTCCGCTTGTACCATCAACACCAGTAGTTCCGCTAGTTCCATTTGAACCATTAGAACCGCTTGTACCACTTACACCAGAAGTACCGCTTGTACCATCGACACCAGTAGTTCCACTAGTTCCATTAGAACCATTAGAGCCACTTGTACCATTAACACCAGAAGTGCCACTTGTACCATCAATTCCAGAAGTACCGCTTGTACCACTTACACCAGAAGTTCCAGTTGTTCCAGAAGTTCCACTTGTACTACCTACGGCAACACCAACTTGTTTTGCAACAACAATTATTGAAGGTGCTGAAGGAGTTGCATAAGGAGAAGTTTTAGTACCTACCGCAGTAATTTGAACATCGGCACTTGAAGAAGCAAATATAACTTCTACATAATCATTTGCTTGTAAATCTAAAATTATAGACACAAAAGGCAATGATTTTGATGAATTAGATTGCTCTGTTATAATTGAATCGGTACGAACAATATCAACACCATTTTTTCTTAAAAATATATCTATATCAGTAGCAGTACCACCACTTGTTTTTTCTATTTGTAAAGAATATCCTATTTCATAAACACCAGCATAAGGAAAAGTAATTTGAGAACCACTTGCTAAAGTAATTCCATTGCTTATTTCAGTTGTATTATAAGTTATTGCAGTAGGAGTATTTGCCCCAGTAACTTGTTGAGTTGTAGAATCAGAAAAACTTGCATAGTAATTTAATATACCAGCACCAGATGAACCATTTACTCCACTTGTACCATTACTTCCAGCAGTTCCAGAAGTTCCAGTTGTACCAGAAGTACCATTAGACCCATTAGAGCCACTTGTACCATTTATTCCGCTTGTGCCACTTGTTCCATTGACACCGCTTGTTCCATTTACTCCAGAAGTTCCAGAAGTTCCGTTAATTCCAGAAGTACCAGAAGTTCCAGCCGAGCCAGTAGTACCGCTTGTTCCGTTAGTACCATTAGTACCATCCGAACCACTTGTACCATTAGTTCCGCTTGTTCCGTTTACACCAGAAGTTCCGCTTGTTCCGTTAACACCACTTGTGCCATTAACTCCGCTTGTTCCGTTAACACCACTTGTACCATCAACACCACTTGTACCGCTTGTACCAGACGAGCCAGATGTTCCGCCACCTATGTAATCTTGAAGTCTTTCAATATTACCATAAATGTCTTTAATCATTGCATCGTTAGTAATGCCATCAATAAACAAAGCCAAACTATTTCCGTTTGGCGATTGAATATTGGACTTTCCAGATTTACTTACTTTTGCCATATTTTTTTGAATATTTTATGTTACAATACTCAAAACGCCTTTATTGTTCCAAACTGCACCTTTAGGCAACCCTTTGTCTGAATTAGGAATATTTGTGATTGATAAATTCTCTACGAATGTAGCATCTTCACGATTAGCTTCTATATTAGAACCTAATAAGTGAGTATTGTTGTATTTTGTACTATTATTTGCACCACCAACTATTGTTGAATTATCCGAATCAATGTCGTTACCTCTACCACTTCCTATGAATGAATTTTTCCTAGAAATTGTATTTGCATTACCTCCAGCTACAACTGAATTATCCCCTCTTACAACATTATATTCTCCAGATAAAACGGCACTTAATTCCGCATCTATTTTATTAGTTTCGTTTGCCGAAATAAAACTGCCTTTTTCAGATTTTAAAAATACTATTTCATTGTATTTAAAAAAATCTTTTAAAGGTTGTGTATTACCTACAACATCTTTAAGCATTACTTCTTCAGTAGCAACATCAACATAAATAACTAAATTACTTCCTTTTGAAGAAACTTGACCAGCGTTTTGTTTTATAACATTTCCCATAATTAACTAAATATTTTATCCCAATATCTTAAAAGCACACCATAAAGAATACCTACAACAGTTGCACCACCAACTAATTTGGCTTTAAAAGACTTATCATCTTCTATGTACTTTCTATGTTCATTAACTTGCTCTACAAGTCCTTTTTGACCATATTCTTTATTTCCAATGACTGTTTGGTTAAGCTTAACTAAAGAAATTTCCATTTCGTTTAGCTTTCCATTCATTTTAGTCAACATATCTTTAATAAAAGTCATGTCGCTTTCTGGAACACTTATCATTGCTTCTTTTGGTTTTCTACTTCTTTCTATTGTCATTTTATATTCCCAATTTTTCTAAATGTTGTGCTAGTGTAACTACTTTTAATTTTGCTAAAGGTTTGTTTTCCTCTATTTTGTAAAACGCAAGACCTACATTTTGTTTTTGGTTTTTATCTTCATATTTTAATATGAAGCAACAAACTTGGTTTATATTAGTTTCGTTTTCTTCTGCACACTCGATTAAACTCTTTTTAAGAAACGGACTTGCTAGAGCTTCATACCCAAACATATCCAATTTCTTATCCATAATTTGCAAAAACCTAACTTCTTCTTCCTCTACATATCTTTTGCACATTTTGTAAACCACACTTCCGTTTTCATCGTTCAAAACCTTTATTTGAACTTCTAAATCGGTTAAATCGTAAATTTTTGCGTATTTTTCAATACCAGTAAACATGATTTTTTTTACAATCCCTTCTACCATTTTTTTATATTATTAAAGTTTCTTGATTCAAAATTACTATTTTATTCCGAAAAAATTGAATATTTTTGAATATTTCTGCTTTAATTTATCGTAATCTTTCCCAAAACCATATTCACTAATCAAATCGCTTGAATAAGTAAATTGTTCTTTATTGAATTGAATAGTGGAATTTACGTTCATGAAATTAATTTTCAATTGCCCTTCTACTTCAATTTTAATTGGCTTTTGTTTTAACACATCGGATAAAAATGCTGGTAAACCTGCTTTAATGTCATTTACGTTAATAACACCAACACCAGTAATATCAAAAGAGCTATTTGGCTCAATAGTAACTGGTTTTGTAGAAATAACATCGGCAAACTTTTTACCTTCATAGTACAAATCCAAATCAAAAGAATTTACAATTAATTTAAAACTTGACTTATTGGTAATTTGAATAGTAGCACTAACTTTCACATCATTACCATCAATACCCAAATACTTAAAGTTTTTTATTTTGTAGTCGTATTTCATTGCTAAATCAACTTGATATTTGAAATAACGATATAAGCCGTAACCAGCTAACCCTACACCACCTATAATTAATACTTTTTTTATCATTTCTTTTTATTTTTTTGTAATTATATACAATCCAGTTAGTAAAACAACTGCTCCTAAACCAATATAAAGATATTGCTCTTTATAATTACCTTTTAACACGCTAGATTCTTGAATTGCAGATTTTTCAGTTAATATTAAACCAGATTCAGCTAATCTTTCATTTTCTAGTAAATTTCTGCAATCATTTTCAGCAAAAATATTTTCTTGCCCTAATAATTCTTTATTTAATTGCTGTAAGTCGCTTGGATTACTTCTTCCTGCAACTACACCTTTTGCTAATTCAGATATTAAATCTTTTTTGCTTTTAATGTACCCATCAGTTAGTTTGCAATCTTTTACCTTTTTTTCCGTACTTATGCAATCATTTTGACTTAATTTAGTTTCATAATTTTTAAGCTCTTGATACATATTCGTTAATTTAAGATTAGTAGAATCTAATAAATTCTTTTCCTCTTTTGTATATGTATAGTCATAACCCTTTGAAGCTCTTATACTTCTTAATGGTTCAATTTGCTTTTCAATAGCTTGTATTTCGCTTTGTAAAGAAGATTTTTTAACTCTTAAATACATGCAATAACTATCTTTGCCCTTGCTCTTAAAAATTTGCTCTAAACTCATTTATTTTTTCTTTTTAACAACTAATCTTAAAAGAAGTATTGATAAAACACTTACTCCTAAAATTATTCCAAAACGAATAATCTTTTTGCTATCTTGCTCTTTGTCTATTTCTTGAAATTGCCTTTCTTGTTCATTAAGTAAATTATTAATGTTAGCCAAAGAAGTATTGCTGTATATTAATCCAGACATATTATTTTTTTGAAATTATGTATAAACCAGTTAATAAAACTACCGAACCCAATCCAATATAAAGATATTGCTCTTTATAATTTGATGGTAAAACATTCTGCTCTTGCTTTTCAGCTTGAGTACTCAATAAATAACCAGATTCATTTAGATTTTGTTT
>JACCEA010045689.1_pt1 | contig 11609 bp, 11 predicted proteins | sample 7449851 | NCBI WGS metagenome assembly JACCEA01 (sample SAMN15323453, study PRJNA562643) | freshwater metagenome | isolation source: river surface water | place: USA:Blue River Watershed | collected 2017-08-18 | reverse complement strand
TTTAAGTGAGGTACAAAATAACTAAGGTCTCCACCGGTTAATAGGGCGTTAAATTTGCTGTATTTGGCCTCATAAGCACCAATTATGCCATCAATTTCGGCTGCCATCCCTAAAACGACACCAGAAAGGAGGTTGGTTTTGGTATCATATCCAACTAAACCAAAGCTTGGTGCAGGTTCAATGAGGGGCAAAAGTGCAGTTAAATCGTTCATTGACTTAAAACGCATTTGCATGCCAGGAGAGATACTTCCTCCTAAAAACTGTCCTCGATTATTGACAAAATTATAGGTGATACAGGTGCCAAGACAAATGACAAGGCTATGCTGGTTGGGGTATAAGTCCACAGCTGCTGCAACAAGTCCTAAACGATCTGCTCCAATAGTTTCTGGTTTGCCTACTGGCGTTGTGAAATTTAGTTTGGTTTGTGGACCCAATAAATGGAATGGACCATAACTGGTCAATAGGCTTTCAATTGCTTTATCATGATGAATCACGGAGGAAAGCAATGTTTTACTTGGCTGGTATTGGTCTAATAATTTTTGCACAGATGCAAGACCATCATTTTCTAAAAGCTCCAATTTTTCTAATTGATTGCCTTTAAAAATCGCCGCCTTTAATCGGGTGTTGCCAAAATCGAAACAAATTGTTGTAGACATAATGATTTTCGTAGTTCAAAATTAATTGCTTTCAAGCAAACTTTAGGTAAAACAATAGGCAAGTTGCAAAAGATTTCGGTTATTTGAAGTACAATTAACCGAATATGAAGGTTGCTGGGTTTACAATTATAAAAAATGCGGTGGTAAATGACTTCCCAATTTTGGAAGCCATTCGTTCTATTTTACCTGTGGTGGATGAGATGATTGTTTTAATTGGGGATTCCACAGATGAGACCATCGCATTGATAGAATCCATCGGTGATCCTAAAATTAAAATTCATCATTCTGTTTGGAATAAAGCTTTAAGAAAAGGCGGGGTGGTTTTGGCGGATGAAACCAATAAAGCATTTCAATTAATTGACGCTAGTTTTGATTGGGCATTCTACATTCAAGGAGACGAAGTGGTGCATGAAAAATACCATCCAGCCATTCGTGCTGCTTGTGAAAAATACAAAAACGATTTACCAGTGCAAGGATTGTTATTCAAGTACAAACATTTTTATGGCACGTATGATTATGTGGGGGATAGCAGAAAATGGTATGCGCATGAAATAAGAATCATTAGAAACAATAAAGCGATTAGTGCTTACAGAGATGCACAGGGTTTTAGGATTGGTAAACAAAAATTACCAGTCGCAGCAATTGATGCAAGTATTTATCATTATGGATGGGTGAAAAGCCCTGAACAAATGCGCAAAAAACAAAAAGAGAGTGCTGCTTTTTGGAATGACGATACACAAATGGAAAAAATAAAAGCAAGTCCAGATGTGCATGATTTCTCTGAATTTGATTCCTTAGAACGCTTCACAGGAACACATCCCAATGTGATGTTAAATAGGATTCAACAAAAAAACTGGGAAATTGATTTAGATGTCTCAAAAAAGAAACTTTCTTTCAAAAAATTTGTTTTGTATTATTTTGAAAAATGGACAGGCATTCGACCATTTGACTTTAGAAATTATAAAATTATTCGTTCTTAAATGTTTGCTATAACAGATATCACAAAAGGTGTTGCTGAAGGCAATTATTTATTGTTGGCAAAAGCCATTTCACAAATTGAAAATAAAGTGGAAGGGGTAGATGCTTATTTGGCGCAACTAGCGCCTAAAAAAATTCCGATTATTGGTATCACAGGACCTCCAGGGGCAGGCAAGAGCACCTTGATTGCTGGACTTGTGGGCGAGTGGATTGCAGCTGGTAAAAAAGTAGCAGTGCTTTCGGTTGATCCTTCTTCGCCTTTTCATAAAGGCGCTATTTTAGGTGATCGTATTCGCATGAAGGATTGGTATTTACATCCTCAAGTATTTATTCGTTCTTTAGCTTCTAGAGGTCATTTAGGTGGCTTAAATAGTTCTATGATAGAACTAACGACTTTATTACAATCAGTAGGATTTGATCAAATTATAGTGGAGACTGTCGGAGTGGGACAATCCGAAGTAGAAGTTGCTTCTTTGGCAGATACTACAGTCGTGGTGCTAGTTCCAGAAGCAGGTGATGAAGTGCAGATGATGAAATCGGGATTAATGGAAGTAGCTGATATTTTTGTTGTCAATAAGAGCGATAGACCAGATGCACAAACTTTCATCAACCATATTCGACAAATGATGATGGAAAACGGAGTGTCAGAAGACCTGGTAAAAGTAGTTGCTACTGTTGCTTCACAGGGCCTTGGGATCCATGACTTGATTCAAGCAATTGATGCCCATCAAATAGCTTACAGTGCTTCAGGCAACTACAAAAAAATAATCTTAACAAAAGCAATTCAGTTGATTGTTGCTCATAAAATGCGTCAGGTGGATCTACAAAAATTAGAACAGGATATAGAGGGGGCAATCACAAAAGAATCATTCAACATTTTTAATTTTATACAAAATTATTTTTAATGGAGTCCTCAATATCTGTAGCCTTAATCATTTCAACCTATAATTGGCCTCAAGCATTAAAACAAACATTAAATTCTGTTGTTCATCAAACAATACAGCCTAATGAGATCCTCATTGCAGATGATGGTTCTGATGAAAGGACTGCTAATTTGATTCAACAGTTTAAATCAAAGCACCCCAAGCTTAATATCATACATGTATGGCACGAAGACAATGGCTTTAGATTGGCTGCTATAAGAAATAAGGCCATATCTATGGCACAGTCAGATTATATCATTCAAATTGATGGAGACATTATTTTAGATCAATATTTTATTGCAGATCATTTAAGCATTAAAGCAGTTGGTTATTTTGTAACTGGAAGTAGATTGCTTTTAGGTAAAAAAATCACAGAAGTTTTATTGGCATCCGAAAAAGTGAATTTTGCAGCACTTAGGTGGCAGGGAAAAAACTTTTTCAATACGCTTAGAATACCGTTTTTCATGCGCTTATTACAAAACCATTATAAAACCAAAGGGAAACATTTGGATTATGTCAAGGGTTGCAATATGGCATTTTGGAAATCAGATTTATATCTTGTGAATGGATATGATGAATCATTTATTGGATGGGGTAGAGAGGATTCAGATATCTGTATTCGTTTAATTCATGCAGGTGTGAAGAAAAAATTTATCAAATTTTGCGCAGTGCAATATCATTTACATCATCCGCTTGCATCTAGAGATCAATTTGAAGCCAATGATATATTGATTGAGCAAAATAAATTACAACAAATAAGTTTTTGTAAGCAAGGGCTTATCAAGCCTGAATAAATAAAAATGAATTAACTGGCTTTTTCATTTTTCCACCACCTGTATGCGACATATCCCATGATGCCAAAAGGCATTGCAGCCAGATATAGAATACCAACATTGAATCCTTTTCCAGCTTCTTCACCAATTTGCGCTGCTGTTTTAGTACAGATAGCGCATTGTGCTTTTCCAGCTAAAACGATTAATTGAAATACAAATAATAAGTAAATGCTTTTCATGATGCAAAAATAGGCATAAAAAACCCCGAATAATCGGGGGAATCTATTTTTAAAAAAAATTAAGCTTTTGCCTTTGGAGCTGCTGCCTTAATATTTCTTGTTTTGTGAGGTCTGCTTTTACCAAAAGAACCTAAAAAGCGCTTTCCTTTTGCTGTTTTTTTATCTCCTCTACCCATGATATTATAATTTTTAAATTGTGATTGGATTGCAAATATAAAAAAACCCTCGGAATAAATGATTATCCGAGGGTTTTTATTCAAATAAATTTGAAATTACAACTTGCCGCTCAATTCTTTACCAGCCTTGAAACGTGCAACTTTCTTTGCTTTAATTTTGATAGTCTCACCTGTTTGTGGGTTACGACCTGTTCTTGCAGCACGCTTAGATACTGAGAAAGTACCAAAACCTACTAAAGTTACTTTGTCACCTTTTTTCAAAGATTTAGTTACTGCTTCGATAAAAGCGTCTAAAGCTGCATTAGCTTGTGTTTTTGGACAATCAACTGCGTCAGCGATGTGTGCGATCAATTCTGCTTTGTTCATAGATGTGTTTTTTATAGTTTTAAACGATAGAACAAATTTATTGGGTTTGATGAAACAAAAAAATATTTTGGTGTTTTTTTTATTTTTTATTTTTCCACTAAAACCCTTAAATAGTAAGGTTTTCCGCCCAAGGCGCTTATTTCAATTTCGGACCATTATCATGGGCATGTTTCTGTAATCCTTTACAGTATTGAATTACAGCCGTTTTAATTATGAAAATGAGGCCAGTTAAGGGTTTTCGGAGACTAGCTATCCACAATCAATTCACAATTTTCATGCTTGTATTGAAGTGAAAACATTGTTCTCCCCATTGTTCGGTGACGCTAAAAAGGAGTGTTTCTAGGTGTTTTGTTTGGAATTCAGCTATTTGAGAAGCAGTGTGACTAAACAATTGTAGGGTAAAAGTAGGGGGCTGATCTGCTGCAAGGTCTAATTGATAAAGTTGATGTTCCATAAAACAAGCAGTTGAAAGACAGCTTGGGATAAAGCTTTGCTTGATCCAATGTAACCATGCTGATTCAATGGACGGATCTACTTGAAAACTAATATTGGATACAAACATGCATTTATTTTTTTATATCTAAAACAATCGGGCAATGGTCACTATGCTTAATGTCTGGTAGGATAAAAGCATCCTTAATTTTTGTAGCAAGGACTTTAGTTGTACAAAGATAATCAATTCTCCATCCTTTATTTTGTAGTCTAACTGAAGGAAATCTTTGACTCCACCATGAATAAGCACCAATAGCATCTTCATGCATATGCCTAAAACTATCCACCCAATGATGTGCAAGTAAGGTATCCATCCAAGCTCTTTCTTCGGGTAAAAAACCAGAAGACTTTTTATTCCCTTTAGGATCATGGATATCGATTGCTTGATGTGCAATATTATAATCTCCTGCAACGATCATATTTGGTCTTTCTTTTCTTAAGGCTTCTACCCAATTGTAAAATTCATCCAACCATTGGTATTTATAAGCTTGCCTAAGGTCTCCACTAGTGCCAGAAGGGAAATAAGCGTTGATGATGGTAAGGTCTCCAAAATCGACTCTAATCACACGTCCTTCGGCATCACTCATTTCGTGTCCAGTCCCTTGTTCAATTAAGCTAGGTTTTTCCTTACTAAATACGGCCACCCCACTGTATCCTTTTTTTTGAGCAGGAAACCATGCAACATGATAACCAAGGTCCGTAAAAAGACGCAAGTCAATATCCGTACTACTTGCTTTTGTTTCTTGCACACAAAGGACATCTACTTTGTATTCTTTTAACCATTCGATCAAACCTTTTTTAATAGCAGCTCTTATTCCATTGACATTATAACTTACAATACGCATAGCAATTAATTTGGCGATTGAAAAATTTCACTATACGCAATTAAGAGTAAAAGCGCGGTAATTGATTGTTGATTGGCTGGTTCAATTGGTACTATATAATTTGGTTTATTTCTTCCTTTTGCTGCCATGATGGCCACATTGTTGAAATAAATTAATTTAACATCAATATCATTATTGAAAAGAATTTTAAATGTATCCTTTCCAATGCTTCCTTCAACAGATTTTGATATTGCGATTACTCCTTTTGGATAATTACTATTTAATACATAGATAGAGCTTGAGTCATATCCATTGTAAATTTGGTTTGAATTAAACATCAAGCCTGTTGTGACTGGTTGTTCTGTCACTTTGAAACTGCCAATTACATTTGTGTCTGCATAAATTTTATGTAAATTGTCTGGTAGAAAACGAATAGGAGGTGTGGCGCGTAATTCGGGATCGATCATTGGATTGAATTCAATATAAGCCTCCAGTGAATAGTCTTTATTTTCACTCACGTTTCTCAATGGCTGAACTGCTTGATAGTATTCTTTAAATAGGGTGTTGCTCCTTTTTTTAATTTCAGGTAAAATAGCAAAAAAAGGATTGTTGGTTGTTTTGTCTTTGGTGTCAATTTTCTGCATCAATGCATTGGGTGTTCTTAGCACAACCCTAGAATTATTTTGTGTAAACTGAATAAAATTTTTACTTGTATCAACCTCAATTCTTGGCTTAGCTTGCAATAATGGCATGGTGAAATTATCTGACGCATAACTAATTGGTACTTTTGCTTCAATGTATGCCAAATCCTCTCCGTCTTTATCAAAATAACTTATACCAGACTGAATGGCTTTAAATAAACTTTTTGGTGTAGTGATAGGAATGTTGATTGGATAGCCAATGCCTTGGTTGGCGATCGGAATCATACCCATTAAAATCGTTTTTTGAAAAACAGGTTTTTTACTATCATCTAAAATAGTACAGGTCAAAAACCATGTAGATTGAATGCTGTCTTTTTTTGGAATGACAATGTTCACCATTGAATTGCTAAAGGTTTGTTCTGGTTGCAATTCATAAATTTCTAAATAAGCATGAAAAGCCGAGGATTGGCCTTGACTCCAATCAATCACTAGCTTGCCAATTTGATTGGATTTATTTAAAATTTTAATTTTAGTGCTATAGCTAGTATCTCTTTGAAGTTGCAAAGGAAAAAAGAGTGCCGTATCTAAAATATTTGCAAAAGTATTTACTTGTGAAGGACTAGGATGCCAATATTTTCCTTCTGGTCGAATACTAGAATACATTTGAACTTGTTCTAGTCTTACAGCATTATTTTGCCCAAATGTAGGAATGCAAATACACAGTGTGAAGAGTAGACTTAAAATGTAAAAACTGTTTTTCATTTGGCAGGGTCAAATTGGGTAGTCAAATTTAGTTGATTTAGCCGTTTCATACTTAATTTATTCTAACTTCATATGTATTAAAGTTGATCAAAAGTATATGCAAACAAATGAGAAGTCCATGCCTGACGAAAAGAGGATCCCCTCAAAAAAACTGGTAGAATTAGACGGGCCAAGGCCAAGGATGAAAGAGTTCAAATTTGCTATTCAAATATTCTTTGAATTTATAAAAGGATTTAGAGTACTCAATTTTGTTGGCCCTTGTATCACGGTCTTTGGGTCTGCTCGATTTAAAGAGGGGCATCCTTATTATGAGCAAGCCAGGAAAATGGGGCAAAAAATTGCAGAATTAGGTTTTGTTACTATGACTGGCGGAGGTCCCGGCATCATGGAAGCTGCCAATAGAGGGGCTTATGAAATTGGTGGTAAATCTATTGGGTGTAATATTCAATTGCCTTTTGAACAATCGCCTAATCCATATGTACATAAGTCCATCACTTTTAGTTTCTTCTTTATTAGGAAAGTGTTGCTTGTAAAATATTCCTATGCATTTATAATCATGCCAGGTGGTTTTGGTACCCAAGATGAATTTTTTGAGACCCTTACATTGGTGCAAACTAAAATCATCAAAAATTTTCCCATTGTGGTCATGGGTAAGGAGTACCATGAACCACTCATGCACTGGATAGAACATATGATTGAAGCTGGCACTATTTCGTCAGAAGACAAAAACTATATCTTGTTAACAGACGATTGCGATGAAGCAATTGAACATATTCGTACATATGTTTCAAGTTATGTTGTCACACCAAGAAAACGTTTCTGGTGGTTATTTGAAAAAGGTTAATCAATCACTGGTTGTAACCACTTGGTGATATACTCTAAGGATTGATTTTTTCTTTTCGCATAATCGATGACTTGGTCTTGCTGTATTTTTCCTAATCCAAAATATTGACTTTGAGGATGTGCAAAATACCATCCACAGACACTAGATGCTGGATACATCGCTAAACTTTCTGTTAAGCTAATGCCAGTATGTTGTTCTGCATTCAATAAATTGAATAAGGTATATTTTTCGGTATGGTCTGGACAAGCAGGGTAGCCTGGTGCAGGACGAATACCCACATAATTTTCTTGAATCAATGCGGTGTTATCTAGTTGCTCATCTTTTGCATAACCCCATAACTCTTTTCTTGTTTGAGCATGCAAGTATTCAGCAAATGCTTCTGCAAATCGATCCGCCAATGCTTGTAAGATGATTTTATTGTAGTCATCTAAATTGTCTTCAAATGCTTTGATATGTTTTTCGATACCATGAATGGTTACTGCGAATGCACCAATGTAATCCGATTTGTTTTCTGATGCTGGACAAATAAAATCTGCTAAAGAAAAGTTCGGTTGGCCTGCTGCTTTTTTTGCTTGTTGTCTTAGAAAATGCAATTCAATATTTTCTGAACCATTCGTAACAGTCACATCATCCCCATTCGACTTTGCTGGCCAAAATCCAACTGCCGCTTTTGCAGTTAACCAGTTTTCTGCAATGATCTTTTGTAACAATGCTTGTGCGTCTTGGTATAATTTATTTGCAACTTCACCAACCACTTCGTCGGTTAAGATAGCTGGGAAATTACCATGCAATTCCCAAGCAATAAAGAATGGTTTCCAATCTATATAGTCTACCAGCACAGAAAGATCAGTAATTTCAATGGCTTTATTGCCAGTAAAACTAGGTGCTGTTGCCTTAAATGCACTCCAATCAATCGCTACTTTATTTTCTAATGCAGTAGCATATGGGATACTTTGCTTGACTGTTTTTTTATTGTCAAAGTCTGTCTTTAATTGAGTATAAGCTTGTTCCAATTCTGCTAAGAAAGGCTTTTTTGTTTCTTTGTTCAACAAAGAGCCAGCTACGGTCACACTTCTTGAAGCATCCAACACATGGATCACACCATCATTGTATTCTGGTGCAATTTTAACAGCAGTATGCATTCTAGAAGTAGTCGCTCCTCCAATCATCAATGGAATCGTCATGCCACGACGTTTCATTTCTTTAGCGATGTAGACCATCTCGTCCAAGGATGGCGTGATCAATCCACTTAATCCTATGATATCCACTTGGTGCTTTTCTGCTTCTGCAAGTATTTTATCTGCAGGCACCATCACACCAATGTCAATTATTTCATATCCATTACAGCCCAATACCACACCCACAATATTTTTACCAATATCATGCACGTCACCTTTTACAGTGGCTAATAAAATTTTAGCTGGTCCTTTTGTTTGACCATTTGGATTTGCGGATGCATTTTTTAATCTTTCTTTTTCGGCTTCAATATATGGTGTCAATACGGCCACACTCTTTTTCATCACCCTTGCACTTTTAACTACTTGAGGTAAAAACATTTTACCTGCACCAAATAAATCACCTACCTGATTCATGCCCGCCATTAATGGACCTTCAATCACTTCCAATGGAGCACTATATTGCAATCTTGCATCTTCCGTATCTGCTTCAATGAAATCTGTGATACCATTGATCAATGAATGTGCTAATCTTTCCTCTACCGTGCCCGATCTCCATGCTAATTTTTTACTATTGGCTTCTGCTACCTGTCCTGCATCTTCCCCTTTTGCTTTCAATGCATCTGCATATTGAATCAATGCTTCAGTCGCTTGGTTATCGTCATTATTTTGATTCAAAATCACATCCTCACAGAGCTGTTTTAATTCAGGTTCAATCTCGTCATATACAATTAATTGACCTGCATTCACAATACCCATATCCATCCCTGCATGCACTGCATGGTATAAAAACACCGCATGAATCGCTTCTCTTACTGCGTCGTTACCTCTAAACGAAAAAGAAACGTTGGATACACCACCGCTCACTTTTGCTAATGGCATTAAGGCTTTGATTTCCCTTGTTGCTTCAATAAAATCTACTGCATAGTTATTATGCTCTTCGATACCTGTTGCAACAGCAAAAATATTTGGATCAAAAATGATGTCTTGTGGGTCGAATCCAACTTGTTCTACTAAAATTTTATAGGCACGTGTGCATATTTCTACTTTTCTTGCTTTGGTATCTGCTTGTCCTACTTCATCAAATGCCATTACAATGATTGCAGCACCATAGGCTTTACAAATATGTGCTTGTTCAATGAACTTAGCTTCTCCCTCTTTCATTGAAATAGAATTCACAATACATTTTCCTTGCACACATTTTAATCCCGCTTCAATGATCTCAAATTTTGAGCTATCAATCATGATGGGGATTTTTGCAATATCTGGTTCGCTCTGCAATAAATTCAAATAAGTGGTCATGGCTTTCACACCTTCAAGTAAGGCATCATCCATATTGATATCAATGATCTGTGCGCCGTTCTCTACTTGTTGACGTGCAACAGACAATGCCTCTTCGTATTTATTTTCTTTAATAAGTCTTGCAAACTTTTTAGATCCTGTCACATTGGTTCGTTCTCCAACATTTACAAAATTTGTTTCAGGACGAATCACTAAAGGCTCTAATCCAGCTAATCTTAAATAGGGTTTTATATGTATAGGTAGTTCGCTCATAATCTTAAATTGTTTTGTCTACAATAGGTAAAGTTCTTGGTTGAATGTTGCGTACATTATCTGCCATATGTTTAATATGGTCGGGGGTGGTACCACAACAGCCACCTACAATATTCACGAATTTATTTTTAGCCCATTCTTCAATAAAATGCGCTGTTTGATGCGGTGCTTCATCGTATTCTCCCATCGCATTTGGCAATCCTGCATTGGGATAGGCCGATGTGTAACAAGTTGCAATTTGAGAAAGCTCCTCAATATGTGTACGCATTTCTTGCGCACCTAATGCACAGTTTAATCCTACGCTTAATGGTTTTGCATGTGCGACTGAAGTATAAAATGCTTCTAATGTTTGACCGCTTAAAGTTCTACCAGATGCATCTGTAATAGTACCACTAATCATGATGGGTAATTCTGGTTGTCCTATCTTTCTAAAATACTCTTTGATTGCAAAGATGGCTGCCTTGGCATTGAGTGTATCAAAAATAGTTTCAACTAAAATAATATCTACACCTCCATCTACCAATCCACGAATCTGTTCTGTATAAGCGACCACAACCTCATCAAAAGTCACTGCGCGGAAACCAGGATTGTTTACATCAGGAGAAAGACTCAATGTTTTATTTAATGGACCAATGGATCCTGCTATATATTTTTCTTTGCTATTTGGATTTTTTGCTTTGTATTGATCAATTGCATCTCGCACACATTTTGCTGCTGCTACATTTAATTCATATGCCAGTTCTTGCATGTCATAATCTGCCATGGCAATGGAAGTACTACTAAAGGTATTGGTTTCAATAATGTCCGCACCTGCTTCTAGGTATTGTAAATGGATGCCAGTAATAATGGCTGGTTGTGTGATGCATAAAAGGTCATTATTGCCTTTTACATCGGAATGCCAATTGGCAAATCTTGTTCCACGATAATCTTCTTCCGTTAATTTATGACGTTGAATCATAGTGCCCATGGCACCATCAATGACTAAAATTCTTTCTTGTAAAGCTTCTTTAATTGACATAATACTACATTAAATTTTATGCAGCATCCAATAGGAAAAGAAGTAGGGGGGCGATAAGTGTACCGTTTATTAGTTCTTTTCTCCTTTCGGATGGCAGGTTGAACAATAAACAAATCCTCCTGCTGTTGCGCTGCGAAGATAGGGCAGAATCAAATAATGGCCAAAATAAAGCCAATCCTTATTGATAG
>JACCEA010897118.1_pt1 | contig 11612 bp, 16 predicted proteins | sample 7449851 | NCBI WGS metagenome assembly JACCEA01 (sample SAMN15323453, study PRJNA562643) | freshwater metagenome | isolation source: river surface water | place: USA:Blue River Watershed | collected 2017-08-18 | reverse complement strand
TGTGGATGATAGTCTGGGTAATCTGTTGTGTGTGGTAATTTACTAAGTTCAGCATTACAATCATGTAAACTTGGACCTTCTACATCATATTTCAACACATCAAACTTTTCATTTTCAAAAAGAGATGCATTTGTAATCGTGCAATTGCCAAAGACAAAGTTTTTAGCTATGTTTTCAATCACTTCAAGTTTTACATCATCATGTAAGCCATAAAGTAATGTGCAATGTGGTTCGGTTTCTAGGCCAAATGTAGCATCTTTAGGATCTACAAAGACATCTTCTTCGTCTATTTGTTTATGTAAGTTTTCCATTTCAGGAAAATCAAAGTACAACATAGCACAACCATAATCATACACTTTTTTCTTTTCAGTCACGAATTCTTCGAATAATTTTATATGTTTCATCTTTTAAATTTATTATGCACCAAAACCTAAGTCAAGTGTATCATCCTTTTCATCATCATAATCTCCAGTTAAATCAACATCTTCTAAATCTATACCTTCAACTTTAATCTTCGGTCTAAAATGACCATCTCCGTCAAAATATGCTTTAAAGCTTCTACCAGAACCTACAGCACCACACCAATGCATAAAAGCAAACATTTTTAAAAAATCATCTGCCGTTGATTGGTCAATATTAGAAATAGTTACATTTAAGGTAACTGTTCCGTCTTCCGCTTCTGTTAAGAAGTTTTCAAATAGTTTAATGTGTTTCATTATTTCTTGTTTTCTTTTTTATCGTAATATTCCCAAACCTCATCTAATTGTTTAGGATCTGCTAACCAGCTTTCCCACCAGCCTCCACCTTCTTCTTCAACCAAAGAACCGTCTTTTAATTTACGATACTCTTTTTCTTTAACTGCAATTTTAAAAGTTTTTGGTGTAAATGGAAATGATTTAATATAGTGCATACAACCAATTTGTTCTTCGCTGCCCTCAGTTATACTAACATGACCTGTAAAACCATAATCTTTTCCTTCAGGAATCCATACAATTGAATCTAAGTAATATGGTTGACCTTCTTTACCTTCTTTGAAAACTGAACTAAGTCTTTTATTTTGAAAAGTTCCAGTGCCTTCTTCAGCATCTTCATATACTGAACAGTCTGACCATTCTTCGTCAGTTCCCATAATACCTTCACCAAGTGGTTCATGAGCTAATAGTTTTTGCAATACTTGAACGATAACTGCACTCGTAAAAGGAGCTGAGCCACCACTTTGACCAGAATCAGCAAATTTCTTTACTAATGCCATTACTTCAGGCACAAACTCTTTAATGATTGGAGTCCCACCTTCACCTTTACCTTCAGCATTTTTCATCATAAGATCCAATTCAAATTGAGCCTTATCGACTAATCCCTCATTGATAGAATCAACAGAGATCATCTTAATGCCTTCGTGTAAGAATTTAATTAGCTGAAATTTAACTTTGTTTTCGATTGATTCTGCTAAGAATTCTTCGAATAATTTAACTGTTTTCATAGGTTTATTTATCAAGATTCTAAATCTAATTCTCCTAGTTCATCGTCAGAGTATTTAGAGTCTTCTTTTACTTTATTAATTTGCTCACGAATTTCAATCATTCTCATCTCAAACTCAAACAATTCGTTAGCATTCATTTTACCTTGTTTGTGAATTTTTTTAGCCGCATTAAATTCAACCTTAGCTCTAGATAAAGCTTTGTTTAACTCTACTAATATTTTATCTAAGGCTTGTTCTTCTAATTTCTTTTCTGTAACTTTAGGTTTAACAGGCTCTCTATTAATAGTAAATTCTATAGATTTAAAAAGAGAACAAAATTTATCTAATGTGCTAGCCATAATGCTATAGTTTATTTTTTATAATCAGCGTATGACTTTTCTTCAGTAAGTGTAGAACCAGTTAAAGCATCGATTTTCTTTTTAACTAAATTTCTATCGTCATTAGTCCAATAAACTGCTCGAGCTAATCTAATAAATTCATCACCAAAATCATTACTTCTTTCGCAATCTCTAATGTCATCTTCAATGTTCCAAAGTTTTAAATTAACATCATACATTTCTTGATAGGCTGTGTGAATTTCTGGATCTTTACAATCGCTTATAATTTGTACAACGATAGGTGTTAAAATCTTCCATTCTGTATTTAGATTTGCTACTTTAGCGGGATCTGTAATTTTTTCTAATTTGATCTTTAAGATTGTGTGTTTATCTAAGATCTCTCCATTTGAAACTTCAATTTTCATTATAGTAAAATTTTATATAGTTTATTTATTCTTCTTAATCCAAGAAATTATGTTAGTCGATGGCGTCCAACCTAATTCTATTGTTGCCATTTTAATATCTGCACATGACTGATATGGTTCATTTCTCTTTGGTATAAATTGAATTTCACCACCAAAAGCTTCAGCTACTTCTAAAATACTTAGCTCTTCACCAGAACCTATATTTAAAATAAAGAAATTGTCTCTACTCATGGCCATAATTAAGGCTGCAACTACATCTTTAACATAAACATAATCTCTTGTTTGTGAACCATCTCCTGTGACAGTAATAGGTTCAAAATCATTATATTGTGTCATGAAACGAGCCACAGCTGGAGCATAAGAACCAGATGTTGGTTGTCCTTCTCCAAAAACATTAAAGAACCTTAAACAAGCTGTAGTCAAACCTTTACCATGACAGTGCGCTAAATGATTTTCAGCTCTCCATTTATATTCAGCGTAAGGTGACATTGGATTCACAGGTACACCTTCGTGTGTTGGTATAATAGAAGGATCTCCGTAAACTGCAGCTGTTGAAGCCATAACTATTCTTCTAGCGTTAATATCGGCTGCCCAAATTAGTAATCTTTTAGTAGCTGATAGAATATTAGCTTTGTATTTAGGTGCATTAGATAAAGATTCTTCAACTGAGGTTGTAGCTGCCAAGTGATATATGGCATCGACATTCTGTAAATTAGGAAAGTCATCAATAGTTAAATCCATTTTATACAAAGTGGCTCCTTCTGGCATATCTGTAAATCTACCAGTTGATAAATTGTCTAAAACCACTACAGTTTTACCAATATCTACAAGTCTTTTGACTAAATGATGCCCTATAAAGCCACATCCGCCTGTTACTACTGTTATTTTGTCCATGTTTTAATTTTTGTAATCACATCAGAACCTGATATTGATTTTGTACATTCAAATTGTTTTTCTGTTGCTTCATGCTTAGGACACCAGTTCCATTTGTTTTTATCAAAGTGATCCCATTCCCAACATGAATTACAAACCGTTTTGTCTATAATTCTTAAAGTTTTATCAGTAAACTCGCAAATTTCTGGAGTAAAACCACTGATTAAAACTATCTTAGCATTTAAAGACCATGCTAACCAACTTAAACCGCTTGAAATACCCATAAAATAGTCAGCGTGTTTAATATAATTTGCAACTACTTGTAAATCTGATGGTAATCTTTGAGCTCCTTTAGGATAAAAGTTACCCATGTAACCGTTCTCTTCACTTGAAGCTATATAAACTTTATAGCCTTGGCTTTTATGCCAATCTACTATTTCTTGCCAACCTGTTGGATTATTCCAGTATTTAGCTTGCGCTGTACTTTGAGTAGCGATGACAATATATTTGCCAGTAACTGGTCGACCTAGATCTAGAAAAGAAAGTTTTGGTCTAATTTCTCCAATAGGTTTTAAACCAAGTGCATCTGTTGCAATATCACCTAAGTAAATCTTGCGCCAATCTCTAGGATTTTTATCCTCAAACCAAGCAGGTCCTTGACCAACATTTGCCATGTGCACTCCTATTTCATAAGTAGCATCACAGCTTGGTGTTTGAGTCCCTGGTTGCATAGCGTAGATGCCTTTTTTATTATAGTACGTCCAATCAAATAGCCAATTCTTATAGGTTAATAAGTTAACTTTACTTAATTTGTGTTCTTCTTTAAAAGCCACAACAGCTTCTATAAAGGCTAACGTATCGCCAAGAGAAGAGCTACCAAATTCTATGTTAACAACTCCGTTAGTTAGATCTTGCGTCCATGTTTCTGGTTCTAAGCCTTCAAACTGAAAATCAATTTGCCATGGCATAAAGAATTTTTCGTATGGTGCTCCCCAGTGATTAGGCTCTAAATTCATGGAGCACAAAACTTCTTGAGTGCGCGCGTTTTTAAAGCTAACTTGGCATTTTTTATCTGAGTCATTATAGAATTTTATACCTCTGTTTATTTCTACGTGCCATTTTTTTGTGTCTTGCATAGCTATTGGTCTTCTAGCCTTTGGGCTAGCTAATAATTTTTTATATAAGTATTGGTGTTGCAGCGCAAATTCTGAGTTTGAGTCTCGAGCTACTCTAGGCTTTTGATTAAAACAAAGTCCAATAATGGATTCAGCGTCTTTACTAGCAACGCCTGTTAAATGTGTTAGTGTTTTGGTCCATTGGTCACCATACTGTGGTAAGTTAAAAGCCATGGTTGGTATACCAAGAGATGCGGCCTCTGCTAAAACTATCGGGTTGCATTCCCAGTTTGATGTGAATAGCATTAGATCGCTCATTTGTAAGAGCGTCGATGTATCTTCGCGTTCGCCCCAGACTTTACAGTTAGGTGGTAGGTCATTCATAAGTGGCTGCCAGTACTCTGAGAAGTTTGAGGCTTGGTTACCAACAAAATGAAATTGGTATGTGTGGCCATATTTAGTATACAACGTGCGTGCGATGTCTATGGCGTACTTTTGGTTTTTACCTTGGGTCCATAAACCTATATTGATAATATGAAATTCTCCTTGGGTACGGTAACCAAAATCTCCTAAAATCTCCTTGCGGTCTTTGAGAATAACAGGCTTAGATTTAGTCCATGGAAAAGTAATCAGAGACTTAGTAACATCTATGTCTTTAAATGTTTTTAATTCATGTTCAGGTGAAACCATTGCAAAACCGTCGGGCAGAATCTTCTTCATTGTCGAAGGATTAAACCAAATGTTGTGGCAAGTTTCTACAATTCTCCATGGATGTTTAGTATCATAAAGCTCTTGTTGTAATTCAATTGGAAATGGATTAAAACCATCAAAGCCTTCTGGAATTTCATCGATGTGAATAATATCAATACACCATTCATAACATAAATCTACTAATTTAGATTTCTTTTCAATTTGAATTTCTTTTGATTCAGCTAAATCTCCAAGTGAAACAAAGTGATCCTTGTCTAATAGCCTTTCAATTTGATCTCTTTGAACTGTATAAGCATCTGAGTATTTGGTCCATTCAGCTACATAAATTTCATGCTCAGTCCATTCTTGCATTTCTTGAATGCGTCTAAGTAAAAAAGCTGGCATGCCTCCTGTGGATAAATGAGGTGCTAAGTATAAAATCTTCATAATTAATTTTTAAATTCTCTGTATTGTGATTCTATGGCTGAAATTCCACTTAATTGTGTAGCCATCGATTCCTCAAACATACCTAAATTAAACTTGGCAAAGAATATATCGTTTAAAAATATATCTGCGCCGTCCCATGTTGCATATTTGTATTTGTCTATTAAATATCTTCTAATTCTTTGTGGAAACATAATCATCTGAGCACCTATGATTCTATTAACCAAATGAGTGTCTTCTATTTTCTGTAAGGTTTCGCTTTGTAAATCATCACCTTCTAATAAAAATCTAGAACCAAATGAAAAGTAAGAAATGTCATTCTTAATAATCGATTCAGAAGCTTTGTCTATTTTTTGTAATGCTATTTTTAAATTAACTTCTAACATAGCATCACCTTCACAGACAATAAAAAAATCTGTATCTTCTGTAAAGTGTTCGATTGTTGCATCAGCAAAAGCTCTAAAGGCGCCATAATGTCCTGGTCTAATTGGTATAGAATCGTATTGATCTGGTCTAGTAAAAGTTTCTCTTGGTGGTGTTTCAGTCCATCGCTTATTCCAAACTTGAATGTACTCAACTCCTATGCGTGATAATTCTGAAATTGAAGCTATAGATTTTACTTGTCTGTCTTGATCTAAATCATCTTCTAATAACAAATGAACTAGTTTGATTTTAGCCTTGACATTATAATGTGATAAAACTGCTTCGAATACTTGATCTACTGAAGGATGACATTCAAACGTTGGTTTTCCTTCTAAACAATAAACCTGCGGTGGCACACCATGAATAGATCCATGTACTTTAACATTATATTTCATGTTAGAAGAACAAAACAAATCACATGAGCCTTTTACATATTGATATTTGTAAGCTTGTGAACCTTGTCTGTAAGGTGCTCTTAGTTTTGGATCAATTGAACTACCTAATTGAATAAGATTAACATCTGTAGTTCCAGCTACGTGTAAAATACCTGAGTCCATTGTAACTACACACATAGCTTGATGATTCATCATCCATCTTAATTCAGCTACGTCATTATCTGGATCATCTAACAAATTAACACCATATCTAATATGTAAATCCATTACTGGTTTGTCAACGTTAAAGAAACCTTGTTCTTTACCGCTTCTACCAACGGCCACAACTGGAATTCCTGCGTCGAATAATTTGTCTATTAAAGCTTGCCATTTTTCTTGAGCCCAAGTTCTTGATTCCCAAGTATATGTTGGATGTATCATCACATAGGAGCTGACTGGCAGCTCACGTTTTCTTTCAATATACAAATCAGTTTCCATTTCTTGCTCAGTCAGGGCAAATCCCTGTGATACAGCATGAAATTGTCGGATGTCCATGTTAGAATATCTCCACTCTATTGTTTCACCGTTATGTAATTGATATGATTTACCAACAAGTGGCATAAACATTCGATGCACTTTACGAAAGTGATTTAGATCTGTTGATTCTGGCCTAGAAATATGTGAAAATGAAGGATGACCTTCAAATAAGTAGGGATGGTTTGTTATGATATGAACCTCTTCATTATCATAAGCTTTTGCTATCTTTTTACAAGCTGGAATTGCAGTAATTGTATCTCCAAGTGCAAGCGTATCAATAAAGACTCCTATCATAGTTATAACATTTATATGTTATTTATATAAAAAAGCTGGGCTTTGTTTATTCGAAAGAGTCTAAAATAATTTGTAAATCTGTGTAGCAATCATCTATGTGTTTGTAAATAGATTTTTCTTTGATACAAGTTTCACTAAATTTATAAATGTATTTGTTTGATTTTAAATCTTTAAGAGCACACATGATTTTATATTTTGGCTTCTTAGATAATAAAGATTTAAGGTGAGTAACAGACCATGTTTGTGCTTTGGCTTTACCAACAACGGCATAATCTACTTTAACCATGGCGGTTAATTGGAAATCTGGATTGTCTAGCGTAGCAAAATCATAGTATTGCTTGAATCCATTTTTTATAATAAGTAAACCATAGTAAACTGAATCGCTTGACTCTAAAACCTTTTTCAAGGAATCTGAATCAAGCGATTCTGTTAAATAAAATGGTGGTAAGTTAACTTGAATTTTTTCTAGAACATTAAGCTCCTGTAAATCCTGTTGGTCTTGCATCGTCTTCTAATTTAATATTTCTCTTTTCAGAACTTTTATTAATTAATCCTCCTTTAACTTCATTTCTTTTAGCAAGATATTCATTAAGATCATCTTCATTTTTGATAACCTTTGCGTATGTTTCCACTGAAGGTTCTTCTTCAACAGTTAAACCTAAAATAGATTCAGCTGATTCTTCAGAACTAATTCCATGTAAACCAGAATCATCTGGTCCATAATTTCCTTTAGGTCCTTCTAAAATCTCTGAAGAATGTGATACGATTAACGGCTCATTAACTTCAATGTCTTTTAATTCCTTTGTTTTTTCAGGTTTAATATAATCAACTAAAGATTTAATAAAACCTAATGCAACTAAAGGTAAAATAGCTCCTGAAACAAAAGATAAAATTCTCTTTTGATATAAAGGATCTTCTTCAACTAAGTTGAATAATTGAATCCATGATTCATATCCGTTTAAATTTTTAAATGCGTAATACATGTTACCTTGCATTTGCATTAAAGTAATGGTGATGAATAAGGCCCATACTAAGCTTTTATTCATTTTGTCTAATGCAATTAAAGATGCAAGAGATGCTGCAGCTCCAACTTCAAACGCAATAGCTAAAGAAACTGCCAACCAATATGGGTTTGACATACTAAAGAAATCTATAACGTGAATTGTTGAAATTATTGAAACTATTAAGTATAGCATCACAAAGGTAGAGATTACAAATCTATTAACCAAAGTTTGTTGTGTCATTGTCTTCTGTATTTTTTTTACTATAAGGCCACATTTCGTTCCAGTCTTTTTGTCTTTCACTACATCCGCAATCTTCTGCTCCTAATGCATTTGCAACCTTTTTGGCAACTTTATCCAAACCTGTAGCTTTTGTGAACTTTGCTACAGTGTCACCAAACCCTTCAGATTTTTCTTCAATTGGCATTATTTTTCTAATTTTTTTATCTCTTGATCGATTTCAGTTTGACGTTGCACATCTAACATTTTTCTGTCAGTTGCTTGGATCATTCTTTTTTCTGCTTTCAAACCTTCGATTTGAAGTTGTTTTTGAGTAGGTAGAGAATCAATAACAGTTAGGTGTTTTTTAACTTTGGTTAGTTCTGAGTCAATACTACAAGATTTCACATACGTTAAAAACAATAAAACGATAATTACCTTAATGCCATGTTTGGCTAAAAAATTGTTTAATTTATCCATGATTAGATTTTTTATTTTTTTGTATATATTTGATTAAAGTTGTTTAAATGCCGCTAATCTTTCTTGGAACAGTTTAAAATAGATTTTAATATCTGCTTCGCTTAATTTGAATATTTGTGGACATGATTCTGGTTCACTTGCAATCCAAATTTCAACGCCTCTTGGTCTAATACCAGTTCTTTCCCAATACGCTATAACATAAGCTGAAGCTTGTATAAAATAGTCTTGGATCCAACGTTCTTCTTTTGGCTTTCTAGAATTCTTATAGTCAATAACAACAACCGTATCATCTATCAACTCTGAAACATTATCTACAGTACCTGCGTAACCGCCAGCTTTAACTGACCACAAAAACTTTTCAGCTGCTAAAACCGTCTTAACTCTATCGAAAAAATAACTAGAATTGTTGTAGAACTTCATAAAGAATTCAAAGCCTTGATCGATATAGGTTTGATCAAAGTCTGTAATTTCTTTATCGTTTATCATCAAAGTTTTGAGCATTGCTAATCTGTCTTCTTTAGAACCTTTAAGTGGTTTATAAAGCTCAATTAATCGGTGCATGACAGTTCCTCTGTTCATAGAATTGGTAGAAATGCGATTAGCTTCTTCTTCACCAACTTTAGCTTTCCATTTGTCTAAGCCTGATTTGTCTGATGTTTGACCGAGAACTGCGGTCACTGACGGAAATGTGCCAAGAATTTTAGAGCCTTGACTTACTTGATAGTGTCTAATACCATCTATCTCAACTCTTTTAATCTTTTCTTTCATTAAGCCGCCAATTGTTGTACTGTTGCTGTAAGCCAAGCCCAAGGTACATATTTAAAAGCTAACCAAGCAATGCAAACTGCTATAACTGTTACAGCTGTGCTTGTAACAAATTCACCAAGTTCTACATAATCTCTTTCTGGCCAAAGAATAATTAAATACGAGTTTGAACCTTCAATTTTTTGAATTTCAGGAAATGAACTATCAGCCATGCCGTATTTCATTAAGATATTGGTTAAAGGACCTAATTGACCTAATACATAAGATTGTTGCATTAATTCGGGTTGTGTTAGCAATTCTTCTTTAAGATTAATAACTGTGTAAATTCTACCTAAATTATCAACTCTTAAACCTTCTGCTTCTATTTCAGTTTTTAAAGATATTGCTGCTTTGCGGTACTTATAAAGCAATCTTAGTTCTTTAAAGAAGTTGTACCAATATGAAAAGATGTTAAGCATATAAAATATATTTTAGTTGTTATATTTATTTAAATCATTTTGTTTCATAAAAAAAGAGGAACTAGTGCACAGCTCCTCTTTTCCAACAGTCGCATTACAGTTTAGCTTCTGTTTTTTCTTGTAAGTTATTTTCTTCATTAACCAATGAACCGGCGTAATGCTTCTCGCCAAAGAAGGGACAGTTCTTCAAAGATAATTACTGCCAAACTTAATCGTTCTAACTTTGTTTTATTTTAAGATGTAACAAATCGCGTGGATCAAACTACCATAAAACATCTACTGGAGCGAAAGACCGGGTTCGAACCGGCGACCCTCACGTTGGCAACGTGATGCTCTACCAACTGAGCTACTTTCGCATTTGGGTAGGTCAGACGCGTTCTGCCTACCGAGACCTTGTCGTTAACTTTCGTCAGAGCGGACCAAGACACTTTTTAATAATAAGCAGGATGGGCTTTTATACGTGCTCTACCAACTGAGCTACTCTGAACGTGCCACTTAAGGCTGTGTTCAAAGGCCGGATTCGAACCGACGACCACGAGGTTAACAGCCTAGTTTTTATGGATTGCTGGAACCATCCTTGTATAATTAATAAACGGAATACACATTGGTTTGAGTAAAAGTCAAAGTTTGTAAATTTGCTGTAGGTATTCCAATAATTTTCAGGTTTCTATTGTTTTGACCAGCACGTATACCAATTTCGCCACACTCCAATTTGATTTAAATTTCGTTGGAGAGGTAGGACTCGAACCTACACGTCTTTCGACACCGGTTTCTTATAGAATTAATTGCTGTAAGAAACCTTTAATGTTTTTATTTTACAGTCGTTGTATCAACTGTAACAGTGTCTACTGTAACAGTGTCTACTTGTGCAGAATCAACCTGAACTGCTGTAGAATCAGCTGTTTCAGTTTTTGAAGTTGCTCCATTACCACAAGAAGCGATTGAGATTGTTGCTACGATAGCTGCGATTGCGAAAAATACTTTTTTCATTTTTAATTTGTTTTAGTTTTAAATTTAATTGTAAAGATTATACCTTTAAAATTGGCTTTGTTTCAAAAATTAAGCCTCTTTGTTTTTATCAGAAACATCAACTCTTACTGCTTGAGCTAAAGTTTTAATGTCTTGCATTGCTTTACGAACTCTGGTTCCAGCTGCTTTGTTTCCTTTTTCGAAAAATTTAGTTGCGTCTTCTTTGATTGAGTTAAGAATCTCTTCGATCTGATTTAAATTTTGCATGTTTTTTAATTTTTTAATTAATAATTATACTGGTAAAATAAAAAAGGTTTCATCGTTAAATGAAACCTTTTTTGTGGAGATGACAGGAATCGAACCTGCGACCCTCTGCGTGCAAGGCAGATGCTCTAGCCAACTGAGCTACATCCCCAAGAGAGTTAGGACCTGAGACTTCTGCTATCTAGAATCTCTGCTGCTCCGTCCATACTCTTAGTCTTTTAAAAAAACAGGATGCTGTGTTTTGCTTTCCATAAAGTTGTTAATTGCTGGAAGCATCCTAATGTATGTGATTAACGTCCTGTATCTGATCCGTAACCTGAAGTTCCAAGATCTGGTCCAACATAAGAACCTCCGCCATAAGATGAACCACCACCATTTGGTTTGTTTCCACCTTTGTTGTTTTTACCTTTGAAGATAAAATAAGCAACTGCGGCTACTGCGATAATAATAATTGCTGTTATCATGATTTATAAATATTTTTATT
>JACCEA010185662.1_pt1 | contig 11616 bp, 10 predicted proteins | sample 7449851 | NCBI WGS metagenome assembly JACCEA01 (sample SAMN15323453, study PRJNA562643) | freshwater metagenome | isolation source: river surface water | place: USA:Blue River Watershed | collected 2017-08-18 | reverse complement strand
GCAGCAATTTCAGTTATCCCTGAACAAGCCCATTTTATACAAAAGGGAAGCCACCACTGATTGGCTGTTTTGGCCCCGCTGAACATGGACAACACTCGCCGATATTTTTGCTGTGCTCCGTTGATTAACCAACGCTTGAGCGTTGCCGCCAGCAGACTTCCCCAAATCAACGTTTCGGCTATCGTTGAGTATTCCGTATTAAATTTATTCAAACTATTCAACGATTTCCATTCTTTGAACAAGAGTTCTATCTGCCAGCGCAGACGATACCATTCGCCCACTGTTGCGGCTGGGAATGTGTGCCGGTCCAAATTTGTACACAGACAAACCGGCTTGTCTTTATGGTCAGTGGAAGCAAACATAACGCAACGGTACACCGGACCATCTGGCCACTGCACATCCAAATCCAATTCGCCATGCTTAGGTAATACGGCCAACCAGCTGCGTAGCGGCTGACAGAGTCCTGTTTGGTTGCAAGTGGCCATTGGATTTACCGACGCGGGCATCCGAAGCACAAAGTTGGCCGCTTCGTTTTGAAGCGATTCAATGTAAGCTTTTGAAAAATAACCGGCATCGGCCATGAGCAAACAACCCCGCAGACTTTGGGCTTCAGGGAGATAATCGCGTTCAGATGCCGTATCTTCGCTCAGAGAAACGCGCACAGGCTGGGCTTTTTCAAGGTCATAGGTCACGTGAAGCTCCACTGCAGCTGGTGAGTGTGTACTGAATCGTCCGGGAAAATGCAGGCTGAGACCATCATGAACGGCGAAACTGGTGCCATCCTGCAACAACACCTGCTTGAAATACCCCCGATAGGCATCAGAAAAAGTGTGTACGGCAGGCAAATGAAGTGCCAGCACCTGCTCAAACACTTGACGCATAAATTCAGGAGTTCCAAGCTTAACCAACTGATTATGAAATGGTTTAAGGCGTACTGACATCGAATGCAACTGGTTGAAGTAACGATGTATATCCGCGATTGTGCGGGCATTGCCACTTCCCAGGGCACACACAAACGCCAGACAAAGTTTTGCGGGAGTGATCAGGCGAAAGCGTTCAATCATCTGAGTTTGAACACCAAGTGAATTTAATTTTTGCTCTGAAAACAGGGCTTCAAAAATGGTTGAAAATGCGGTAATTTGATTTTGCTTCATTCGTTTTAGCCCTCTGGGCGTTCTATTTTATTCGCAAAATCAATTAGATCACGAATGAAGCACCTATTCAAATCCTAAAGATCATACGTATGAGGATGCTCTGAAGCTACGCTGACACGATATTTGCGCGAAATCAGGCATATATTTAACGCTACCATCAGATATAGTAAAAGCAACCATTCATATCACATGATAGACGCAGGAAACCTCACTGAAAACGAATTAATTCAAATGAGATTACATCTGTCGCTAGATAAAAAAGAAGAATTGACCCACTATGAATCCATCAACATGCTTAAACTTGAAAAAAAAATATTACCTTTGTCTTTAAGTCACACTGCTATTTTTAAACTTGACCGTATGGCTTACCTACGAAATATGAACCGAAGCGAGTTGGTTGAATTGCTAATAAATGAGCGTCAAAATTAGCAAGGAGTTAATTGCCATCTACCTAAAGTAATAAATACTGAATCGATGACCGCAAAATTAACGAGAACATTCGAATCTTTGTAAATACAATTGTACGTTAGAGGGCTTGTAAATGTTAAGTTGATTTTTGGTGCTACAAACTATAGTAATAGTTTAAGCTATTTATAAATTTTGCTCGTATACGTGTGGCGACCACATAGTGTTTCACTTTAATGTGCCCATGTCAAAGCTGAGTTAAACGTAACCTTAGATACCTAAACAAACGGTACAAAGTTGGTAATCATACCTTAAACTAAATGAATGGGCTAAATTCTGAATGGTCAGCAATGTTCAGCATTTCTGTATCTCCTTCTGAATCACCATAAGCATAAATCTCATACTGGGACGTAGACCCAAGTAACTCTTCGAGTCTTCTTACCTTCTCTCGAGCACGGCAGTTACCTCCATTTAATTCACCCGAGCAAATCCCATTAAACGACTTAACTCTTGTACAGAGCAACTGTTCAAATCCAAGCTGTCTTGCGACAGGTTCTAGATAAAAACTAAGAGATGCACTTATCAAAACCAGTTTATGACCTTGGTCTTTATGCCATTTGATTCGATCTAATGCTGCCGGCCTATAAAATGACACAATAACTTTTGCATGTTCTAAACCTATAGCTTCGAGACGCTCAACTGATGCTCCAGCAAACAACTTCCCAATCAGTAACGATTTGAAACGGTCACGATTCGACAGGCGAAGTACTACCATTAACCCTGGAATAGCCAGAGTTATTAAAGAGAAAAAAAGTTTTACAGTCCCAAATGCTTTTCGCAAAAATGGGACAAAGGTATCCTTCGTCGTAATCGTACCATCGAAATCAAAGGCTGCAATAACAGACTTAGTGCAACCAATTTCTTGAATTTTCGGACTTTTGTTCATAGAGATTCTTAATGTCACTTATTTAAGCTTCGACCATTTGAACTACCGCCAGGCGAGCACCATCACCCTTTGCAAATAAAATTTTCTGGCCATCCCTGAGCTCAAGTTTTCCACCAATTGGTATATGGATTTTCTGCTCACTAGTAACATCCATTAAATCAGTGAGCCTTTCGTTGACAAGCCACCATTGCTCATTGTGAAATATAAAATATCCTACTCTCTTTTTCTGATCTTCAGTTATTCGCTCGTTAGGAACCACTAAGTTATTAGCATGCCATGTAAACATCGATTGATCGGTGTAAACCATTAATCGATGATTATCCGGACGAAACGACCCTTCTTTTCTGGAAGAATAAAGGTTTAATACCGGAAGCTTTCCTTGGAAATGAGTCTGGCAAAATGGGCATTTGGGTTTAGTAGAATTATCAAAGATATACCATTTTTGCTCGCAATCACTGTTTAGACACGGCTGAATCAAATCAACTGTTTTCACAAGTGCCGTTTCCCAGTCATTTGCTGAAGGACGCATGGCTGGCTCATGCAAACCGATAACAAAAGCTTGCAAGAAGAGTTCTTTCAAATAGGGACCGGTTACACTAAAAGGAATTTTATCTGTGTCGGCCCATGGCAATTCTGACTTTTTTACGTTTTTCAGGTTTATTCGATTGGAATTGTCACTCGGATGCTCTATGAATAATGCTCGCTCACCCATCGTAAGCGATTCATCGCGCTGCTCGTCACTAATGTCGTGCACCTTGCCACCGCGAAGGGGGTGACGGTAAAGTAAATACATATATATAAGAACTGCTAGAGCATGCAGGTCCGTTTCTCGCTTTGGAAGACAGCGCTTTGGATCGTCTTTCGATAAATGACTAGTTTTTACAACTTCTGGTGCTATAAAGTCGGGAGTTCCAACAACATCGGGTGGAAATTTCCCAGGTACCACTAATCCATCAACGTCAATTACACAAACTGAACCATTTGAAGGGTCTACCAACACATTCTTATAACTTAAGTCAGAATGTGCTAAACCTGCTGCATGCATCCGACGGACAGCTCTAGCTAAAAGAAGACAGACTTTGACATACTTTAACCAATCGCCAAGTTCTCTTGGGTCCACGAATCTATTACGCAAATTTGGTGCCGCAAACCATTTACCTTCTTTTTCTTTACCTTTAATCTGGAGCATGTCATTGTTTTTTGATCCGTGCTCAAAGAAAAAATGTTTTGCATAGGTTGGAGCTACTAAACCCAATCTGCCATTGTGCTCTAGCATAGCTGTAGGCCAGCAAAAAAGATTTCGCCAATATTCTCCCCCGACCTGTGTGAAAATGCTGTCTCTATACTTGCCTGTAATCATTAGCAGACGATCTTTTGCCTGTGAATCTTGTTTTGTCTTGTAGAAACCAACTACGTACGATTTATCGGGAGAGAAGTAAATATCCTTCATGGCTCCTGAGCCTATAATATCATCTACGTATTCAATGTCTTGTCCATCAAACGTTTTGCACTTGACCACTTTGGCCATACCGCAACTCCTGAATGTTCTAAGCAACAGCTATATCTGCTGCAAACTTAAGCATGATTATGTCCAACAAGTATGACTTACTGTGCAATCACAACTTGTTGGATAAACAATAATAAACGCGCATACAAACCATTCTCACCAAGAAAGGTAACTTTAAACTGATTCTATCCGCTTGTACTAATTATAATAAAGTAACCTGCTTGAGCTATTAAGCGATAGAATTGACTATTATATAAATTTAACACTCTTGTCTTTTACATAAATCCAAACTCACGAATCTGATTACCACAGCAGAGCAATAGTACGGTCGTCATGGTGTCCTTGTTTGAAGAAATGTAGCCATTCAACTAAGCGTTCGCCTGTGTTTGTATTGCCTAATAACGGTTGGATTTCATCCCATAATACATCCCACTTTGCAGGATCGGCTAACCCATTATCAGTTTCGAAGTATGGATCCGAAACACCATCAGTCATTAAAATGACCGCAGAGACATTTTTCAATCGTCCTACCCGGACACGCTTCCCAAATCCTATATCCCCTAGAGCATTTCTGTCTAGGAACCGAGTTTGTCCTGCATATTCCCCACCATCAGGAGTTCCCATTAATTTGACGACGCCTCTAGGTCCATAGGCTGCAATCGCTCCGTCTCCCATCCAGAATGTGGCAAGAAAAGTATTTGGTCCCTCCCTTTTAACTGCGGCAGCCAAAAGAGTCGTTGAATATTCTTTTACAGAAGCATTTTTCAACAGAGCCTCCTGCTCGATTGCTTGAATAGCATTCCCTGCAATTCTGTGGAACAGGTAATGAAATTCGGTTCCAATTGCTGTTTGAGAATTCGTATCTGAATCCCAGCTCAAAAGATAACTAGAAACTTTAGTACCAAAATCGCCAACAAGCTCATCTGCTAATTGTTTTCCTGCGTTCTCTACAGCAATGCGAGAACCTTCACGAGAAAATTTTGCACTACCTGCACCATCCGCAACTATCAAAACACTCCAACCGCTGTCCTGAATTTCAGAAATGAAAAAATCGTCATCACGGAAACTGCCACCATGCTCATGGGACCGTCCGCGTCGACTTGCAGCAGCAATACTATTTGTTTGTCCTGTAAGTACTTTTTGATCGAGATGGGACTTTTGATATGGCAGGCTATTATCTGGCTCGATTACTTTCCAAAGAGTTTTAGGATCTGGATTAGATGTGAGCCGACAAATTCCGCTAGTCTTGCTCGGCTCGTCTACAAAGGTCCATTGAAGGTCGAGCTCAAAGTCACCATCTAACAGCGGTTGGCCTGTGATCATCTGGGTTGTTCGGTCAAATGTTAGGCCGAACCCATCAGGAAACCTTAAATCAACTATCACGAGCGGTCGGCCAGAAACCTCAGTCCCTTCAATCTTTGCATAATATGCCACACCGACCTTGCAATTAGGTAAATGAAACGTTGCTTTTGAATTCTTGGGGATGACTGACATATTTTTAGCGACTGCAGGAACCTGATCTTGTTTAAATTCCATCACTTCAGGAACTGCTGGCTTCGCTGTGTTTTCTGCTCCAGTTTCGTTTGATGCTACTGTTGGACCTAATTTGTCCGAAGAAGCATTCTGGGGACTATCAGCATCATTTTTCTGCGTTTTAGTTGTTATTGTTGGTTCCAACGTTTTAGGGGGCAGTGGCGGCTCTAACATTTTTAATGCCTTTTTATTATCTAATGTTGCTAAATGAGGTGTCGGAGGAATCGACCGGGAAGCAGATTCCTTTGAGGCTTTATGTTTAGCTTGCGCCCTACCAGCTCCAATTTTAGAAAAAAGACTATCCTTGCCTGGATTCCGTTCCTTCCATACTTCATCGAGCTTTTTGATATAATCCCTTGTTAAAAGCAGAATCTCATGATCATTGAGAAAAGCATCTAATTGACCAATTGGGAGTTTAGACTTATCAAAAAATGGAGTTTTAGCCCTCGAAAAAAGCCCCCACAAAAAGTCTTCAATGTTATTTCTTGGGTTAACCTTACTCCATTCTTCTTCTTTGCTTTCCGTAGACATACTTAGCCTCGACCTCGACCTACATCAAAACCATCTTCGTCTGCTGATGATCCAAACGAAACTCTCTCATCGCACCAAGGACATGTCGCTGAACCTACCCCATTGGTACATAACAATTTTCCGCATCCGCAAACGGCAAATGCAGTCAAATTTCCACAATAAGGGCATCCGGGAGAGCCTATCAGAGATGATGTGTTTACCTTAAGATTTGTAGATTTATGACCTGACCACACAAAATAATCTTCCTCCAGCGGATAGCAACCAGACAAGTGGTAGCTTGAAACATCTAAACTGAAATCACTAGTCAATACTGAATTAAGTTTTCGGTCATACTTGATAATATATGGCTTTCGAGTTTTCTGACAACGACCAACTAAGGTCACACATGCTTCATCAATTGCATCGGGCGGATCCTTAACAATTTGCATTACACTTTCATCGAAAATTGGTAAACCGGTATTCTCTATATTTTCACCAACACTCCGACTTTGCACAACTACGGAATTTGAAATCCAATTAATGAACTTCTTGAAATCCCCGTCATTTGTATCCTCAAAAACAATAACGTTTTCAGTCAGTCTTTTTAGTACGGAAAAATCTGCATCTCTTCCTAAGCTGACAGCTATAAGATTTGATTTATGTGCATATCGATTAATCCAACGCTCAACAGCCGGGATGGGATTGTCCGTTGGCCTTCCGTCAGTGAAGAGGTAAACTATTGGCTTCCAATCCCCTTTCATCTCTGGTGTTGTTTTAACCACCGAGATATCTATAGCACTCATCAAGGCGTCAAGCGCCGCTCCAAGATTGGTCCCGCCACCGAGTGGCAGTTTTGGCATATAAAACGACACTAATTCGACCAATGGAGCAATGGATTTTGCAATCCCAGCAAAAGCAATTACTGAGATATATACAGACTCAAGTGCATGCGGATCCGATCGGAGCATACGAACTACAGACTGGAGACCATCCTCCATCTTCTTGAGATTTTCTCCAACCATCGACTCAGAGCAGTCAAGGACAAAAAAAACTGGCAATCTGCGCATATATAACTCCTAAACTAAGGGGTTGACTCTACTTAATAAAAACTACTGTTTTGTAGCGTCTTCTAGCACAACAACGCGACTATCCGTAATGTTATGCGGTCATTCATTTTGGCCGTGAAATCTACTAATTCAATTTCAAAAAACTTTCACAATCAATCTTTACAAAACCAATATTTAGCTTCCAGCTCCATTTGTTAAACCTGCAAAATTACAAAACAAGCTGAATCTCGGGTGGAGGTGGAGGGAGAGAAATCTGGTTCGAAATACCTGCACTACTAGAGCCGATAGCAACTGAAGCAGAAACCCATTTAAAGAATCCAGAGAATGTAGCTGCATCCATGGTATCGAGTGTTACTACTCTGTCAGTCAACTCCAATAAGATATCTTGTTTTGCTTTTGGCCCCGCAGCACAAGCCAATATCGAACCGAAGTTTCTCGATTTGAGCTCACTTATAGCTGCCCGATATGCATACAAATCAGATGGACTACCGTCAGTCATGAGAAACAATAGAGGCCGCCAGTCCCCTTTTGTGTCATTGGTAGTTTTTCTAATATCTCGATCTACACATTGAATAAGTAATTCCAAAGCAGCGCCCATGAAAGTCGCACCAGCGTCGGGAGCAATAATTTCGCCAAGTCTTACCTCGTCCAATGGCGTCAATGGCAAATACTCACATGCCTCCACATCAAAAGTAATTACTGATAGATGGACACTTTCTAATGCATATGGATCTTGCCGAAGTGCGCTAAGCATTGCCTGAAGACCAACATTCACTGAATGAATAGGTTCACCACGCATCGAGCCAGATGTGTCAAGCAATATGTAGATCGGTAACCGTCTAACACTCATATGAAACACCAATAAATTAGCAGTAATGTTTTAGCCAATAGACAAACGAGTCTGAGCGGTCAGGGGAACCAATCGCATTAAACTTCCATCCTCCCGGTTCACGAACCAATTCTGCAAACAACATTGAACAGTATTGAGAAAACGCAGTGCCACCAGAAAGGTCAAATCGTGCCATTTCTTTGTTTTTGTTATCCACTGCACGAATGAAGGCATTTTGAACTTTGCCAAAATTCTGCCCATTTTTTTCACCTTTGTAGATTTGTACAACAAAAACAATTTTTTGGTATTCATCAGGTAGGTCGTTTAGTTTGACAATAATTTGTTCATCATCCCCATACCCATCACCGTCCCTATTATCGCCGGTAAGCCAAATACAACCAGAGCTATGTCGCATACTATTAAAGAAAATAATATCCCCTTCGACCAACGACACTCGGTTATTACCGTCAACTCTTCCTAAATTTTGCACTTTACCATCGGAATTACATAAGAAAGCAACAACATCGAGATCGTATTCAGGCTCTTTTTTCCCAAACAAACTACCAAGGAAGCCTTTTTTTTCCTCGTTTATGTCCCAGCCAAGCCCAATAGTCACCATCGAAAGGTCATATTCTGTCTTTTTAAGACTTACACCCTGCCCTTTCTTAAGAGAAATAGCCATTTTATATTCTTCCCTAGCAATAATTACAGTACGACATTGACCTCAGGTGGAGGAGGCGGTAAATCATCCAATCCGATGACCTCCTTCTGGCCTTGATCGACTTTTTGACTACCGGTCGAAACTGAAGCAGAAACCCACTTGAAGAAAGCTTTAATTGTACTCGAGTCGGCAGTATCCAACTGAACAACAACTTCTGTAATTTGTTTCAATACAGAAATATCGGCATCCTGACCGGCAGCGCATGCAACAATAATACCTGTTCTAACCTTTGTCAGTTTATCAAGCCCTTTTTTCCAATCATCTGTCGGCACTCCGTCAGTCATTATGAAAATAAGCGGTTTCCAATCACCTTTCACCTCAGAAGTCGTCTTACCGACTTCCGCTTCGATTCGTTCTCCAAGTAAACCTAATGCATCCCCAAGCGAAGTTGTTCCACTTGCATTGATGATTGGCGTCTGGAATGAAGCAAGTTCAGTTAAAGGAACAACTTGCTTTGCATTTGTATCAAATGTGATTACTGATAGAAAAGCCGTTTCCAGCGCATATGGATCTTGTCGAAGTGTAGAAACCAATGTTTGCACACCAGTTTTTACGGCCTCTATCGGTTCTCCGCCCATGGAGCCCGAAACATCTAGTAGTAGATAAACAGGTAACCTTCTCATTTCTTTTTTCCTTTAAAAAAGGTATGGTCGCTCTAAGCGACATTAACACCAAATTGTTTACACATAGCTTCCAAGCCACCAGCGAACCCCTGACCTACGGCTTTGAACTTCCAATCACCATTATGGCGATATATTTCCCCGAAAATCATTGCTGTTTCAGTGCTGTAATCTTCAGTTAAATCGAAGCGAGCAATCTCAACGTCATTATCAAGATTTACGATTCGTATGAAGGCTTCTGATACTTGACCAAAGTTTTGTTTCCTTACTTCTGCATCATCGATAGTTACAGTTACAACAATTCGTTGAACTAGTTCTGGAACCATATCAAGCTCTATCTTCAAAGCTTCATCATCTCCCAAACCGTCGCCGGTACGGCTATCACCCGTGTGTTCTACAGAACCACACTTGGAAACCAGCTGATTATAAAAAATAAAGTCAGCATCATCACGCACCTTACCCGTTACCGAAACCATAAACGCAGCTGCATCAAGATCGAAACCTATACCAGTAGTAACCCGAGACTCCCAACCAAGCCCTACAAGAATTTTCTTCAGCGAAGGAGCTGATTTGGAAAGCGATATATTACCGCCTTTAGATAAAGAAACCGCCATGACACAATCCTTTAAATAGCAAATAAAAGTAAACTAATTAAGTTTTGATTCTTTTTCAATGATTTTCATATTAAAAGTATTTAAACAAGGAATGTTACTAACTCAAACCTTTAGAAAAGACTCTCAATTAGAGCTTAAGCTCAGAATATGAGTGCGGTAAGAATTTAATTCCCTAACAAAGAATTCGTATTTTATGCACATCTATGTAGAACGCGAATAGCAAAACATACCATGCTTTAAGATGATGCATCAAATTTAAATCCCCTAAAATCAGTACAGCAATATCGAAGCGACAGTTTCAACTATGCTATGGCTGCAGGGTGAGAGCATGAGTGTTTATTTTTTGAACGACACCTTGCCAAGCCCTGCTTCTAACACTGTATCTAAGTAATCTTCGTCCATCATCAGCGCGCGCATTTTGCGCGGGACGCTGAGTTTACGGCTCTTATCATGTCGTAAAATATTCAGCCCCAGATGACGCACAACCGCTAAATTTGCAGCCGCATTTTCTCGATAAATCATGCAGTTGTCTTCACTGAGACTGACGTCCAACACCCAATGCAGCTGGTTTTCGATGTGCCAGTGATGACGACAGGCGGCAGCGAACCTATCGGTGTCCAGCTGCGCTGAGTTGATGAAATACCGTCGTTCCAAGCCAGATTTCTTCTCTTTAACCATTCGATAACTATCTGACATTGCAACTGTTCTCACCGAAGGCCACTGCTCTTTAATATGTTGCGGCAACACCGATGCGTCAAGAACTTGATAGCTGCGGTATTCCAGGCGTGCTTTCTGCTTGGTGATGTCTTCTTTCGTTATACTTTCAAAGTCTTGGAATGCATTAACCAAGGCCTGATGCAGCTTCGGCTGGTTGCTTTTCACTGCCAATAAGTAGTCCGCTTCTTTGCTGATTAGCTGTTCTGCAATCGCTTTTTGACAGCCCATAGCATCGATACTAACGAGGCATCCTTTGAGTTCAAGCAGCTGCAAAAGCTCAGGTATCGCACTGATTTCATTCGATTTACTGTCGGTCTTTACCTGCCCAAGCACAAGCGAATGTTCACACGCAAACGCACTGACCATGTGAATGGCAGAGCCACGCTCTCCGAGCTGCCAGCTACCTTTGAGCGTTTTGCCGTCGATAGCGATCAATTGGCCGTGGGTGCGTTGGCAGATGTCTTGAACCCAGTTTGCAAAACATTGTTGAAATTGTTTCGGTTCGACTTGAGAAATGACTCGCGCAATAGTGTCGTGAACCGGAATTCCTTCAAGGAAAAAGCCGCGTTTTTGCAGCCAATCGAGCCGATGGACACCAAAATCTTCGATATCCTCCCAGCCTTCAGCCCCTGTCATGACTGCGCAAAGCGTCAAAAAAAGTATATCAAACAATGGGTAAGTAACTTTTGCGGATTGACGAGGATCTTCAAGCGCTGAAAAATGGATGGTGAACGAATCGGTCTGCATTGTGATAGCCTTGGTGCAAAAAGCAGTATCTGATCACAAACCTGCGAGCGCTGCAACTTTTAGGCTAACTGTTCAGAAAATGTTCGCGATCTTGCCCTGGCCCAGATCCCTACGGCAATACAAAGCACTTTAGATAAACATCAGCAGCTGATGTACTCACTCATACGTATGATCTTTAGGATTTGAATAGGTGCTTCATTCGTGATCTAATTGATTTTGCGAATAAAATAGAACGCCCAGAGGGCT
>JACCEA011445093.1_pt1 | contig 11617 bp, 9 predicted proteins | sample 7449851 | NCBI WGS metagenome assembly JACCEA01 (sample SAMN15323453, study PRJNA562643) | freshwater metagenome | isolation source: river surface water | place: USA:Blue River Watershed | collected 2017-08-18 | reverse complement strand
CTGGTCGCAATACCTTCACCAGTAGTGGATCCCAGCGTAAATTTAGTAGGGTTCAACATTTGTAAAATATAGAAATACGCTACAATATAATGGAAGAAAATCGATCAATTAAAAATTAATTTTAACGTGACCTTACACACAGTTTGGAGTTGTATATTCATCACAACTGCAAAACTTCACACAACGCTACCGTAACAGACAAGATCAACATCGATTACCTACGAAATACACAAATATTGTAGAATATGGCATAGTATGGTAATAATGCTAAGATGTGCACGATAGATACTAAAGACATCAAAAACATGAATTTATAACGATTCTATGTACAATTAGCCAGAATAATGTATACTCGTGACACACTCGTTCCTCGTTAACAACTTCCGCGTAATAGATAATTCAAGAGGAATTCGATCTACATCAGCGATTCAACAAAGGAAATCCATTGAACAACAATCAATCAATGTAAGAAAACAAACAGCATAAAAATATTCATGACACAATTTCCACACACAAACGACATCACTAATAAACAGAAATACCAATAGCGAACTGGGTACAATATACAGTGCGCGAAGTCTAATCTTATTTAACATCTTCTTTCTATCGTTAACTATACAGTCTTCAGCAGTTGTTCTTGAGGGTCCTGAAGAACACTAGCAGGACAAGCGATATGAATAAAGTGAGGAAGAGGAATCTCCTTCATTAGAAATTGACTTATGAACTCACGTATTCGCCGAAACGATTGACGATGTTGATGAATCACATGAGTTTGATGAATCGTACTTTCATCACTACCAACACCATCTAAGAATAATGGAATTGAGTAAACAAATGTCTTCGCCAAAGCATACAAGAAAGAATCTGCCTGATATCCAACAGGAGCCCACACACAATTTGGTAGCGACGCAACAAAATCATTCGGCTTATCTGGAAGAGGACAACATACACTTGGTCGACATGAAGGCAATGTACTACCAGCTAACATTGTGAAGGATGTCCATCCATCAGCTTCCGTCTTAATCAATGCATCTACTATCGGCTTTATCACCTCCCGATTGATTATATATGCACCAGTTGAGAATGATGGCAAATTACGCATATCAAAGGCAACAGGTCTAGGATACCACATGTATTTAATTTGCTTATATCGATGCATTAATTCACTTGCAATCAATGGTTTCGAATTAAATAATTGAATGATACCAAAATCAGATTCGGGTATAGTCTCAATTAATTCTTCAAAATCAATATCAAATGGAGTCCAAACATCATCTTCCATAATAACAGCGTATTTGCTAGTAGCAGTATTGGAATATACAGCTTCTTTCATCGCAAGCAAATGAGATGCAACAGTTACTAACTCTTTCGCGGTGTTGAAATGAGATCCACAAGCACCTTTTACAAAGACCTTACGAATTTTCCCCATTGGCATACGTAGACTGCCACTGGAACTACTATTATCAGGTTTAGATGGGTCATATGCTGTTTCTGGGACACAAATATAGCCTTCGCGACGAGCGGATTCAACCGCTTTCGTTATATCTTGAGGGACGTGAAATTCCTTAAGAGAATATCCACGAACGCGATGATGCGGCAATCCCATTGCATTTAGCAATGATTCCATGTTCTTTCTCCTTTTAGTCGATCTATCCAAATTGATCCAAAATACCTCTGCTTGATCTTCTCGCTTCGTCCAAGTACATGATACGTTGGTACCAGGCATAACCAGTGTATTGGTCCCACTGAGTCGCAACGGTTGATCCTGCAATGCATTGTCCCGAGCCACAGTTTTGAAAGAACAGAAAAACAGCACATACATGGTAATGCAGAGTATCGGTCGCAATACTATGAATCTCAAGCCATTTCGAGCATCCCATTGTTTAGGATAGTGAAATAATCGACAAATCATGGTAAGATCTGCAACATCCACGAACAAAATAAAGAACCTTTTACAACCACTAATGCTATGTATTGTATTTTAATAAGCAATACTTCATCTACTGAGACTTTCTTTGTAAACTTTGAATCATATCTGGAACATCAATACATGGGGAATCTCCAACCTTCATTATTACAATACTGGTTGCAAAGAGCAACAAAAGGACGGAAAATGATTGGGATATCAACTTTTGTCGCGCTGGTGACGAAAATGTGAAAGAGTCAGAAAACTCGAAATAATGGAACAGCCAAAACAATGAGTTTCCTGAATAAAATGCGACTTTTTCATAAATATTTTGCCGCTTTTTTAAAAAATCGAATTTACTCATAAACAATATTCCGAAAAAGTGAGTTTTTCACATATTCACACGCGAAAGGCTAGTTTTGTGTAATATTGTTGTTGGATTTGACCACCACATGCTTTGTTGCACGCTATTCATTTTCATCTATGAACTGCAGGAAGTAAAAAGAATCCTGATTGGTTTCGCAAAATCACAGTTTTATTTCATTGAAAAAATGAAGTTGTTCTATAGTCGTAGCGATTACTGCTTGCTCAAAGTTAAATTGGTTGCTGCCTTGACTGGCACAACTATCGTAGTCGAGGAGAAGACCCAAGAAGAGCTTGTTGCTCTGGACGGTGCTGCCAAGACTTTGTTGTTGGAAGTCGATGGCCAATATATCAGTCAACATTTGGCTATTCTGAGATTTCTGGCTGAGAGTTCAGCCAAGGCCAACGAGTTGTTGTTGGAGGATGTTGAGAGAGCCCAAGTTAACCAATGGTTGGAATTCTCGTGGGAAGAATTAGGTTAGTCATCAAATCAATCCTTCTTTGCATCTGACCATCAATTTACTCACATCGCTGCTGTTTATTTTACAGAGGTTCCTCTCCAAGCTGTGCTTAGTGGCTCCAACGAAGTTGAGGATATTCGCGCCAAGGCCAAGGCTGACCTTGCTGGTAACTTGACTGTCTTGGAAGATCACCTTTCTGAGAGAACCTTCACCGTTGGTGAGAATATCACTTTATGTGATCTCTCTCTATTTGCAGCATTTACCTCAATTGTTGAATTGAACTTGATTGATAAGCGCTCCTTCCGTGCGTTGAGTAGATGGTCTCGTTCCATTGCTGCTGTCAAGGATGTCGCTGATGTCCTTGGTGGAAAGTCTCTTGTTTTCCGTGTTCAACCAGCTGCTAGCTCTTCTTCCTCTGGCAAGTGGAACAGACACAGAATCCGCGTCAAGGAGTTGTTGAAGGAAGGTGAATCTGCCATTGGTCGAATTGTGGTCGTCAAGGGTTGGATCCGTACTTCTCGCTCGGCTGAAAAAGGGCAAGTTATTTTCATTGAGCTCACCGATGGCTCCACTGTAAAGGGTGTGCAGCTCGTTATTCAGATGGACACCACAGATGGTGCTAAGGCTGTTGCTGATTGTGGTGGTGCTGGTGCATCCTTGGCTGCAATTGGCAGAGTTGTTGGCAGTCCTGCGAAGGGACAGACTATCGAGATTCATGTTTTGAAAGTTGATGTTCTCGGTGTTGTCTTGGGTGGTGATAATGGTGAAGTTGGTGGAAAGAACTACCCAATGGCTAAGAAGGCCCACACCTTGGAATTCTTGAGAGAGAAGGCCCACTTGCGTCCGCGCTCAAAGGTGTTCTCTTCTGCACTTCGTGTAAGAAACGCTATGGCATTCGCCACTCATAAGTTTTTCAACGAGAGAGGCTTTGTCTATGTCCACACTCCATTGATCACTGCTGCTGATTGTGAAGGTGCTGGTGAACAGTTTGTTGTCACTACCCTTCTTCCGGAAGAGGCCACGCTTAAGCAAATTCCAGTTGACAAGAAGGGACACGTTGACTTCTCAAAGGATTTCTTTGGTAGAAGATGTTGTATGACTGTCTCTGGTCAATTGAACGTCGAGACTCATGCTTGTGCCTTGTCTGATGTCTATACTTTTGGTCCAACCTTCCGTGCTGAGAACTCTCACACTGCTAGACACTTGGCAGAGTTCTGGATGATAGAGCCGGAAATCTGTTTCGCTGACCTGGTTGATGATATGGGACTTGCTGAGGACTATGTAAAGTTCTGTACTCAATATGCTTTGGAGCACTGTGTTGATGATTTACATTACTTCGAGCATGAGTATCCTCAAGGCGAGAAGGGCTTGCAAAGTCGTCTTCGCAACGTTGTTGAGAACGACTTCGCCAAAATCACCTACACTGCTGCTATTGAGTTATTGCAAGCTCACATCAAGGAAGGCAAGGCTCAATTCTTGGTATATCCTCAGTGGGGTGATGATCTCGGCTCTGAACATGAAAGATACATCACAGAAAAGGTTTACCAGAAGCCAACAATTGTTATCAACTATCCAAAGGGTATCAAGGCTTTCTACATGAAGCTCAATGATGACAAAGAAACAGTCGCTGCCATGGATGTGCTTGTTCCAAAGATTGGTGAATTGATTGGCGGCTCTCAAAGGTGAGTTTGATATGTTTTTTTGTTCTATAATTGTATAAACCCAACCTTTTATAGAGAGGACAACTTGCATATTTTGGAAACTAGATGCAAAGAGAGTGGCATGAAACCAGAAGATATCTGGTGGTACGCTGACTTGCGTCGCTATGGTACTGTCCCACATGCTGGTTTTGGTTTAGGATTCGAACGTCTTATTATGTTTGTAACTGGTTTGGAAAATATCCGTGATGTTATTCCATTTCCACGTGTTCCTGGGCATGCCGAGTTTTAATTTTGTTTCATATTAGAAAATTTTGTATAGTGGGTGGAAAGCGGTGAATGTCTTAATCAATTAGATTTTGTGGCTTATTTATTTTGAACGAGTTGAGGAAATCCTTATTATTAAAAATAATATCAAATAAACTACGCAAGATGCAAGTTTATACCTATCTTATTGGATTAACTGTATGCCAAAAATCATCACTTGCTGCCAGTTACCAATGATCAAATGAATCTGTACAGAATCTTTCACACGAAAGTTTCTCATGTACCCTCCCAACCCATGAAAGAACATTTGATCTGCGGTTGGAACGCACTCTAATTCTATGGAATTCTGCTAAGATGATTGGGAGCGTCACTTGCTCATCATTTTTTGAAAAACTTTCATTATTTATTGGCATTCTAACAAGTAATTGACCAGTAATAAGTCTAGATGGCGATTAACATTCTTCGAAAAGACATAAAGAAATTGATTGTTTGATTTTTGGTATATTCAAAAGTTATATCAATATTTAATTTGTTGTCAATCGCTAACCTTCGTAAAGCTGAAATATTCTGTAGAATGTTATGAAGTCTTTAAAACCTATCATCAAGTTGTTGATTCCAGTGTTGTTAAAATTATATCAGGTAATATGGACGCAACCATATGCAAGCAAGTTAGTCAGCAAACACACAGTGACAATTAAAATAACATGAAAAAGTAGCAAAAACACTAAGTTCATTGCAATTACAACTTCCCTATAACACATACACGCATAATTTACCAAAAAAAACAAAAGAGCCAAACTCCTGAATAACTGTGTTTCCTATTTTCATTTTGTGCCAATCCTTTCGCCATTCATTACAACCAACGTCAAGGTTTCATAACAAGCAACATCCAAATAGAACAAAACATATAAACACAGACCACTAAAGAACGCACACACAGGAAGGCTTTACTAGCTATTTCATTCAGATTACCTTCTTTGCACACATGGAATTTTCACAAAGAAGAATAATAATGGTCACTACGAATTAGAAATCTACAGCACAACAATCAGGGGCCATTATTACCTGCATGTTCCAACCCATATTCTTCAATTGGTTGATTTATGCAGTCTTCTTTGGTCTTCCCTTGCCACGCTTGACTGGTTCTTCGGAGGCAGCTTCGAGTGCTGCAGGTCTAAGGATTCAAATAAAGTTAGGAAGGCTAAGTAGGATATTTTATCACTAGCTTACTCCGGATCAGCAACCTCTGTAGCAGGAGCAGGAGTAGCGGTTTCTTCGGGCTCAGCAGCGGCATCTCTATTATTCAAAGTCAGCACATTATCACCAAAACTACAAAAACATTACCCAGCAGACTTCTTTGGTCTACCGCGAGGGCGCTTTTCCTCGTCTCTGGAAGAGTGAACCATGAGCTATAGTAACAGCAACAAGAAAAAATATATACTCACCCTTCCTTTGAACCTTTCGTAGCTTTTGGTGGTCTACCGCGTGGGCGCTTCTCGCCATCTTCACTAAATAAATTTCAAAAGGTGATGGGGTTCATCAGTATCCACAAAACAAAACAAACCTGGTGATCTTAGGGGCGGCGGGCTTGGTGACTTTATCCTCGGGATTTTTTTTTGGTCTACCTCTCTTTCTTGGAGTTTCGCCCTCGGCAAGAGCAGCTTTGGCAGGCTTGTCAAGCTTTGGTGGTCTTCCTCTCTTTTTCTTTGGAGCGTCATCGTTGGCATCGGCAGCGTGTTCCGGAGCGGTACCATCACTGAAAAATTCGGTGAATAGAGAATGATGGAAAAATTGAAGGGAAAAAATTAAATTGAATTTTCTCTAAAAGCAATAAATAGAGATTAATTTTACCTAGCTTCCTTTCTTGGGCGTCCACGCTTCTTTGAACCAGAATCACCATTTTGATTATTGGTGTCCGCTGCGTTCGAAGTGGCGGTAGCAGAATTATTTAATTCAACTTGTTCCTTTTCCATTTTTCACTACAAGCTATTAGATATTTGGTATAAAATGATTCCACACAAACCAAAATTAATAAAAAAAAAATCTTTTCCGATTTTTTATTTTAAATTTATTTGTAATAAGATCTTCTTGATCAAAATTTCTTTTGTCAATAATGATCTTTTTTGTGGGTGTGGAAGAAAATCTTATTTTATTACTAATTACATATTAATACAAACATTGTCAGTGTTGCTGACCCAACTTTTTTCTTAACTCACGAATTGTTACGTCTTGAGATTCCAACTGATCCGACTGTATGGAAGAAAATAAGATAATTTCATAAGACATCGTAATGTAAGTGGACTTACTTGATTTCGACACAACCGTTGCAATCTGGCCATTTCTGATTTATAATGTTCCTCCTTTGTTTGCCACTCCTGGACTAACATTCGATCCATTGGATTGTATCCAGCTTTCCCTGGGGCCGACATACTCCCACTTAATTGTCGTGTACTTGAATTACTATCTTCTGCAGCTTTTAATTTCCCTTGCAATTTGTGAATTTCTGCTCGAAGCGCTTCGATCAGTTGATCATCACTATTTGACTTGTCAAAAGCAACCTAAATATTAAAATTCTTAATGACAAAATTTCAACAATAATTTTCACGATCACCATTACCTGCACGTTTTCTTTCGTTTTTCGAACTTCGGTTTCAAGAATGTGAATTCTAGCTTTCTGTGCCGATACCTTCTTTTCTAAAGATTGATTGATTTCCACCAGTCTTCGAAATATTTTTGATTAACTTGTTCAAAACCCGACTTATCTCAAGGCTTACCTAACGCGTTCTTCGGTAAGCTGCTCCACTACTTGTCTTCTTTCTTTGCTCATCTCTGATAATTCTTCTTCTGCTTTTACATCCACATCATTCCCTCTTTGATGAAGAGTTGCTCTAGTGGCTTGATTGGATTCCAATTGTTTTACCTAGCAACAAAATGAAACAATTGCAACACATCTATATTAAGCATCTTACTTTTGCCTTGAGCATTACAATTTGTTGGGCTCGTCCACGCCATCCTCCATCTACAGCCTGCTCTAAAGTTACACCATCACCTAACTCGCGCTCAAGAGCCTTCGCCAACTTTTTATTTTCTTCGGTTGTTTTCTTTAGCTTTTCCTTTGTCTCATCAGCTAACTTTAAGGCTTCTTTGAGTTGCTTGAGGGTTTGCGCTTTCTGTTCTTCTTCCTCGTCTTTCTTTGCTTGATCCACCAATGCATGCCGATTGTAATTGCGATCTGGTTTGGCAGCAGCTAATATAGCCGATTTTTGTTGTTCTAGGTCTTGGTTTAATGATTGAATTCTCTTGCGCGCTTCTTCCAAATCTTGCGTAAGTTTTTCACTCTTGGCTCGCTCTTTATTTACCACCATCTGCAAATTGTGTGACTTCTTCGCCAGAGCTACAATTTTCGAATCGCGTAAATCAACTTGTTCTTCACCCAATGCACCTGTCGCTAAACCTTGAATTTTACCCGGATCAAGTCCAGGGACAGGCTCCAATGATTCAAGTAAGACACAAAGGTTTTCAATTTTGCGATTCTTTTCATCAACTTTGCGTTTCAAAGTTTGAACAATGTTGGCTAATTCTTCATTCATAGCAGCTTGTCGCTCGAATTCAGCATTGTCGGGTCCGTAGTTTGGAGAACCTGGACTAAATGCTGCTTCAACACCATATCGCTGTGCTAATTCATCTGGATTCGGTAAATTAAAGCCTGCGGGGGCTTTCCCACCACTGTTGGTATTATTGCTGACATTCTGCTGCAGCTGCTGATTTGTTCTTTGCTTCGGTGGAGTATCGTAAGTTGCGGTCTCCTTCACGACCTTTCCCTTGTGTGGTGACCCTTTATCATTGATAACCACATCTACTTCTCTTCTCTGCACCCGTTTTTGCATTCCTCAAATGGTTTGCAATACAGTTTCTTTTTACATTGAGATGAGAGCAGGAAAACGTTTGTGTGAGGGCAACCTCCACATAATAACCGGGATATATTACCGGTTTATTTAGCCGAAGTTCTTTTTTCTGCTCTGGCGGGCTTGGCTGCTTGATTGATCATCAATCATCTGCCACCAGACATACCATTCATTTCTAGATTTTCGGGGTTACTGCTGCCTGTTGTCGTCGCTTTATCTTGGTTATTGATATTATAGTTTGGATAGGTTAAAGGAGGATTGTATACAAATGAGTGATATTGAGGGATATGTTGTGGACTATATCAGCAGCGAGCAACTGCATGGAAACAAGGAAAATGATATTATGATTCAACAGATCAGCAATGAAATGGACAATCCTAAGAATCCTGTGTCGTTGCAAGATCTCATTGAGATGTTAGAGCCCTCCTTGACATCAACGCATGACAAGGAACGAAATCGTGCAACAATGTTATTGGCAGAACTAATTGCCGCACGGAAGAATGCAGCAGGGGGAACTGACTCAATCAATCCAATCGTGATTCACCTTTTTGTAGTTTTCTTCTGTCGTCGCCTCTCGGATTATCCATCATTATCACCTTCCTTGTATGCTTTGAACACGTTGTTCTCTCAATATTCTTCTGTATTTGATCCAAAGTATTGTGATGTATTGGACATCATTCAAACATTGACAAAGGATATTCACGTCCCATCTTATGCTCAAAATATTCGACAACGTGTATTTGAACTCTTTGATATGATCCTTCGTGATTCGATATCTATCAGTTCATTGCAAGGAAACAATGTGCAAGTGGTGGATGGAATTGTGAATTCTATGGAAGATGAAAAGGATCCGAGATGTTTATTGGTGGTTATGAAAGTTATCCTTAAAATGGCAAAAGCATTTACCAGTGCATTAGATTTCCCCCCTGTAACTGCAACTGATGACTATCGAACTTTGGCTGAGAAGATCTTCGATAATATTAGCTGTTACTTTCCAATTTCCTTTACTCCGCCACCTGACGACCCATTTGGCATCACTCCTGAAGACTTGAGTAAAGCATTAGAGGATGCAATGTGCAGTGTTTTACCAATTGTCAAGCATTCTGTACCTTTCTTTGTTGAACAAATCAATAATGATATGCCGTCTGCTCGAGTGCATGCTTTGAAGGGGTTGATTTCAATTGTTGAACAGCACCGTCACCTTGTGTTACGGGGAAAAGCAGCAGACTTGTTACCTCAACAACCTACCAGTTCTACACTGTTGTCATCTACATATTATAACCAACATCATGGTCATGATCATAGTCATGGACATTATGATGATGAAGATGAAATGCATCAATCTTATTTATTGAGATTGAGTAATCTCCTATTTGATATTGCATTAACTGAAGGTTCGCAACAATTGGTAGATTTGTGTTATCAATTGGTAGGGTGTATCACTTACAGTATAAGTATAGATTTAATGCCATCGAATAAAAAAGGAAATGATGAAAATAAGCAAGAACTTGGTGGTGATTGGCGTACTTTTCATGATAACATTCTACGCAAAGCTGAACGTGAATTTGGTGTGGGAAACATCGAAAGTCTTCGCAGTAAGCTCGCCTGGAAGTTATGCATGGTAATTGGCACCTCCGGAGGGTGCCTTGTTAGTGGACGAATTGTCAAACAACTTTATCGATTAGTTATGGATCGTGTTAAGTTGACCTCATTAAATTTACGGACAGTGCTTGTGAAAACAGTTAATGCCTCTAAGCGTAACATGAGACTTCTTTCCACATCAGCGTTGGTAATGAATAACAATGAAAAGATTCTACCTGCTTCACTTAGCATGTTGGAGAGTCTGCTATGTTGTGCATTACCATTAACTATCAATATTAGTCAACTAAAAGAATTAAATCCATTATCGTTCGAGGAACAAAGTGATTTAATAAAGTTATTGATATCTTTTATGGATTATGTAGCGCTAGAAGATGACGTATTAATGGAAGTTGAAGGCGATGATAGTGGTGAGAAAACGTTGATGAAACTTGATGGTGATTCATGTGCAGCATTGACTCAAGCTATTCATGCAATGAAAACATATTTGATGAGAACCAAAGGTTTTGTTGCAGGTAGATCTTTATTAGAAGCAGTTGAAAGTGAGAAAACGCAGTCAATCATTCGTTACTTGCATAGAATTACCAATATTATTTGTCATGGTATTGAATATATTTTTTATCCTGTTCAAGATGCTAATGATATTGATAGCAATCAATTTACCTCATGGGCTCAGGGTTTACATTTGAATATTGAAGAAGAAAATGTGATAATTCGTTCAGCATGTAGTGAATTATTAATTCAATTGGTTGATATTCCTGGTGGCCAACGAGTATTGCACACAGAAATCCTTCCAAAGATTATATCATTATTAATTTCTTCGTCATCATTTGGAATACAAGATCGCTTAGGAAAGTTTTTATCGGAAATTGCAATTAAGAGTAGTTCTGTGGAAACCTTTGAACTAATCGTAAATGCCTTGATTGATCCAATTTTGAAATGGTTGAATGATTCGTCAACTTTGGAACATTGTCAGAGATTATTAGGAATTATTGTAAATTGTTTTCCAAAGGAAAGTAAAGGAGGTGCTACCGATAAATCATCCCAGGTGAGGGTCTTTCTTTTGCATTGATTGTCACAATTAATTGTCTAAAATTGTAGAATAAGGCGGTATATCTTGCTGGAGTAAAGTCCTCAAAGGATGTCTCAATCTTGTTGGAATCACCTCTTCTTAAATTTATTTCAGCATTTGCACGGTAAAGCATTTCGGTATCATTTTTTTTATCCATTCTAACTTTGTGATTTGTTAGACTATCAATTGATGTGACATCAGTCGGTGAAAGAACGTTTTGCACAATGTTAATGTCTTTAGTTGCGACAACGATATTCTATTTACAACAAGCAGAAGATCAGGATGCTCTTTTAAAAGCAGTTTTGGAAGCTTTCCCTTCAATTGGAGAATTCTTTTCTGACATTCCTAACAATGGTATTTCAAATAAAGATGATGTTGTAATCGAG